>ERZ869909.2320-NODE-2320-length-12841-cov-4.059307_pt1 | contig 12841 bp, 9 predicted proteins | sample MGYA00520892_ERZ869909 | MGnify/ENA primary metagenome ERZ869909 (study PRJEB32215, sample SAMEA104723947) | bioreactor metagenome | biome: bioreactor; feature: anaerobic bioreactor; material: water | place: China | collected 2015-03-12 ... | reverse complement strand
AGTTCGATGTTATCGTCACCGGCAACATGTTCGGCGACATCCTCTCCGATGCCGCGGCGATGCTGACCGGCTCCATCGGCATGCTGCCCTCGGCCTCGCTCAACGAGAGCGGCCAGGGCATGTACGAGCCGTGCCATGGCAGCGCGCCGGATATCGCGGGACAGAACGTGGCCAACCCACTGGCCACTATCCTCTCGGTGGCCATGATGCTGCGCTATTCACTAGACGAGCCGGCGCTTGCCGCGCGTATCGAAGCGGCCGTGGGCAAGGTGCTGGATGACGGCCCGAGAACCGCTGATATTGCCTCCGAGGGGACGCGTACCATCTCCACCAGTGAAATGGGCGATGCGGTGCTGGCTGCCTTCGATGCAATTTGATACTGAAGGTCGTGGGGTGTAGCCGCTATCCTGAACAGACAAGGGGTGCACGGGACGGACGGCTCCGGACACGCCTGGCTCGCAACAGGGACGGGTAAAATCACCGGCCTTATTCTGTATAATGGGCGGTTCATACTTTTCAGGAGGACTTCACATGTTGAAAGTCGGTTTCGTCGGTTGGCGTGGCATGGTGGGCTCGGTGCTCATGCAGCGCATGCAGGAGGATGGGGACTTCGACGGCATCGAGCCGATCTTCTTCACCACCTCCCAGGTCGGCAAGCCCGGCCCGGACATCGGCGTGGACGTTCCTCCGCTCAAGGATGCCACCGACATCGATGAGCTCAAGTCGCTTGATGTGGTGATCACCTGCCAGGGCGGCGATTATACCAAGCAGGTCTACGGTGACCTGCGCGGCGGCGGTTGGAAGGGCTACTGGATCGATGCCGCCAGCACCCTGCGCATGGAAGACGAAGCAACTATCGTCCTCGATCCGGTCAACCGTCGCGTCATCGATGAACAGCTCTCCCGCGGTGCGAGAACCTTCGTCGGCGGTAACTGTACGGTCAGCCTGATGCTGATGAGCCTGGGCGGTTTGTTCGAGGCCGATCTGATCGAGTGGATGACCTCCATGACCTATCAGGCCGCTTCCGGCTCCGGTGCCAAGCACATGCGCGAGCTGCTCAACCAGATGGGTGCTCTGCGCGATAGCGTGGCCACTGAACTGGACGACCCGGCCAGCGCGATTCTTGATATCGACCGCAAGGTGACGGCAGCCATGCGGAGCGGTGATTTCCCAACCGACAATTTCACCGCCCCCCTGGCCGGCAGCTTGCTGCCCTGGATCGATACCAAGCTCGACAATGGCCAGAGCCGTGAAGAGTGGAAGGGGACCGTGGAGACCAACAAGATACTTGGTCTCCAGGACAACCCGATCCCTATCGACGGGCTCTGTGTGCGCATTGGGGCGATGCGCTCACACAGTCAGGCGTTCACCATCAAGTTGAAGAAAGATGTGCCGATAGATGAGATTGAGGATCGTCTGGCCAAGCACAACGATTGGGTCAAGGTCATCCCCAACGAAAAGGACGCCACCATCGCCGGGCTGACGCCCTCGGCTGTCACCGGGACCTTGACCGTTCCGGTGGGCCGCTTGCGCAAGATGCAGATGGGGGGTGAATACCTCTCTGCCTTCACTGCCGGCGATCAGCTACTTTGGGGAGCTGCGGAACCACTCAAGCGCATGCTCAAGATATTGCGCGAACAGTGATTCAGCGTTTGGGCCAGTCATGGCGGGGCGCCTCCTTCGGAGGGCGCCCCGTTTTCTTGTGGAGGTGGCAATTTGTGAGGGCCTGGTAAAGGCGGGCATCTTGAGTCTGGACCAACAAAGGCTTGAAGAATGTGATACAAATTTTCTAGTAATATGGTCATTGCCTCAGTAAAAAACTAATGTTCTGCCATGCGAGTGATAACGGTAAATGCAAGGGAATCTATGAGACGCAAGCTGACAATTGCCATGCTGCTATTGCTTTCGGTCTCAAGCCTCCAGGCGCTGGCACTTGGGGTCGGAGAGGTGTCGGTACACTCCCCGCTCAATGCGCCACTGCGTGCCACGATTCCGTTGACCGATACCTCTGGGTTGGAGCCGGAGCTGTTGCGAGTGTTGGTGGCCGAACCTCGTGAATTTGAATCTGCCGGTCTGTCTCGCTCGCCATTGGTCGCCACCGTGCGCACCGCTGTGCAGGTGCGCGAGGGGCAACTGGTGGTTGAGCTTTTCAGTGAGCGTGCGGTGCGTGAACCCTGGCTGGACTTGGTACTCAGCTTCGAGTGGCCAGGGGGAAGGCAGCTTCGCGAGATTACCCTGTTGCTGGATCCGCCCGATTACGATCAATTGCCGGTCCTGGTTGGGCTAGCGCCCGCTCAACCCGGCTCCACGGCTGCACGTTCCGCCCCCGAACCCGTGCGGGAATCACCGTCTCGCCCCGTCGTGGCTCAGTCGCCAGGCGCACAGTCCGGCGATCCAGCCTGGGTGAGCAGCGGCGATACCCTCTGGGCCATCGCCGACCGGCTGCGACCTGACAGCAGCATCAGCACTGACCAGATGATGGTGGCGTTGGTCGAGGCGAATCCGGACATCTTTCCCACCGGCAATATCAACGCCATGAGGGCGGGGCATTCTCTGGTGGTCCCCCCCCGTGAAGCCATCGCGGCTCGCTCTACCCCGCAGGCTGGCGCTATGGTGCAGGCCATGAATCAGGCCTGGGCCAGTCGCGGTAGCGGCGCCCCCGCACGGGTCCCCCTCGGTGTATCCGGTATTGCCAGCATCGAGGCCTCGTCCGCGGGGTCCACTGAGCATGCCGGCGCTGGCGGTGAACTCGGCTTGACTAACGGTGGCGAGGGCGTTGCCGATGAGGTGAGCGCTACCGTCGAGGAGGCCGCAGCGCCCCGCCTGACTCTGCTCAGCGATGCCGAGCTGGCCGCCGAGGCAGCCGTGTCGCCGGAGCAATCTGGCGAGGGAGGGGCGGGCGGTGGGGACACGAACACGAATAGCCATAATGAAAGGGCGCAGGTACCGCCCGGGTCGCGGCTCGACCCCGAGGTATTGGCATTGCTTGATGCCGAGGCGCTTGTCCCCCGAAGCGAAGCGCAACGCCTGGCAAGCCTGGAACGCCGCTGGCTGGAAAGTCAGAACGCGCTCGCAGCGGTTCAGGCAGAGCGTGATGTACTACAGGGTCAACTGGGTGGTTTGAGCAGTGAAGTCGAAGCCATGCGCGAGCAGCTGGCCGAGCTTATTGCCGGGGGGCAGGGGGTGGACGGCCCCGGTTTGGGTGATAGGACGCTACCTGGCGCGGAGAGGGACGCGACCGAGTCGAACTGGTGGGGTGGCGTCTACCAGGATGGCCTGGATCGCCAACTGATGTTGGGCGGCGCGGGGCTGGCAGCCCTATTGGGTCTATGGTTGCTGATGCGCCGTCGTCGCTATCGCGTATCAGCGTCGACAAAGGGCTTCGCCAACATGCCCAGCGTGACCTATGGGGTGCCTGCTGCGTCCACGTCTTCGCCGCCAGTTAATTCGGTAACGCCGATTGGCGTGGCGGGAATGTCAGTCAGCAGCGCCGAGTCGTCTGTCGAACAGCCAGCGCCGATGCCTCAGGCAGAGGCGATCAGTGAGGCAGATATCTTCATGGCTTACGGCCGCTACGACCAAGCCAGGGAAAGCCTCCTGGCGGGGCTTTCCCGTGAGCCAGGGCGAGACGACCTGCGTTTGAAATTACTTACCACACATGTGAGGCAGGGCGACTGGGTATCAGCCGACCGTGAGGCGCGTCGGCTTGTCGAAGGGGAGGACCCAGCGACGGCAGCAGAAGTTAGCCGACTCATGGCCGCCCATCGCGAGGTAGCCGTAGACAGGGATGACGCACGGGACACGGCGCCAACCGAGTTAACCCCCGCTAGAGAAATGCCGCCGGAGGAGTGCGACTCCCAGCTTGACCCACAGGGTGACAACGTATTGCCTAAGGCTGAGCCCGTTGCTGAATCCTCGTTCAACGCACCGATTGAGCAGGCACCTTTCTCCGAAGAGATGACGCATTTCGATGGCGAGGATGTCGATGCGATGACTCAGGGCAGTGAGCTGCAACCTGACCCGCTCTCGGACACGGCAGGCGATGATGAGGTGACCATCATGCACTCTGGCGAGCGGGCCCATGCTGGTGAAAGCTCGACGGTGGAATGGGACATGATCGACTATCAGCCCCCTCCCCTCGACCCCGAGCCGGGGCGGCGCGAGGAGACACCGATGCAGCCCAGCATCGATTTCGCCACCACTATGTCGAGCCCCACTACCATGTCGGGAAAGGAGGAGGTACCCGAGGAGTCGGCCGGTGGCGAGAGGGAGAATCACTCTCATGACGCTGGGCGCCGGAGTGATACGCCCCCGATGGGAGAGGAGGAGTGGGAAGTGGAGGAGGTAGCCTTTCCGCCGCTGGAACGGGATAATGAAGGCGCTGGCGGCTCCCTGGCCGAGTTCAATGACTTGGAGGAGGCGCAACGGTTGCTTGACGTCGGCGCGACCGAGCGGGCGCACGCATTGCTACAGCGCCTTCGGGATGGTGCCGCCGACCCTAGGCTCCAGGCACAGGCCCGCGAGCTGCTCACCCACTATCGACTCTGATGGCCGAATGACTCTGTTTCGACGTCTCGATGAACGCCACCCCCTTAGCGGCCGTCTGGCCCTCGGGGTGGAATACGATGGCAGTGCCTATTGCGGTTGGCAGCGCCTCAAGAACGCTCCTTCGGTGCAAGCCGAATTGGAGCGGGCGCTGACGAAGGTCGCTAATCAGCCGGTTACGGTGCACTCCAGCGGGCGCACCGATTCCGGCGTACATGCCACCCGCCAGATCGTTCACTTCGATTCGCCGGTACCGCGTTCGCAGAAAGCGTGGGTGTTCGGCGTGAACGCTAACCTGCCTCGAGACATCGCCGTGCGCTGGGTACATGAAGTGCCGGACGACTTCCATGCGCGCTTCAAGGCGCTGGCACGACGCTATCGCTACATCTTCCTCAACCAGCCGAGTCGACCAGTGCTCGAGAGAGCCAACGTCACCTGGTGTCGCGATCCACTGGACGCTGAGGCGATGCATCGTGCGGCTCAGGCTCTGGTGGGCGAGCATGATTTCTCCAGCTTTCGGGCGGCGGGCTGCCAGTCCAAGACGCCGTGGCGCAAGGTGCACTTCATCGAAGTACACCGGCATGGGCCTTTGGTGGTCATTGACGTTCAGGGCAATGCCTTCCTCCATCACATGATCCGTAACATCGCGGGAGCGCTGGTTACGGTGGGGCGCGGCGAGCGCGATGACGACTACCTCGCGGAACTGATGGCACTCAAGGATCGAACCCGCTCTGACGTCACTGCCCCGGCCTGTGGTCTGCACTTCGTCGATTCGCTCTATGACGATGTCTGGGGGCTTCCTCGAGAGCCGCTCGGCCCCAACCTGCTGGCGTTTCTCGGGGAGTGGACCGGCGAGCGGGAACTGCCCGACTGCCCCATGATTCAATTCCGTAGAGGGCGTCCGGTCGTGGATGCGACGAATGCTCTTTCTTCTACCTGAAATCCTGCTGCTGTTGGCATGGGGGCGTCTGGTGTCATTGAATCGCTTTCGCGGCTGCTTGCTACTGCTGGGGAGGGGATTTCCTTCATTGTCGAAATGAAGTGACGGTTATTGAATGCTGTAGGCATTATTCCGCTAACCTTTGCTAGAGTCACTGACGGTTTTGTTACTAGACTTCGCCTCCGGAATTCAAGAAAAAATTCGACAACACCCCTGCCTGGCTAGAATTGAGCTCATAGCAGGCCAATAGAGGCTCTCGTGTTATGAGTGGTATCTGCGGCATCATTCAGTTAGATGGGTCACCGGCCGCTCAGGCCGAACTCGAGGCTATGGTTGCGCGATCAGCACATAGGGGCGTCGATGGTATTCACTACTATTACGATGGTCCGGTCGCTGTTGCGGGCCTGACGCTTGATCTCACCGCGGACGGTAGCAGCAATTGTCGGCCTGTGGTTAATGAACGCGGACAGTGTCTTGTTGCCGATGCGCGCTTGGATAATCGAGAAGATTTTCGGTCGCTTCTTCCAGTAGGGCAGATCATTGAATCTAATATGGGCGATTTTGCCAAGTCGGCTTCAGATGCAGCTATCATCTTGCATGCACTATTGAAGCTTGGGCAGGGTGGGGCTGAGAGGCTCATTGGCGACTTTGCCTACGCATTCTGGGACGCTGAACTACGCGTATTGCGACTGGCTCGTGATGCCATGGGTATGCGTTCGCTTTACTACCGGGTTGAAGCAAAGCGAGTGATCTTTGCTACTGAAATTTGCCAGATACTGGCGCTGAGCGGCGTTCTGCGTCGTCTTAATGAGGAGGCCTTGGCCTGGCACCTTGCTGGTATGCAGGTTCCGGCTGGCTGCGTGTTTTATGAAGGCATCAACGAGGTCAGGCCGGGAGAGGAAGTGAGGATCGACCAGTTCGGACGGATACAGCAGCGTATCTTCTGGCGCCCCGATCCTGCTAGTCGCATTCGTTACCGCCATGAAGACGAGTATGTCCAACATTTGCGTGAGTTGTTGATCGAAGCAGTGCGCTGCCGGATGCATGCTCGGTCTCCCGTTGGTATCAGCCTCAGCGGCGGTATAGATTCGGGAACGATAGCCTCGATTGCTGGCTGGCTGATGGAGAAAGGTGAGTCGGTGCCGGCCATGAAAGCCTACAGTTGGGCTTTTACAGAGTTCCCCGAGTGCGATGAGCGCGAGAACACCTACCGAATTGCACAGCGCTATGGGATCCCCGTTACAGAGATAGCTGCAGAGGACACCTATCCACTTGTCGACTTTTCGGCATACATCCCCCACGAAGACGATCCCTATACGGTTATGTATCAGTCTTTCATGGCTAAGTTGATGGCAGCTGCCAAGAAGGATGATAATTCGCTGTTGTTCCTGGGGGTGAGGGGCGACGTCATGTTTGGGGATGCTATCTATGATGTCTTGGGTATGCTTCGCGCAGGCCATTTGGCTGACGCATCGCGAGAAATCAACGGGCTGAGGCAGGCATACCAGCTCTCCTCGGCTGCAAGTTTGTCACGCTTCGTACTGCGCCCCGCTATCAGCAATTTTATGCCCGACAGAGTCAGCAATTTTCTACGACGCAGGCGAAAAAAAAGTGGCGCTAGAAAATTTGCGGCTGACCATGTGAATGAAAACTTCCTGGAGCATGCGGGCCTGCCTGAAAGGTGGCCGGTGTCACTGGAATCCAGAGAATGGCCAGGAGCTGCTCTGCGCCAGCGTTATCAGCACGTCTTCTCCCCGCTTGTCATGCGTGGAGTCATGGAACTGGAACGATCCTGTTCAGGATATGGTTTGGGATTTTCCGACCCGTGGAGTGACCGGCGCATTGCAGAGTTCGCGTTGGGATGTCCGCAGTATATGTTGAATCAGATTGGCATGATGAAGAGGATGCCCAGGAAGGCATTAAAGGGCCTTATGCCCAGTGAGGCGATAGCTGCGGCTAGCAAGACATCACCTGAGCCGTTGTACCTGAAGGCGCTTCGTGAAAAATCCTATCATAAAGTTATGTCGCTTATGACCAACAGCCGCTGTGCCGAGCTTGGCTGCGTTGATGAGCGCGCGTTCAGGGCTAGATTCGAACGGTTCGTACGCCATGAAGAGCCTGTATTCGATCTCTGGCCGACTTTGTCACTAGAAATTTGGTTGAGAAGCTATTGGTAGTGTTGGTTCTTTTTCATCGTATGCTGTCCGTTCAAGTTTTAAATATTTAGTACTGTCTAGTGTTGGTTTTATTAGAAATCCTCAGTCTGGTGTCAGTTGTGTAATTTTCTTTGGCCAAGGTTCTCATGAAGACTGGTGTTAGAAATATCGCCTGTCGGTAATAAAATTCAGTATCCGTAAATCTTGCCTATAATTTTCTTTTAGACCACCATTGATGCAGGGGCGGAGATGCCCTTCGTCCCTAGTGTGGTAATATGCTGAAAGGAGATAAACGATGCAAAAATCAATCGTTAATCAAACTGTTGATATGGGTGATAAGCCATATGAGGCTCCGCAAGTTACCCCTTGGGGTAGCGTTGCCGACCTTACCAAGGTGGGCAATACGATGCCGGGCGGTGATGCGCGGGGTGGAAGCGTAATTCCAGGACAACCTGGTGCCGGTACTCCAGGTGGCCCTAATTAAGTCACTTCTCAATTAAATGGCATGATGGTGTACTCGTAGGATGGTTGCTCGTAGGATGGTTAGTGAAAGTGGGGAAGGCATGTTTCAATGCAGCTTAAGCTAAAATGCTTGAATTAATGCTGTCCCTGCTTCAATTAAGAGCGGAGTTTGATGACTGATTTCCCCCTTTCAGGCGCTAACTCGGGCCATCAGACTGCTGCCGAAAATTGGCAGCAGTCTTTTTCTGGAGCGGTTCTCTTGTTTGATGGTGCCGATGCCAATAAATCGGAACAACTGAAAGGTTATATGCGTAGCGACTCTACGTCCAAAGCGATTATGCAGTTGATGGAGTCAATTCGGGCGAATTCTCTCTGGTATGAGATGCAGGAGGCGTATCTCGTCGGGCGCGCTTTCCCGCAGCCCATGCTTGCCGTTTTTGGCCACTTTACTTTTTATGAGCTGGGTCGCTGGAGGGATTTGGCGACGCTTATCAATGAGGGCATCAGGTTCCATCGCTATATAGATTATGCGGAAACCGAAGCAGCCACTCAGCGGCTAGCTAATAACTTAATGGCGCGCTATGGAAGAGATGCACTGTCGCACTTTCAGTTCACTGCCATTCCTCGAGGCGGTGTTATTGTTCTTGGAATTTTATCGTATCTTCTTGACTTGCGGCCAGATCAGATTGTTGTTGGTTCAGACGTCCGGACGGATGGAGGTGCCATGGTAGTGATCGATGATTGCTCGTTAAGCGGTTTGCGTTTTCAACAATTCCTTGAGCATGTTACTGCCGAAAGGGTTGTCTTTTGCCCATTGTGTGCCGTGCCTGATTTATGTCGTAACATTGAGCAATGTGAGCCTAGGGTCGAAGCTTGCTTCAGCGCCATCGATTTGCGCGATCTGGGAGTGGAGCGCCTAGGTAATGCTTACCCCGGGTGGCGTAGTGAACAGCGTAGATTGATGGGGGGGAACGGATACTGGGTTGGCATCCCTGAGCCTGCCAGTTTTGCCTGGTCTGAACCACAAACTCTATTCTGGAACACTGATAGAAAGAAATTCGACGCTAGCTGGAACCTGATGCCTCCGAGTTTATGCCTAAAGCGACGGGTGTTGTCAGAGCAATTGGAAAGATGCTTCGGTACGGTGCATGGTCAAAAATCTATTGCCTTTAATCAGGATGGGCAGGGGGCTGTTCGGGCAGCGAGCCGTATCCTGTGGGTGGAAACCGAATCGGGTATTACCATTGCCAGAATGCCTGAATCAACGTCTCAGGTTTCACCATGCTTTCATCTGAATGGAACTGCGGCGGATATGTGGAAAAGTCTTATGACTCATGGGACACTCGTTGAAGCATGTAACGAGCTTGTTCAAAAATATAACGTTTCACCTGCAGTAATTCGTCACGACCTGGTTGGATTTATTGCTGATCTGAGAAAAAGTTATCTTCTAAATCATGATACCTCTATTTGAAGTAATGTCGTCAATCAGAAAATTAATTCTGAGTATTCAGACTGGTGTGGATCCCGCGTCGGTAAGGCAGATGGATTTCCATTGGTGCTGCAGGCTTTCGGCTTTAAAGAAGTGGGGAGCAGGCCTAAAGAGCTGGAGCGTGTCTAGACTAGAGGGCTCGCTTCAGGTTGAGGAGTCGCCTCGAATTCGTTCCATCTGGCGCTTGTGTTATCCTAGTGGCTATGAATACTCTGCCGGTTGAACACTAGGTGACACTTGATGCCTTGCTTGCCCAGTGTCGGTTCGGATGGCGAGCCGAGGCAAAAATTTTCCTCCTCCCACTTGTTATCAATGCGATAGCGGCTGGGGGGCACTGAGGTTTTTCATGATCGTGTTTGAACAGTCCGAGGACCGTCCCTTGCAAGTCCGCACTCGCGTCAAGATTTGTGGACTGACCCGTGAACAGGATGTCGATGCCGCCGTAGCTGCCGGTGCCGATGCGCTAGGCTTCGTGCTCTGGCCGGGCAGCCGACGTGCAGTCGACATCGAACGCCTCGCGTTGCTTGCCGCTCGGGTACCTGCCTTCGTCACTCGGGTCGGGCTGTTCGTAGACCAATCGCCGGAGCTGATCCTGGGGGCCAGCCGACATCTGGACCTGCTGCAGTTTCATGGTGACGAGACACCGGCCTTCTGCGCCGGTTTTGAACGCCCCTGGATCAAAGCGCTACGCATGCGGGACGATCTCGATCTTCATGCAGCGGCTGATGCCTATCATGGCGCTCAAGCCTTGCTTCTGGATGCTTACCGCCCAGGCGTTCCCGGAGGTACCGGTGAAACCTTCGACTGGTCGCGAATCCCCACAAGCCTGACAAAGCCCGTGATTCTGGCGGGGGGGTTGACCCCTTCGAACGTTAGTGCCGCCATCGCGACGGTACACCCGTTTGCGGTGGATGTCTCGGGGGGGGTCGAGCTCACAGCAGGCATTAAACAGCGGGAATTGATCAACGATTTTCTGCGTAGGGTCGGTACTGCCCATGAGTGCTGAGGAGAGATCGTTTACCGGCGCTCATGAATTTGTTGTAACTTATATGTAACAAGGAGTATCTTTGCTCTTGGTAGTTCAGGGCTGCCCTTTGCAGGGTTGACACTTTGGTAGGGGAAATACGGATGGCTGGCATGAAAAAGCAAGGTCAAGTCTCTCGGCTAGAGTATTGCGCTCCGAAACTCAAGCAGTGGGGCGCTGTTGCTGATCTTACCCAGCTGGGTGGTTCCGGTGGGGGGGGCGACATTGGTTTCAACCGTGGTGGGCGCCAGGTCGGTTCCGATAATGGCAGTGTCTTCCCGGCCGGCATCAATTTCGGGTCTAATGGCACCGGTGGCGGACGCGGACGCGGGGCCTGAGCCAGCCATTGAACCGCCCCTGAGAAGAGGCGATTCGATATGACGGGTTTCAGCACCGGGGCCATAGTTTTACTGAACGGCGGGATTTCGGCCGAGCGCGTCATGTCCTTTACCCGTGAGCGTTGTCCGAGTGAGGCGCTGTCGGCCTTGATGGTCGGCATTCGTGCCAATCCGCTATGGGGGGCTATGCCTGGTGCACAGCTGGCCGGGCGCGTCGACCCAACGGTGATGCTGGCCGCGTTCGGGCATTTCGATGAATTTCAGCTGGACCGGCTGAGTGAACTGGCCACCCATCTCCGTGAAGTCCTGACCTGTCATCGTTATATCGACTACGCGTCCGCCGAGCGAGCGACGGAACAACTGGCGCACCAGTTGCTGACCCAGTTGGGTCAAGAGCGCCTGTCGGGCGCGCGTTTTGCCGCCATTCCCCGTGGTGGGTGGATCGTGCTGGGCATGCTCAGCTATTTCCTCGATTTGCGTCCCGAACAGTTGATAGCCATCGATGCTGCGACCTTGCCCGTCGAAAATGAGCTGCTCATCGTGGTCGATGATTGTGCGCTGTCCGGGGTTCGCTTTCAGCAAGTCTTGAATCAGTTGGATCATCCCAGGGTAGTGTTCTGCCCCCTGTTCGCGGTGCCAGATCTGTGTCGCAACATCGAGAGAGAGGAATCCCGCGTTGAGCGTTGCTTCAACGCCGAGGATCTGAGCGATATCGGCCATGAGCGATACGGGGATGACTATCCGGTATGGCGTGCCAAGCGGAAACGTTTGTTGGCAGGGCATGGCTATTGGATTGGCATTACCGAGTATGTTGCCTTCGCCTGGTGTGAGCCACAGACGCGCTACTGGAACGAGCACTGCCAGCGCTTCGAAGCCGGCTGGAATTTGTTGCCACCCACTTTGAGCATCAAGCGCCGCGTGGCGGCAAAGGCGTTGGGGCGCGAACAAGTTGAGGTCGGTGATCAGACGAGTGGCCTTCAATGCAACGGCCCTGGGCCGCTGCTCGCTGTCGATCGGTTGCTCTGGGTATATAGGGAGGGGCTCGTTGCCCTGGCCCTGGTACCAGCCGATGGCAGCACCACGACACCATGCTTTTGCCTGGAAGGGGTTGCTGCCGACATGTGGCGTTACCTGGTTGAGTGCGGGGAGCTCGAGGCCGCGCATGCGAGGCTCGTGGATCAGTACGATGTAGACCCCGATAGGCTATTCGCCGACATGCAGGGAATCCTGCAGCAGTTGAGCGCCAACCATCTGATCGTCATGCGCGACACTCCTTGAGTAGGGGGCAGTGACATGAGTGGGATCTGTGGCATCGTTCGCTTTGATGGCGCCGCTGTAACGCGCGTGGAACTCGAAAAGATGGTGTCTCCCGCCGCGTATCGCGGCCCGGATGGTATTACTTATTTTCAGGACGGCCCCGTGGGTATCGCCTGCCTATCGCTCGAGACGCTGCGCGATGGTAGGGGAGTGTGTCGACCGTTGGTGGTCAGGGAGGCCGGCTTTGTGCTGGCAGCCGATGCCCGGATCGACAACCGCCAGCAGTTTGTTACTGATGCCCAAGCGGCGCTTACCGATGCCGAAGTGATTCTCCATGCCCTGCTCGAGGGCCCAACGCTTGCCGCTGCCCGCCTGCTTGGTGATTTCGCTTATGCCTGTTGGAATCACGGCCAAGGCAAGCTGACTCTGGCAAGAGATGCCATGGGCATGCGCTCCCTGTATTACCGAGTAGAGTCGAATCGCGTGTTGTTCGCGACAGAGATCAGTCAGCTGCTAGCGATATCCGCCGGTGTGTCCCGGGTCAACGAGCAGACGGTGGCGCGCTATTTCGCCGATATGCAGGTTCCCGGGGGACATACGTTCTACCAGGGTATCGATGAGGTCAGGCCG
>ERZ869909.2319-NODE-2319-length-12845-cov-4.473919_pt1 | contig 12845 bp, 7 predicted proteins | sample MGYA00520892_ERZ869909 | MGnify/ENA primary metagenome ERZ869909 (study PRJEB32215, sample SAMEA104723947) | bioreactor metagenome | biome: bioreactor; feature: anaerobic bioreactor; material: water | place: China | collected 2015-03-12 ... | reverse complement strand
TCGTGCGACGACGGGTCGGGCAACGGGTGGGATGCGGACGCGTGCCGGCCTGACTGCACGCTCCCGGTGTGCGGCGACGGCGTGGTGGACAGCGACGAGTCGTGCGACGACGGGTCGGGCAACGGGTGGGATGCGGACGCGTGCCGGCCTGACTGCACGCTCCCGGTGTGCGGCGATGGCGTGGTGGACAGCGATGAGGTGTGCGACGACGGCGCGCAGAGCGCCGCTCGCCGCGGCGGGCTCGGCGACTCGTGCAGCTCGCGCTACGGCTGCGAGGTCGGGCTGCTCTGCGGCGCAGGGACATGCACCGCAGGTGAGGCCGGTGATCCGTGCAGCCAGGACAGCCAGTGCAGCGAAAGCGCGCCGATCTGCATGGGCGGCGTCTGTTCGACCACGCGGTGCCCGGCGACGCCCGGTCCCGAGGTCTGCGACGGCATCGACAACGACTGCGACGGCATCGTCGACAACGGCTGCGAGGTGTCCTGCGCGCGCGACGACCGGCCGGTCCGCAACCACCAGAGCACCTGCTCGCTCGCGTGTGAACCGGAGCTGGACGAGCTGTTCGTTCCGTGCGGAGCTGTCGTCACGCTTGGAGGGACGCACGAGTGGTCCGGGCCGGTCGTCATCGAGGGACGTGTTCGCGCTGAGCTCGGCGCGACACCGCTGCGGCTTGTCGCTGACGCGATCACCGTCACCGGTGTCATCGATGGCCGAGGGCGTGGGCCGACCGTCGGCGCCAGCGCCTCACCGGGACCCGATGGTGGCGGGGGGGGCTATGGAGGCCGCGGTGGCACGAGCGGGCGGTCCGGAGACGCAACAGCGCCACCCTACGGGACGGAGTCCGGCAGGACGATCGAGGCCGGCTCGTCGGGTGGCCACGCCGGTGGGGCCGGTGGCGGCGGCGGTGGTGGTCGCGGGGGGGCGGCGATCTGGCTCGCTGCCTCCCGGGTAACCGTCAGCGGGCTGATCGATGTCTCGGGCAACAACGGTGGGACGCCGACCCATTGGGCCGCCGGCGGCGGCAGCGGCGGTGGCATCCTCATCGAGCCATCGGAGTCCTACGACCTCACGGGCGCTCGGCTGTGGGCCGCGGGCGGCAACGGCGGCAGCGCCACATGGGCCGGCGGTGGCGGTGGCGGTGGTCGCATCAAGGTGTTCCGCGGATCGGGCGCCAACGTCGGCACGCCCGAGCTGCGCGTCACCAGTGGCGCTGGCGGAACGGGCAACTTCCCCGGATCTCCTGGGGTTGCTGGAACAGCGATGATCGAGGACTGACGGCGCCACCGCGGTCGCGCCGTTCCGCCTGAGCCCGGACGCACAATCCCGTGCGTGATCCTCTTGTTTCCGTCCGGACCCCCGCTACGATGCGCGCCGTGGCTCCCCGGTCGGGAGCAGGGCGAAGGAGGTGTGCATGGCGCGACGGGATCGTGTGGTGGCAGGTGAGTTGTGTGCGCGGCGTGGCCGGCGTCCCGGTGGCGCGGCGTGGCGTGCGCCTCGCGGCGTGGCGGGCTGCGTGACGGGCGCGGCGCTCGTCGCGGCGCTCGTGAGCGCGGCGTCCGTCGTGGGCTGCGGGTCGGACGATGAGCCGACGAGCCGCTGCGACGCCGTCAGGGCGGCGGGTGTCTTCCGCGACCTCGGGGCGCTCCCGGTGGCCTCGATGCCGCGGGCCCTGCTGGAGGTTGATGGCGACCTGCTCGTGGCGACGGAGGCGGGTGTCTTCCGGCGGCCGCTCGACGGGTCCGGCGCGTGGTCGACCAGCGGCATGGGCGGCCTGGTGGTGACGTCGCTCGCGCGTGACCCGGACACGGGCGACGTCTTCGCCGGGATCGAGGCGCCCGTGGGCGAGGAGCTGGAGCAGCCCTCCCTGTGGGTCTCCGCCGATGGTGGCCGGACGTGGACGGAGGACGCTGACGGGCTGGTCAACGAGTTCGAGTCGACGGAGGAGCGCACCGTCTGGGCGAAGGTCGTCCAGATCATGCCGACGGGCGACGGGGTCCTCTACGTCTCCGGACCGGCCGGCTCGATCGCGCGGCGGGAGGGCGACGGCCCGTTCGTGTTCGTCGAGGGTAGCTCCGACTCCTGGGGCTACGACTGCGTGGCGACCGTTCAGGCAGGCGCGCTCTACCACGGCTGCGAGCTCCCGCTCGACGTCGCGTGGGTCGACCGCTACCCCATCGAGGAGGGCGGCCTGGGCGACGTCCAGCACCTGATCGTCCACCCGGATATCGACAACCGCAAGCCGAACGTCCTCTACGGCAGCCCGGACCACGAGGACCTCGTGTACGTGGGGGCGGAGGGCGCGCTGTTCGTGGTGTCGAGCGCCGGGGAGCGCCGCGACATCTACCGGGCGGCTGACGAGCTGGACTCGTGGTACAGCTACATGCGCGCGGTGTGGGTCAACCCGGACGACCGCGCGCACGTCGTCTTTGGCGGGCGGCGCAACAGCGAGAACACTCGGCTGCAGCTGTACGAGACGTGCGACGAGGGGCGCACGGTGGTGATGCTGGATCCGCCGCCGTACCTGGCGCCCGGTGACGACGAGTACATGCTGGAGGCGGGCCTGACGGTGGGCGCGGACCGCCGAGAGCTCGTCGTGGCCGTCGCGCGGACGTCGGACAGCTTCCCGACGTCGATCTCGGAGGTGCGGATCGTGGCTCGAAGGCAACCGCTCTCGCCGTGATGCAGGTGGTGCGACATCGCGCCGCACGCCACGCCCATTGACTGTTGTTGTCCACGGTGCAGAATGAGCATGCTCATTTCTGAGCGTGCGGCGACCCGATCGATGGAGCAAGGTGATGGCTCGAGTACCCGACGGACCCAAGGGGGTCGTGCGGACGACGTGGAACGTGATGACGCGTCCTCACGCCTACTACGCGGAGCTGGCCGAGCGCTATGGGCCCACGTTCCACGCGCGCGCGGCGAACGGGGAGCTGGTGGCGACGGGTGATCCGGAGCTGGTGCGGCAGGTCTTCGCGTTGACGTCGGCGCAGGTGCGTCCGTTCGCGGTGGACTCGATGACGGAGGTGATCGGGGCGGGTTCCGTGCTGTTGCAGTCGGGGCACGCGCACCAGCGTTCGCGGCGGTTGTTGATGCCGGCGTTCACGGGTGAGGCGATGGCGGGCTACGCTCATCGGATGCGTGAGATCGCGGCTCAGGAGGTGGCGACGTGGCCTGACCGTGGTGTGTTCGCGGTTCAGGACGGGTTCCTGGCGATCTCGCTGCGGATCATCGTGGAGGTGATCTTCGGCGCGCGGTCAGGCGCGGAGGCGGAGCGGCTGGCCGTGGTGACGGAGCGGCTGGTGTCGTCGATGCACCCGTCGTTGTTGTTCAGCGCGGCGATGCGGGTCGAGCTGTTCGGGTTGGGCCCGTGGGCGCGGTACGTGCGGGCTCGTCGGGCGCTGGACGAGGCGCTGCTGGAGATCATCGAGGCGCGTCGCGCGTCGGGGGTGGCGGGGAGCGACGTGCTGGGTCGGCTGCTGGAGGCGCGGGACGAGGACGGGAGCGTGCTGTCGGATCGTGAGCTGCTGGATCAGCTGTTGACGCTGCTGGTTGCGGGGCACGAGACGACGTCGATCGCGATGGCCTGGGCGGTGTGGCGGCTGCACCGGAGCGAGGAGGACCTTGCGCGGGTGCGTGCGGCGCTGCCCGCGGCCGCAGACGCTGTGGACGCGGATCACCGGGACAACGTCTGGCTCGGGCTCTGCATCCAGGAGTCGCTGCGCCTGTGTCCGATCGCTCCGGACATGCTGCGCACGCTGCTCGTCGACATCGAGCTGGGGCCGTGGGCGTTGCCGGCGGGGTCGTCAGTCGCGGTCGTGGCGGCGATCACGCACCGCGATCCGACGCTCTATCCGGAGCCTGATCGGTTCCATCCGGCGCGGTTCGAGACGTTCCAGCCGCGTCCGTGGATGTACTACCCGTTTGGCGGTGGGATTCGCCGCTGCATCGGGGCGTCGTTCGCGCTGTGCGAGATGGCGCAGGTGCTGGGGGTCGTGCTGGCGAACGCGACGTTCGAGCTCGTGGACCGCACCGTGAAGCCGGTGCGGCGCACGTTCACGGTGGGCCCGTCGCGCGGCGTACGGGTTCGCTGCGCGGCGCCGCGCTGACGTACGTCGCGCTCGCTGGCTGACGTGGCTGGCTGACGTGGCTGGCTGACGTGGCTGGCTGCCATGGCTGGCTGGCGTAGCGCCCGGGTCGCTGGTTGGCGCAGCGCCACGAGCCTCAGGTTCGCGCGCCGACTCCGTTGAAGAGCATCTCCAGCAGCGCGCGCAGCTTCGTCTGCGCGTCTTCGATGACGGGTTCCGGGCAGCGCACCCACGTGTAGACGACGACGGCGTACATCGCGAAGGCCGCCTCGGCGACCGCGGCCGGCGGCAGCTCGGCGCGCACCTCGCCGCGCCCCTGGGCGAGGGCGACACGCGCGACGATCGCTTCGATGTACGCCTCGTTGAGGCGCGCGTACTCGGTGCCGCGTTGTCCGGAGGCGAAGCGCACCGCCTCGATGAAGCGGGCGGCGAGGGCAGGCGCGTCCGCGTAGGTCTCGAGGAAGGTGGAGAAGATCGTGAGCAGCTGCTCGTCGAGCGGGCTCTCCGGGGCCGCTTCGCGGAGGCCGCGCTCGAGCGCGGCGCTCAGCCGGTCGATGTAGAGCATGAGCAGGAGGTCCTGCTTGGTGGGCGCGTAGCGAAACACCGTGCCGTGCGCGACCCCGGCGAGCGTCGCGACCTCCCGCGTCGTCGCCGCGTCGTAGCCTCGGCTCGTGAACAGCGCGCGTGCGGCCTCGAGGATCCGCTCACGCTTGAGCGCCTTCTTCTGCTCGATCCTCGACACGTCTCGTGGGGGCTCGGGTGGTGGGGCGATCCGGGGCGCGCCGGCAATACGTCGCCCGCGGCCGCACCGGCAACCACCTTGGGCGATCCGGGGCGCAACGGCAATACGTCGCGTAGCAGGTTGCCGTGGGGCGGGTTGCCGTGGGGCAGGTTGCCGCAGGTCAGGGGGCGATCCGGGGCGCAACGGCAATACGTCGCCCTCGGTCAGATGCAGCCCAGGATCAGGCGCCACCACGGGACAGCGAGCGCGAGCACGGAGAGGCAGAGCGCGGCGCGTACCGCCCGCGGTCCGGGCGCAGCTGCTCCGGCCTGCTTCGCGCCGCTCGCGCGACGGCGGCCTTCGAGGGCCAGCACGATGGTCAGCAGCGGCGCGATGATGCCGATCCACCACAGCGCGAACACCCGCGGGGCAGGGCGCAGCTCCGCACATACGCGCACCTCCGGCCGCCACGAGGACGCCCTCGCGAGCCTGCTCCGCAACGACGGGCGATCCACCCGTCGGCCGGATCCATCCACCGCCAGCCACGACCCGTCGTGCACCAGCCGCAGCGTCCCGTCCGGCGCCGGCACCACCGCCACGAACCGGGGCAGCATCGAGCCCGACCACGACCGCGCCAGCACCGGAGACGCTCCCCACGCACCCGCTACGCTGACCTCGCCGTCGACAACCGTCACCCGCGACACGCCAGCGGCCTGACCCAACACGTGCACCGCGCCAGAGGTCGCCACCGCCACCTGAAGCGTGGCCTCACCACCTCCGGTCCCGTGTGGCGTCGCCTCGTCCCCACCCGCGACCCACGTCACGTGCACCGCCTGAACGGCCGCCGGGTCCAGGACGCCCGGCTCGACGTCGACCGGGTCCACTCCGTCCGAGCCTGCTCCCCGCTGCAGCGTGACCTCCGCCCACCCGTCCGCTGACGTCATCACCGGCAGCACCGGGCCGATCGTGTAACCGCGAATCCGCCCGACCGCCGGATCCAGCAGCAGCAGCTGATCCACGTCCACGACCTCAGCCACGCCGGACGTGGCGTCAGCGCGGGCGACCAGCGCGACGAGCGGCGCCGTCTGGCCCACGGACCACGCCTCCGTCGCCGCCGGGCGCTCCGTGTTCCACGTGACGTCCACCTCACCGTCGGGGCTCACCTCCACGACGTCGATCGGCACCGGTGCACCCACCACAGCGGTCCGTGGTGTCCGCAACCAGACCCCGCGCCACCCGACGCCCGGACGCCACACCGGACCCGCAGCCTGGTGGCGACGATCCTGTGCGTCGCGTGGCGGGACGATCGTCGTCTGAAGCCACGTGCCATCCGGCCGCCGCACGCTCCGCACGTAGCCACGCCCACCAGCCCAGTGCAGCCAGGCGTCCACAACGACGTCAGGCTCGCCGTCCGTCACCCGGAGCCCGGCGAGCGTGCCCGGCGCGCCGCGGTCATCCGGGTGGGTCGGGACAGCGCCCAGCGACGTCCAGACGTCGTCCAGGCCGGCGAGCCACAGCGCCCGATCGGACAGCACGAGCAGCCCGCCACCCGGGCCGCGCGCGACCGCGTCGGGCCAGAGACGTGACGGCGCATCAGCACCCGTGACCGGCGCCAGCGACATGCGCAGCAGGTCCAGCCGGTACATCCGTGGCTCCGCCGGCGACGAACCGCGCAGCTCGACGCACACGAGCCACGCGCTCGCACCCACCACCGCGACGCGCTCGTTGTGGCAGTGCAGGGCGCCGGATGGGAGCGACGCGCCTGACCCGTCCGTCAGCAACGACGGCGGCGCCGGCGCGGTCCGGAGCTGGATGACCAGCCCGGCCCAACACGCGAGGATCAGCGCGGCGGTCGCGATCAGCCACCGTTGCTCGTTCATCGACCTGTCTCCGTGGGTGAACACCAGGCCTGTCTACCGTGGGGCCGGAGCCGGGGCCACCATCTCCGCTCGGGAGCGCCGGGCGGGTGCGCTGAGCACGCGCGCCGAGCAGGTGCGCCGACCGCCGGGCGACCGCCATGAGCGACGCTCGTTCGCGCGGTGGCGCGTCGGGTGGCTTGACTATGCAGACTGGTCTAGTTATGTGGGGCGAACGGACGAGCACCCAGGAGTCGCCCATGGCCCGCACCCCATCGACAGCCGCGACAGAGCGCGGCGCCGCGACCCGCCAGCGGCTGATCGCCGCGACCGCGGAGCTCATCGAGGCCGGCGGCTACCGCGCGACCGGGCTGCTGCAGGTCGTCGCCCGCAGCGGCGCGCCGCGGGGCTCGCTCTACTTCCACTTCCCGGGGGGCAAGGAGGAGCTCGCCGCCCAGGCGGTGGCAGCCAGCGCCGGCGCGCTGAGCCAGCTCATCGCCCGGGAGCTCGAGTCCGACGCGCCCACGGCGGTGGCCGTCGCGGGGCTGATCGACGCGCTGGCTGATCGGCTCGAGGGCTCCGGCTGGAGCCACGGCTGCCCGGTCGCGACGGTGGCCCTCGAGGTGAGCGCGGACGAACCGACGCTGGGGGCAGCCTGCCGAGACGCCTACGTGGACTGGCAGGCGCTGCTCGCCGAGCGCCTCGTGCGCGACGGGCTGGACGAGGCGCTGGCCCGCGACCGCGCGGAGCTGATCCTCGCGAGCATCGAAGGCGCGCTGCTGCTCGCGAAGGTCCACCGCGACCGCGGCCCGCTGCGTCGGCTCGCCGGCACGCTGCCGCTGCTCCTGACGCCGCACCCCTAGCGCCGCACCCGCAGCGCCGGTCGCTCCGACCGCACGTCCGCCACGATTCCGAATGCGTCCCCTCGCCCCGGCACCGCAGGTGGTGCCAGTCTTCCCACAGCTGGAGATGAACTATGCAGACCGGTCTATATCATGGTGTCGCACCTAACACCGCAACCGACGCGGCCGTCCTCGTCACCGGCGCCACCGGCCTGATCGGCCGCTGGCTGGTCCCCGAGCTCACTCGGCAGGGCTTCGTCGTGGCCGCCGCGATGCGCGGCGCCGCCGAGCGCGCGGACGACTACCGGCGCTGGGTGGCGGCCCGATCGGGCGACCCGACGCTGGTTCGCTGCGTGGAGCACGACCTCGACCACGACGAGGAGCTCGCGTGGTCGCTGCCGCAGGTGCGCTACGTCGTGCACCTCGCCGCCCGCTTCGCCTGGCACCTGCCGCTGGCGGAGGCTCGGCGCGCGAACGTCGACGGCGCGCTGCGGCTGGTTCGCTGGGCGTCGCGGCAGCCCGCGCTCGCCCGCTTCGTGCTCGTGAGCGGGTACCGGGTGTCCGTCCCGTCGGATGGGCGGGGCTCCGGCGCCTACGAGCGCTCCAAGCGCGAGGCGCACGAGGCGGTGCTGGCAGAGGCGGCCCGGCTGGCGGTGCCCACGACGGTTGTGAACCCGTCGAGCGTCATCGGCGACAGCGCCACCGGGTGCACGACGCAGCTGCTGGGGCCGGGCGAGCTGATGAGCCAGCTCGCGTCCGGTGCCCTGCCTGTGGCGCCGGGTGATGCGCGCACGTTCGTGCCGCTGATCCCGGTGGACGTCGTCGCGCGCTTCATCGTCGCGACGATGGACGACCCCGAGTCTCTGGGCCGGCAATACCTGCTGCTCGACGAGACGACGCCCACGCTGCGCGAGCTGCTGCGCAGCGCCGCGCTGCAGCTGGGTGCGACGCCACCACGGCTGCACCTGCCGGTCGGCCTGATCCGCTGGCTGCCGGAGCGGCTGCTCGGCGCACCGCGCGAGACGCTCGAGTTCATCTCGCCGGACCGCTACGACGTGCGGGAGACCCGCGCCGCCGCGGCTCGGCTGGGCGTGGCGTGGCCGCCGATCCATGAGGTCTGGCCGCGTTGGCTCGACTACCTGGCGTCGACGGGGTTCGCCCCGGAACGCGGTCCGGAGCTCGTCCCGGAGCGAACGGCGTAGCGAGCCTGCGACCAGCGAGGTCATCCTCCCGGCCGCCCGCCCGCCCAACGGCACAGTCACACGAGCCCGCCCGGCCGCCCGCGCGCCCAACGGCTCAGTCACACGAGCCCGCCCGGTCGCGCAAGCCTGCCAGCTGGCCGCCGGTTGAGCGGGCTACTCGAGCTCGAGGAGGTACTGCAGCAGATCGCTGCGGTCGTCCGCGCTGAGCCCGGACGTGTCGTGCGCCGAGTCCGGGGCCGCGCTGCTGAACACGTCCTCGAGCGTCGCGGCGGATCCGTCGTGCAGGTACGGCGCGGTGGCCCAGACGCCGCGGAGCGTCGGGGTGTCGATGCCGTCCAGCGTGCCACCCAGCCGCTGTCCGCTGGCAGCGGTCAGCGTGCCCACGTCGTGTCGCGGCCCCATCGTGCCGACGGAGCCGCTGTCCGTGTACGCTGGCCGAGTGTGGCAGCTGGTGCAGCCGGCGTCGTCGAAGGCGGCGGCGCCCCGCTGCGCCGCGTCGCTGAGCGCGCCGGACGCGTCCCGCCACGGGCTCCGCGGGAACGTCGTGAGCGACGCGACGTATGCAGCCAACGCGTCGAGGTCCGTGCTGAGTCCGGCCTTGGGGTCACCCAGCGGCTGCGAGCGGGTCCCGGCGTTCCACTGGATCGGCGAGATGAAGCCCGTGCCGCCAAAGCTGTCGCGGATGACGTGTTCGAAGTCCTGGATCTCGTCGAAGTTGGCGCTCCAGTGGATGGGGCCGTGCCCCATGCCTGCTCGTCCGCGCAGATCCGTCGTGTTGCGGACGCCCTCGCCGCGGTCGGTGAAGTCCCAGGTCAGGCTGTCGTGTCCGCCGTCGAGGTGGCAGGAGGCGCAGGCGATGTAGCCGTCCATGCTCATGCGCGGGTCAGCGGCGTTGTAGAAGACCTGCTTGCCGCGGAGCACGGTGGCGCTCAGCGGCTCGTTGTCGGAGACGCGGATCCTCGCGACGCGCCGCGCGTCTGCGGTCGTGCCGTCGAGCAGCGGGCCGATGTCGTAGACGTCGACGTGCCGCGACAGGAACGCGTGCACGAACGCGGTGCGCCCGTCCGGGCTGATGGTGATCGCCTCCGGGGCGCTCCCCACGTCCGTCAGCGCGCCCACGGTGGCGCCGGTCCAGGCGTCGATCATCGTGATGATGTTCGAGCCCTGGAGGGTGATCCACGCCCAGTCGCCCAGCGGGCTGAACGCGACGTGGGTGGGCAGGGCGCGGTCGTTGAGGTCGAGTCGCGGCGTCGGCTGCGCTCCGGTCTGCCCGTTGAGGCGCACGGTGATGGCGCGCACGGTGCTCTCGTGTGTGAGCCGCTGCCCGTCACGGTGGGAGCCACGGAAGACGTTGGCGAGCGTCGCCGGCACCCAGACGGCGTCCGTACCCGGTTGCGGTGTGGGCGCACCCAGGTAGTTGGCGACGCCTCGGCTGCGGTCCTCCGCGTCGACGGTGGTCGTGTCTGCCGGTACGGTGAAGGCGACCGGAGCGCCGTCCGGCACGCCGCCGGTGGTCGTGACGCGCCAGACGACGGCGTCGGGTTCCGGGCTCTGGAAGCGGCTCACGAGCACGGCGCCGTCCGGATCGACGGACAGGCCGCCGGGGTTGTCACCGAGCGCGACGCTGGTCGGCTCGTGCCCGTCCCGGACGAGCAGCAGCTCTCCGGTGCCCTCGAGGCTCGCGGCGACGAAGGCGCCGTTCGGGTCAGCCGCGACGGCGACCGGTCGCGAGCCGTGGCCGGTGCTGATCCGGCGCAGCTCCGTGCCGTCCGATGGGTCGAGCTCGACGAGAGCGTCTGCGTCGCGGACGGCGACCCAGACCGTCGGGGTGGCGGTGGCGGTCAGCGTGACGCTCCGCGGGGTCTCGCCCACGGTGGTCTCCCAGGCGATCGACGCCGAGGCGATGTCGAGCGCGCTGACGGTGCCGTGGTCGCGGTTCGCGGTGTAGACGCGGTGGCGGCCCTCGTCGTAGGCGAGGGTCGACGAGACGCTGGCGGTCGTCGTGTCCAGGCTGGCGACGACGGTGACGCGGGTCGTGGCGCTCGCCCAGCCGCGGCCGTTCCCGACGCGCACGACGACCTGGTAGTTGCCGGGCTCGTCGTAGGTCCAGGTGAACGCCGGGTCGTCGCTCGGCTCGGTCCAGCCGCTGCCGTCGCCGGGGCTCCACGAGATGGTGAACGGGCCGTCGCCGGAGAGCTGAGCGCTCAGGTTGACGGGCGTGGCGGCGGTGACGGGGGCGGGGCGCTGCAGGTCGACTCGCGGGGCCGCTGCGTCGCCCGGTGCCACGGCGGCGGTGGTGAAGGTGCTGCGGAACTCGGCGTCCGTCGCGTTGCCTGCCCAGTCCTCGATGCCGCCGGCAGGGATCACGACCTCATAGGTTGTCGCGAGCTCGAGCGGAGCGTCCGGCTGGAAGTTGAGGATGGAGCCCTGCGCCATGTAGCGGCCCGGCACAGGCTCCCCGCCCACCGGGCGCACGATGAACGTCTCGGGGCTCACGGTGTGGAGCTCGACATTGTCGCTGAAGACGACGCCGACGCGCGAGCGCACGCTCTGCAGGGTGGCGCCGTCTGCCGGGTGGACCATCGAGACCTCCGGCGGGCGCGTGTCCGGCTCCAGCTGATGGGGCATCAGCGCGCTGCCGGTCCCGTGGTCGTTGCCCACGAACAGCAGGTTGCCAAAGGCCGTGACCTGGCCGTGATCAGCCAGCGGCACGTCGAGCCGGCCGCGGCCCACGACCTCCCACGCGCCGGGCGTGCTGGTGTCGATCTTGACGGCGTCAGGCTCGGCGCCCTGGAAGATGAACTCGTCCTGGGTCGTGCAGTAGAGCTGTTCGTCGACGACGACGCGGTCGTCCACCAGCGTGATGCGGAACGGGTCGCTGATGTCCCAGACGGACATCCGGGCGCGGGAACCACGGACGGACGTGATGATGCGGTCGCCGCCCAGGCAGATCGCGTAGAACCGGGGCAGGTCCCGAACGCGGGCGTCGAGCACCGTCGGGTTGACCGGGTCGGAGATGTCGAGCGTGGCGAAGCCACCGGTGTCGTCCATCGAGGAGACGACCAGCAGGTTGCCCACGGCGAAGATCGGGCCGATCCGGAAGCCACCCAGCTCAGCCAGCGGCACGGGGTTGGGGCGATCGCCGCCGCGGTCAGCGAGGACCGGCGCGAGCGGGTCGCGGACGTCCACGATGTACACGCCGCGCGTCGAGCCGGCGACGTAGAGGAAGTCACCCTGCCAGAACAGCTGCCAGGCGACGTTGACGTAGTCGCCATGGTTGACGCCCGGCAGGTCGAGCCGGCTCAGCGGGCGCGGGTCGTGCACGTTGTCGAGGTCCCAGATCTCGACGCCACGCCCGGTATGGAATGCCGCGTGCTGGCGCCCGTCGAAGTTGCTGAACCCGATGCTGTGTGCCTCCCGGAACGAGCCGGTGATGCCGTGCGGGTCGTAGACCCGGTTGACGAGCACCGGGTTGCGCGGGTCGGAGACGTCGAAGAACACGAGCCCGCCGGGGCCGCCGCCGCTGTCCGGCGCGAAGAGCGACAGCAGGTAGCCGTTGTGCATGTACGCGACGTTCGTGCCGAACGGCTTGATCAGCGTGACCACGAAGTCATCGTCGCGCTCCGGCACGCCGGTGGACTCGTTGAACCAGCCAACGGGCGCGAACAGCTCGTCCTCCGTGAAGGACACGTTCCCCAGCCCCGGTCCGCGCACCGGCGGCGGGATCTCGCCGGTGTCGTCGACGACGTCGGGGAGGGCGTCGGAAGGTTCGTCAGCGCAGCCGCTGGAGAGCAGGGTGGCGAGCGGCGTGAGGGTGAGCAGCGCGGCGATGCCTGCGCGGCGCAGGAGCGCACCGCGCAGGGGTTCGCCGCGCAGATGCTCGCCGCGCAGCGGCGCGTCAGCAGTGGTTGCGGGTCGTGGCGGGGTGGCGTGGGTGGCCATCGGCGGGAGCTCGGGTGAGGTGGCTGGTTCGCTGGGCGTCCGTGCGTGCACGCCCGATCGACGGTAGCTCGCACGGGCCCGGACAACATCCTGCCCGAGGGTCCCGTTCGCCGCAACGACCGCCGCAACGACCGCCGCAACGACCGCCGCAACGACCGCCGCAACGACCGCCGCAACGACCGCCGCAACGACCGCCG
>ERZ869909.2318-NODE-2318-length-12846-cov-5.287023_pt1 | contig 12846 bp, 10 predicted proteins | sample MGYA00520892_ERZ869909 | MGnify/ENA primary metagenome ERZ869909 (study PRJEB32215, sample SAMEA104723947) | bioreactor metagenome | biome: bioreactor; feature: anaerobic bioreactor; material: water | place: China | collected 2015-03-12 ... | reverse complement strand
GTGGGGAGGCCCTATGTGAACCGGCTTTATCTGGTGCCCAACCGACGCGCCGGGGACCAGCGCGAGGCGGCGGCCTTCCGGGTGCTGGCGGCGCTGCTGGGTGGCAGTGCCCAGACCTCGGTGCTGGAACGCCGGCTGACCTATGATCAGGGCATCTCGCTCTCGGCCTGGGCCGGATATAACGGCAATGCGCTCGATCACGGCACCTTCAGCCTGGGCGTGGTGCCGGTGCCGGGTGTCAGCATGGAGGATGCCGAGGCCGCGCTGGACCGCGCGCTGGAGGATTTCATCGTGGACGGTATCGATCTGGAGCAGCTGGAACGGGTGCGCATGCAGTTGCGCGCCGCCGCGATCTATGAGCTCGACGATGCCGCCTCCCGTGCCCGCCGTATCGGCGCCGATCTGAGCACCGGGCTGACGCTGGAGGATTCCGAAACCTGGCTCGATATCCTGCAATCGGTCACGCCCGAGGAAATTCTTGCCGCTGCCGGCGCGCTGGACCGGCGCCATTCGGTGACCGGCTGGCTTCTGGGAGAAGAATGATGCTGCCCGTTTTCGTCACCCGCCCGCTTATGGCACGCCCGCTCATGGCCGCCTTGAATGCCGCGCTGGCGCTGGTGTTGCTGCTGGCCACCCCGCTGCGCGCCGAGATCGACATTCAGCCCGTAACCTCGCCGCAGGGTTTCACCGCCTGGCTGGTCGAGGAACACTCCATCCCCTTCGTCGCCATCGAGCTGGTGTTTCGCGGTGGCGCCACCATTGAGCCGCCCGAGCAACTGGGCGGCGTGGGGCTGATGGCGGCGCTGATGTCCGAAGGGGCGGGCGAGATGGATGCCCAGGAATTCGCCGCCGCGGTCGAGGCCACGGCCGGGGGTATTCGCATTGATGCCGGGCGCGATTCGGTTTCGGTCTCGATCCGCGCGCTGAGCGAGAACCGCGACGAGGTGATGGCGCTGGCCCGGCTGGCGCTGACCGCGCCGCGTTTCGAGGAGACCGCGCTGGAGCGGGTGCGCGCCCAGGCGCTGGCCGGGCTGGAGCGCAGCGAGCGCAACCCCAATACCATCGCCTCGCGCCAGTTCAACGCCCGTGCCTTCGCCGATCATCCCTATGCCCGCCCCTCGGACGGCACGCGCGAAACACTCGGCGCGCTGACCCGCGACGATATCGTGGCGCTGCATCGCCAGGCCCTGACCCGCGACCGGGTGCTGATCGGTGCGGCCGGCGATATTTCCGCAGCCGAACTGGGCGCGCTGATCGATGCGCTGCTCGGTGATCTGCCCGAGGCCGAGGTGCCGCTGCCCGATTACGCCGCCTTCGCCGCCCCCGGCGGTATCGAGGTGATCCCGCATCCCGGCCCGCAATCGGTCATCGCCTTTGGCCATGCCGGCATCCGCCGCGACGATCCCGATTTCCTCGCTGCTTTCGTCATGAACGAGATTTTCGGCGGCGGGCGGTTCGGCACCCGGCTGATGAGCGAGCTCCGCGAGACCCGGGGGCTGACCTATGGTGTCGGCACCTCGGTTGCCACCGCCAGTTTCGGCGACAGTTTTCAGGGTCGGGTTTCGGTCGATAATGCCCGCGCCGGCGAGGTGGTGGCGCTGTTGCGCGACGAATGGCGCTGGCTGGCCGAGGGCGGCATTACCGAGGCCGATCTGGAGCGCGTGCAGACCTATCTGACCGGCGCCTATCCGCTGCGGTTCGATGGCAATTCCTCGATCGCCGAGATCCTCGCCAGCATGCAGTTTCAGGGCTTTGACATCGAATACGTCAATATCCGCAACGATCTGGTCCGGGCCGTGACGCTGGAGGATATCCATCGCGTGGCGCGGCGCATGATCCAGCCCGAGGCGCTGCATTTTGTCATCGTCGGGCAGCCGGAAGGGCTGGAGTGAAGCTTTGCAGCAGGGCGGCGCGCATGCTATGTCTGGTGGCATGTATGCAGCGCGCCCCAAGATAGGCGAAGAACGCCCGGTGATTCGTCAGCTTGACGAAGCCGCCGCCAACCGCATCGCCGCCGGCGAGGTGGTGGAGCGGCCGGCCTCGGCGGTCAAGGAGCTGGTGGAAAACGCGCTCGATGCCGGCGCGCGGCGTATCGCGGTGGCTTACGGCGATGGCGGCAAGACGCTGATCCGGGTCAGTGATGACGGCCATGGCATGGCGCCAGATGACCTGCCGCTGGCGCTGAGCCGCCATGCGACATCGAAGATCGACGGCTCGGATCTGCTCAATATCCATACCTTCGGTTTTCGGGGCGAGGCGCTGCCCAGCCTGGGTGCGGTGGGGCGGCTGTCGATTGCCTCGCGCGCCGAGGGGTTCGAGGGCGCACGCATCGAGGTTACGGGCGGGCGGATCGGGCCGGTGAAGCCTGCGGCGCTCAACCGGGGCACGCAGGTTGAACTGCGCGATCTTTTCCACGCCACGCCGGCACGGCTGAAGTTTCTGCGCAGCGACCGCGCCGAGGCGCAGGCCATTGCCGATGTGCTGCGCCGGCTGGCGATGGCCGAGCCCTTCGCCGGCTTCACGCTGAGCGATGTTTCCGGCGGCGAGAGCCGCGAGATCCTGCGGCTGGAGCCCGAACAGGGCGCGCTCTTTGACGGGCTGGCGGCGCGTCTGGGGCGCATTCTGGGCCGCGAGTTCATCACCAATGCGCTGCGCATCGAGGCCATGCGCGAGGATCTGCGGCTGACCGGCTATGCGGCGCTGCCCACCTATTCGCGCGGCGCGGCGGTGGCGCAGTATTTCTTCGTCAATGGCCGCCCGGTGCGCGACAAGCTGCTCTTGGGCGCGCTGCGCGCCGCCTATAGCGATTTTCTGTCGCGCGACCGTCACCCGGCGGCGGTGCTGTTCATCGACTGCCCGCCGGAGCAAGTGGATGTCAATGTCCACCCGGCCAAGGCCGAGGTGCGCTTCCGCGATCCGGGGCTGGCGCGCGGGCTGGTGGTCAGCGGGCTGCGCCATGCGCTGGCCGAGGCCGGGCATCGCGCCTCCAGCACCGTGGCCGGCGCCACCCTGGGCGCCATGCGCCCCGAAGCCGCCGAAGCCGCCGAGGCCCCGCCGAGCTATCCGCGCCTTTACCAGATGGATCTCGCCAGCCGCCCCTCGGCCGGGGCGCGGGCGCTGGCCTATGGCGCGCAGGCGCCGGGTGCCGCCATGCCCGGATTGGGCGAGGCGGGCGCAGGCTTTGCCGCCCCTTCGGCGCGGATCGAGGTTGCAGGCGAAACCGCCACCGAGGAAGCCCCGCTGAGCGAGCGCCCGCTGGGTGCGGCGCGTGCGCAACTGCATGAGAATTACATCATCGCCCAGACCGGCGATGGCATCGTCATCGTCGATCAGCATGCCGCGCATGAGCGGCTGGTCTATGAGCGGCTCAAGCGGCAGATGGCCGAGAACGGCGTGCCCTCGCAGGCGCTCCTGATCCCCGAGATCGTCACTCTGCGGGCCGGCGAGGCGGCGCTGCTGCTGGAGCGCGCTGGCGATCTGGCGCGGCTGGGGCTGGTGATCGAGCCCTTCGGCGGCGAGGCGGTGGCGGTGCGCGAGACCCCGGCCGCGCTGGGGCTGGTCGATGCCGCGGCGCTCTTGGCCGATATTCTCGATGAGCTGAACGATCAGGGCGAAAGCGCCAGTCTGGGCGCGCGGCTCGATGCGGTGCTCAGCCGCATGGCCTGCCATGGTTCGGTGCGCTCGGGCCGGCTGATGCGCGCCGAGGAAATGAACGCGCTGCTGCGCGAGATGGAGGCCACGCCGCATTCGGGCCAGTGCAACCATGGGCGGCCAACCTATGTCGAGTTGAAACTGGCCGATATCGAAAAGCTGTTCGGGCGGCGTTGAGGGGGATGGCCATGGCGCTCGATCTTGCTGATCCGATGGTCTGGGGCGTACTGGGCGGTGTGGCGCTGCTGGTCATGCTGGGGCTGGTGCTGCGCGCCAGCCTGAAGGCCGCCAGCGCCGTCGAGCCGGTGATCTGGCAGATGAACCAGTTCGGCGCGCGGGTGCAGGCGCTCTCGGATGGTCAGCAGCAACTGGCCGGCGGGCTGCATCATGTCTCCGAGGCGCAGGCCAAGGCGCAGGCGCAGATGCTGCAACTGATGGAGCAGCGGCTGGCGCAGGTCTCGGAAACCATGACCGAATCGTTGCAGGGCAATGCGCTGCGCACCGCCCGCAGCCTCGGCGATCTGCACGCCCGGCTGGAAACCATCGACAAGGCGCAGGCCAATATCGAGAAGCTCTCGGGCAATGTGCTGAGCCTGCAGGACATCCTGTCGAACAAGCAGACCCGTGGCGCCTTTGGCGAGATCCAGCTGCATGACATCGTCACCCGCGCCCTGCCCACCGACAGCTATACGATGCAGGCGACGCTTTCGAACGGCAAGCGCGCCGATTGCCTGGTGCATCTGCCCAAGCCCCCCGGCCCGATCGCCATTGACGCGAAATTCCCGCTGGAAGCCTATGAGGCCCTGCGCGCCGCCGAGAACGACGCCCAGATGCAGGAGGCGCGCCGCGCCATGCGCACCGCCCTGCGCCAGCATATCCGCGCCATATCCGAGAAATACATCATCGAGGGCGAAACCGCCGATGGGGCGCTGATGTTCCTGCCTTCGGAAGCGGTCTATGCCGAGCTGCACGCCAATTTCCCCGATCTGGTGCGCGAGGGTTTCGCCGCCCGGGTCTGGGTGGTGTCGCCCACCACCTGCATGGCGACGCTGAACACCATGCGCGCGGTGCTCAAGGATGCGCGCATGCGCGAACAGGCCGGGGCGATCCGGCGCGAACTGGGCGCGCTTTACCGCGATATCGAGCGGCTGGGCTCGCGGGTGGAGAACCTCGACCGGCATTTCGGCCAGGCCGCCAAGGACATCGCCGAGATCCGCATCTCGTCGGAAAAGGCCGGCAAACGTGCCCGGCGGCTGGATAATTTCGATTTCGAGGAACTGGCGCCGGAACTGCCGAGCGAATTGCCGGGCGCGCCGCTGCCCGAACCCGCCACCGACCTGCTGGGCGATACCAAGGAACGCGCCTGATGCGCCATCTGCGCCCCGCTGATTATCGCGTGCAACCCTGGGCCAATGGCCGCGGCCAGACCATCGAGCTTTGGCGCCATGAAGAGGCGGGTGCGCTCAGGGCGCGGCTGTCGATGGCCCGGGTCGATGCGCCGGGGCCGTTCTCGCTGTTTCCCGGTATCGAGCGCAATCTGACGGTGATCGACGGCCCGGGTTTCGGTCTGCGCGGCGAGGGGCTGGCGCTGCAATGCGCGCCGCTGGCGCCGGTGGCCTTCCCCGGCGATCTGGCGCTGGAGGCGGTGGATGTTGCCGCACCTTCGGATGATTTCAACGTCATGACCGCCCGCGCCCTGCCACGCCCGGAAGTGCAGGTGCTGCGCGAGGCCGATCTGCCACCCGGCGGTCTGCTGGCGCTTTTCGCGCTGGCGCCGGGGCAGGCGGGCGGCATGGCGATGGGCCGGCACGATCTTTTGCTGAGAGCGGGCGGGCTGGCGCTTTCGGGCCATTTTCTGGCGGTGCGGCTTTTCGGGCTGGAGGGCGCTCTGGCCTAGGCCTCGCGGCCCCAGTCGGCGCCCTGCATCTCGCGCAGCCGGCTGGCGGTGCGCTCGAATTCAAAGGAACCGGCCCCCTCGGCATAGAGCTGTTCGGGGACGTCGGCGGCACTGGCGATGAGCCGCACCCGGCCCTCATAGAGCGCGTCGATCAGTGTCACGAAGCGCTTGGCCTCGTTGTAATTGGTGGCTGAAAGACGGGGGATATCCTCCAGGATCAGCACCCGCACGGCGCGGGCGATCTCCAGATAATCGGCCGGACCAAGCGGGCGGCCACACAGTTCCCAGAAGCCGGCGCGGGCGACGCCGTTGTGATGGCGCGGCAGTTCCACCTTGCGGCCCTGCACCTGCAACTCCAGCGGCGTGCCGGCATCGCCCCCGGTCAGCTCGCGCCACAGCCCGTCGATCTGCGCCCGCGCCTCGGCGCCGGCGGGCTGGAAATAGACCTGCGCGCCACTCAGCCGGTGCTGGCGGTAATCGGTTTCGCTGTCGAGCCGGATCACCTGCATGCGGGTATTGAGCAGCTCGATGAAGGGCAAAAACAGGGCGCGGTTCAGCCCGTCCTTGTATAGATCCTCGGGCGGGCGGTTCGAGGTGGTGACGATCAGCACCCCGGCATCAAGGAGTTTCTGAAACAGCCGCCCGACGATCATCGCATCGGTGATATCGGTGATCTGCATCTCGTCGAAGGCCAAGAGCCGCGTGCGCTCGATCACCGCCGCCGCGACCGGCTCCAGCGCGTCGGTGACGCCGCGCTGGCGGGCGGCATGCATGCCGGCGTGGATTTCCTGCATGAAGGCGTGAAAATGCACCCGCCGCTTGGCCTCGATCATCGTGGCCTCGGCAAAGAGGTCCATCAGCATCGACTTGCCGCGCCCGACACCGCCCCACAGATAAAGCCCCCGGCCCGGTTCCGGCTTGCGAAAGAGCCCGCCCAGCAGACCGCCCAGTTGCCGGCGCGCGGGCGGCGTCTCGGCCTGCTGGCGCAGGGCCTCCAGCGCCGGCAGCACGGCGCGCTGTGCCGCATCGGGCCGGATGGTGCCGGCGGCGGTGCGCTGGTCGTAGATCTCGGTCAGGCTCTGGCGCATGACCCTCTCTAGCGCGCCGGCCGGGCGGGGAAAAGAGCGCGCGAACCACCTAGACTTGCCTAACAACGCCCCGGGCGGTAACGGTGTGGCAACCGATCCTGCCAGGGAGGCCGCGATGCCCGTCGATGACCCAAGAACCCTCGTTTCGACCGACTGGCTGGCGGCGCATCTGTCCAACCCCGACCTGCGGGTGATTGATGCCTCATGGTATCTGCCCGACATGGGGCGCGACGCGCGCGCCGAATACGAGGAAGGGCATATCCCGGGCGCGCGCTTTTTCGACATCGACGAGATGTCCGATCACCGCTCGGCGCTGCCGCATATGGCGCCGCCGCCCGAAAAGTTCATCAGCCGCATGCGGGCGATGGGCGTGGGCGACGGGCATCAGGTGGTGGTCTATGACGGGATGGGGATGTTCTCGGCCGCCCGTGTCTGGTGGACCTTCAAGCTGATGGGCAAGAGCGATGTCGCGGTGCTCGATGGCGGCCTGCCGAAATGGAAGGCCGAGGGGCGGGTGCTGGAAGACCTGCCTCCGATGGTGCGCGATCGCCATATCACCGTGCAGCGCCAGTCGCATCTGGTGCGCGATGTGAGCCAGGTGGCGGCGGCATCGAAACTGGGCGACTGGCAGATTGTCGATGCCCGCCCCGCCGCGCGCTATCGCGGCGAGGTCGAGGAGCCGCGCCCGGGCCTGCGCGCCGGGCATATACCCGGATCGAAAAGCCTGCCCTTCACCGAACTGCTGAATGCCGATGGCACGATGAAGGATCTGCCGGCGCTGAGGGCCGCTTTCGAGGGTGCCGGGGTGGATCTGTCGCAGCCGGTGATCACCTCCTGCGGCTCGGGAGTGACGGCGGCGATCCTGAGCCTGGCGCTGGAGCGTCTGGGGCATGGGCGCCATTCGCTCTATGACGGTTCCTGGGCGGAATGGGGCATGTATCCCGATCTGGGCATCGAGAAGGGTTGAGGCATGTACGCCTTCAAGGCCGGCGAGCGGGTCGAATACCGGGTGACCTGGCTTGAGATGAACGAGCGGCCGCGGTTTGGCTGGCCGCGCCTGCCGGTGGGGCGCGAGGCGGTGCTGCTGCGCGCCGATACGCCGCCCTGGTGGTATTTCCTGGCGCTCTATGACGCGGTGGGGCGTGAACATGCCTGGACCGACAAGCATGACGTGCCGCAGGATGAACTGGGCGCATGGCTGGCCGAGCCCGATGTCGCGCTCTACACGCTGATGGGGCAGGGCTGGCCGCAGGGTTTCTTCATGCTTGACTGGCGCGAGGCCGGCGTCTGCGATCTGGCCTATTTCGGCCTGGTGCCCGAAGCCGTCGGCAAAGGGCTGGGCAGTTGGCTGCTGCAAAGTGCCATTCTGACCGGCTGGGCGCGCGAGGGGGTGAGCCGCATGACCCTGCATACCTGCACGCTCGATCATCCGCGCGCGCTGATACAGTATCAGCGTTTCGGCTTCGTGCCGGTGCGCACCGAGATCCAGTCACGGGTGCTGGCCCGCGATCACGTCTTTCATCAGCCGCTTCTTTGAGGACCATGCGATGTTTCACCGTCTTGCCCCGCCGCCGCCCGATGTCATCCTGAAGGTGATGCAGCAGTTCCGCGAGGACCCGCGCACCGACAAGGTGGATCTGGGCGTGGGCGTTTACCGCGATGCCAGCGGCCAGACCCCGGTGATGCGCGCCGTCAAGGCCGCCGAGGCGCATCTGGTGGCCACCCAGGACAGCAAGGGCTATGTCGCCATGGCCGGCGACACCGGCTTTCACAAGGCGATGGCCGGGCTTCTGCTGGGCGGTGTGGTCGGCGAGGAGCGCATCGCTGCGGCGGGAACCACCGGCGGTACCGGTGCGGTGCGCCATGTCATGGAGCTGATCCATACCGCCGATCCGCAGGCACGGGTCTGGATCAGCCAGCCGACCTGGCCCAACCATCCGGCGCTGGCCGGTTCGGTGGGTGTGGAATGGCGCCCCTACCGCTATTACGACGCCGCCACCGGCGGGCTGGACCGCGCCGGCATGATGGATGATCTGGCCGCCGCGCGCGAGGGCGATGTGGTGTTGCTGCATGGCTGCTGCCACAACCCCACCGGCGCCGATCTGGGCGAAGCCGACTGGGCCGAGATGGCGGCCTTCCTGGAGCGCCGCAAGCTGATTCCCTTTGTCGATATCGCCTATCAGGGCTTTGGCGAGGGGGTGGATGCCGATGCCGCCGGGCTGCGCCATCTTGCGGCGCGGCTGCCGCGGGTGATCGTGGCGGCCTCGGCGGCGAAGAATTTCGGCCTATACCGTGAGCGGGCGGGGCTGGCGATGGTGATCTGCCCCGAAGAGGAGCGCGCCACCACCCAGGCGATGATGGCCTGGCTCAACCGCTCCTCCACCGGCTTTCCGCCCGATCACGGCGCCCGCGTCGTCACCACCATCCTGCAAGACCCGATGATGAAGGACATGTGGCTGGAGGAGCTGGCCGAGATGCGCGAGCGCGTCAACGGGCTGCGCGGCGCGCTGGCCACGGCGCTGCGCGAGGCCAGCGGCTCGGACCGTTTCGGTTATCTGGGGGCGCAGAAGGGCATGTTCTCGTTGCTTGGTGCCGACGAGGCGCAGATCGAACGCCTGCGCAGCGAATACGGGCTCTATCTGGTCGGCGGCGGGCGCATGAATATCGCCGGGCTGACCGAAGAGGTCATTCCGCGCGTCGCCGCGGCGCTGGCGGCAGTGCTGGACGAATGAGCCCCGGGCCGGGGCAGGGCGTAAGGGAAGGGCCGGTGCGCCACTTTCCCGTTTCCCCGCCCCGGCCGAGGCGCTAAGAAGCGCGCATGAGCGACGATACCCCTCCCCTCGATCCGGTCGATCCCCTCGATCCCGTTGATGCCCCGCTGGCCGAGCCGCTGCGCCGGGCGCTGGGCGAGCGCTATCTGCAATACGCGCTCTCGACCATCATGCACCGTGCGCTGCCGGATGCCCGCGACGGGCTCAAGCCGGTGCATCGGCGCATCCTGTTTGCCATGCGCGAGCTGAAGCTTTCGGCCAGCAGCGCGTTTCGCAAATCGGCCAAGATCTCGGGCGATGTGATGGGCAATTACCATCCCCATGGCGATGCCGCGATCTATGACGCCATGGCCCGGCTGGCGCAGGATTTCAACGTCCGCTACCCGCTGGTGGACGGGCAGGGCAATTTCGGCAATATCGACGGCGACAACCCCGCCGCCAGCCGCTACACCGAGGCCCGCCTGACCGCCGCCGCCGAGGTGCTGCTGGAAGGGCTGGGCGAGAATGCGGTGGATTTCCGGGTCAATTACGATGGCACGCTGGAAGAGCCGGTGGTGCTGCCGGCGGCCTTTCCCAACCTGCTGGCCAATGGCTCCAGCGGGATCGCGGTGGGCATGGCCACCAATATCCCGCCGCATAACCTCGATGAGCTGCTCACCGCCTGCCAGCGGCTGATTGCCGAACCCGAGATGAGCGACGAGGCGCTGGTGACGCTGATCCCGGGGCCGGATTTTCCCACCGGCGGGGTGATCGTCGAGCCGCGCGAATCGATCCTTGAGGCCTATCGCACCGGGCGCGGCGCCTTCCGGCTGCGCGCCGCCTGGGAGGTCGAGCAACTGCCGCGCGGGCTCTGGCAGGTGGTGGTCACCGAGATCCCCTATCAGGTGGCGAAATCGCGGCTGATCGAGAAACTCGCCGAGGTGATCCAGACCCGCAAGGTGCCGCTGCTGGCCGATGTGCGCGACGAATCGGCCGACGACGTGCGCATCGTGCTGGAGCCGCGCTCCAAGAATGTCGATCCCGAGATGCTGATGAACATGCTGTTCCGCAATTCGGATCTGGAAATACGCTTCAGCCTCAACATGAATGTGCTGATCGACGGGCGCGTGCCCAAGGTCTGCAGCCTGCGCGAGGTGCTGCGCGCCTTTCTGGACCATCGCCGCGCGGTGCTGCAACGGCGCTCGCAGCACCGGCTGGACAAGATCGACCACCGGCTTGAGGTGCTCGAAGGCTTCATCATCGCCTATCTCAACCTCGACCGGGTGATCGACATCATCCGCTATGACGAGGCCCCGCGCGAGGCGCTGATGCGCGAGCAATGGGGCCGCGCCTTTGCCCGCGCCACATCCGAAAGGGATTACCAGCCGCCCGCGCCCGGCGAGGGCGAGCTGACCGAGGTGCAGGCCGAGGCGATCCTCAACATGCGGCTGCGCAGCCTGCGCCGGCTGGAAGAGATCGAACTGCGCCGCGAGCGCGACGAGCTGATGCGCGAGCGCGCCGAGCTGGACGAACTGCTGCAATCCGAGCGCCGGCAATGGAAGCGCATCGCCGAGGAGCTGGAGAAACTGCGCGGCCAGTTCGGCAAGGATACCGCGCTGGGCCGCCGCCGTTCGCGTTTCGCCGAGGCCAGCCAGGCCGAGGAAGTGCCGTTGGAGGCGATGATCGAGCGCGAGCCGATCACCGTGGTCTGCTCGAAAATGGGCTGGATCCGGGCGATGAAGGGCCATGTGGCGCTCGATGGCGAGTTCAAGTTCAAGGATGGCGACGAGGGCCGCTTCGCCTTCCATGCCGAGACCACCGACAAGATCGTGCTGTTTGGCTCCAACGGGCGGTTCTATACGCTGCTGGGCGCCAATCTGCCCGGCGGGCGCGGCATGGGCGAGCCGGTGCGGCTGATGGTCGATCTGCCCAACGAGGCACAGATCGTCGATCTTTTCGTGCATCGCGCCGGGGGGCGGCTGATCGTGGCCTCCAGCGATGGCGACGGTTTCATCGTGCCCGCCGACGAATTGCTGGCCCAGACCCGCGCCGGCAAACAGGCGCTCAACCTGCGCGAGGGCGCGCGGGCGCTGATCTGCCGGCCGGTGGCGGGTGATCATGTCGCGGTGGTGGGCGAGAACCGCAAGCTTCTGGTTTTCGCGCTCGATGAACTGCCCGAGATGACCCGCGGCAAGGGCGTGCGGCTGCAGAAATACAAGGATGGCGGGTTGAGCGATCTGACCACGCTGACCCTGGCCGAGGGCCTGAGCTGGAAAGATCCGGCCGGGCGCACGCGGCTTGAAAGCGATCTGGGCGAATGGCTGGGCAAACGCGCCGGCAGCGGCCGCATGGCCCCGCGCGGCTTCCCCCGCGACAACCGTTTCACCTGAACGCGCCGGCCCGGCTGCTGACGCGAATTTGTGCTCATCAGGCCGCCGGGTGCGGCATCGGGGCGCCGCTTTGATTGCCTCGGCGGGGGGGATGCGTTACATCTGCCCCCCGGAAGCCCTCATGAACCTGACGGGCCAGACCGCTGCCACGCCAGGGAATCACACCAGGAACCGCCATGCCCTCTTTGTTCCAGCCGCTGCGGCTGTCCGTTCTTCTCGCCGCTCTCGTGATGCTCACCGCCTGCGCCGATGGCCGCAATCTGGGCGAACAGCGCGCTGAACTCGGTGATTTCCGGCTGGCGCATAACATCGTGGTGGCCACCAATGCCCAGCAGGGGCCGCTGTCGCGCTCGGCCGAGCCCGAGCAATGGGAAGAGGCCATTCGCGCCGAGGTGGCGCGGCGGTTCGAGCGCTACGAGGGCACGCGGCTCTACCATATCGCGGTCTCGGTCGATGGCTATGTGCTGGCCATGCCCGGCGTGCCGCTGGTGGCCTCGCCGCGCTCGGCGCTGATCATCGGCGTGCATGTCTGGGATGACGAGCTTGGCCGCCCCCTCAACGAGGAACGCCGCCAGATGACCGTGCTTGAAAGCCTTTCGGGCGAGACGCTGGTCAGCTCCGGCCTGACCCAGAGCGGCGAGCAGCAGATGCAGAACCTGGCCCGCAATGCCGCGCTTCTGATCGAGCGTTGGCTGGCAGAGAATCCGCAATGGTTCAACACCGGCGCTCCTGCCGCGGCAGCGGCCACCGAAACCACCGCCGCTGCGGAAGAGGCTGAAGCCGGCACCGAAGAGGACGAGATCGTCATCGAGGCCGAGAGCTGAGCCAGAGGCCCGGCAGGGCACGAAAAACCCGTCGCTACCCGCTTGATTTTTCTTCCCGCGCTGAGTAGGACGCGCGCGATGTTGACAGGGCCAGCATGTGGGGTATTCCCACCCTGCCGCAACACCGGGTGGGCCGGGCCCACTGAGCGACCAGAAAGAGGAGCCCCTGATGGCGAAGGCAAAGTTTGAACGGACCAAACCGCATGTGAACATCGGGACCATTGGTCACGTTGACCACGGCAAGAC
>ERZ869909.2317-NODE-2317-length-12850-cov-5.494715_pt1 | contig 12850 bp, 9 predicted proteins | sample MGYA00520892_ERZ869909 | MGnify/ENA primary metagenome ERZ869909 (study PRJEB32215, sample SAMEA104723947) | bioreactor metagenome | biome: bioreactor; feature: anaerobic bioreactor; material: water | place: China | collected 2015-03-12 ... | reverse complement strand
CGCCTTGATCCTGATGCTGTTCCTGGTGTTCCTGCTGGGCATGTTCCTGGACTGGACCGGTATCGTGCTGCTGAGCTTCCCGATCATGCTGCCGATCGTCCAGCAGATGGGCATCGACGTGCTGTGGTTCGTGGTCATGGTGGCGGTGATCCTGCAGACCTCCTTCCTGACGCCGCCGTTCGGCTATGCGCTGTTCTATCTCAAGGGCGTGGCGCCACCCGGGATCGAGATCGTCGACCTCTACAAGGCGGTGCTGCCCTTCGTGGCGCTGATCGTGTTGGCCTGTCTGCTGATGGCCTTCTTCCCCTGGCTGATCACCGGGCTACCATCGATCCTGCTCGGCTATTGAATCCACGATGATGTCATGCGGCGCCCGCCTCTCACCGAGAGGCGGGCGCCGTGTATTCTCGGCGGATAAAAAATTGACCGAGGTCATAAAAATCTTTTTGCGTATCATTGTCATTTGCAACCGGATCTGTTTTTGCTATCGTGTCGATAGACCGAGACTGGCCGAGGGACGATGCCAACGCAGAGTGGCACACCATTTCCCCGCCTTTCAGCCTCAAGGAACACATCCATGCGCAAGACGCTGTTTACTGCAACCGCTGTTGCCACTACCCTGCTTGCCGCTCCGCTGGCCTCTGCCGCCAGCCTGACGCTCTACTCGGGTCGTGGCGAGTCGATGGTCGAGCCGATCATCACCCAGTTCGAGAAGGACACGGGCATCAGCGTGCAAGTTCGCTATGGCGATACTGCCCAGCTGGCCGTGTTGCTGCAGGAAGAGGGCGAGCGTTCGCCGGCCGACCTCTACTGGGGTCAGGATGCCGGGGCCATGGGCGCCATCAGTCAGGCCGGGCTCCTCGCCGAACTGCCTGCCGACATCTATGAAGGCTTGCCTACCATCTACACCAGCGAGACCGGCAACTGGGTCGCTGCCAGCGGCCGCGCGCGGGTCGTCGCCTACTCACCGGAGCGGGTCGAAGAGGGCGAGCTGCCCGAGAGCGTCTTCGACCTCACCGACGACCGCTATGAAGGCCGCGTCGGCTGGGCCCCCACCAACGGCTCATTCCAGTCGTTCATCACCGCCATGCGCCTGGAGCACGGCGAAGAACGCACCCGTGAGTGGCTGGAAGGCATGCGTGACAACGATTCCGTCACCTTCCGTAACAACGCCACCCAGGTACAGGGCATCGCCGATGGCGAGATCGATTTCGCCTTGGTCAACAACTACTACCTGCCGCGTTTCAAGGCGAGCGACGAGGAATTCCCCGTCGCGCAGGCGTTCTTCGCCGAGGGCGATATCGGCAATCTGGTGAACGTTGCCGGCATCGCCGTGGTCGGCAGCAGTGACAACCAGGAAGAGGCCATCGAATTCGTTCGCTATCTGCTCTCGCCGGCCGCTCAGCAGTATTTCACCACCAACGTCTATGAGTACCCTGTGACCCGTGGTGTCATTCAGAATCCGCTTCTCGAGGATTCCGATCGCCTGCTCGAGGTAGCACCGGAAATCGACCTGGATGATCTCGAGGACCTCGAAGGGACCTTGAACCTACTGCGCGATGTCGGCCTGCTTTAACGCCGATTCGAGTGCCGCCTGCCCTGCAGGCGGCACACTTCATTCAGCGAGGCACGATGACACGGACCAACAGCATCACTCTCCATAGTCAGCCGGCCTCACGCTGGCCGCGCCTGCTCCCCAGAAATGTGCCGCTGCACATCCTGCTGCCATCACTGGTAGTCGCAGCCACCATGCTGGTGCCGCTGTTCTATCTCGTCCTGCGAGCCTTCGAAGCCGACAGCGCCACGCTTGTCGATCTCGTCTTCCGCCCCCGCAACCTCCAACTGCTGATCAACACCCTGGCGCTGGCCGCAGGCGTAGTGGTCTTGACCACCGTAATGGCCTTTCCGCTGGCCTGGCTGGTCACTCGTACCAATATTCGCTTCAAGCGCGCACTGACCATCATGGGCGTCATCCCGTTGGCGGTGCCGGGTTATGTGATGGCCTATGCACTGATCGGCCTTGGCGGCAACTACGGCGTGCTGGCCCAGCTTACCGGCATTCAGCTGCCACGCATTCAAGGCTACGTCGGCGCCACCCTGGCGCTGTCGCTCTACACCTTTCCCTATCTTTTCCTCAACCTGCGTACGGCCCTCTCCGGCCTGGACGGTAATCTGGAAGAGAGTGCACGCAGCCTGGGCTACTCCCAGGGCGAAATCCTGCGCAAGGTAACCCTGCCTCACCTGATGCCATCCTTGATGGCCGGCTGGTTGGTGATCACCCTCTACGTGCTGGGTGATTTCGGCGCCGTTGCCTTGATGCGCTACGAAGCCTTCAGCTACGCCATCTACACCCAGTACTCCGGCGCCTTCGATCGTATCTATGCCGCCTGGCTGGCCATCATGCTGCTGGTGGTCGCGGCCAGCTTCGTGATGCTCGACAGCCTGGTGCTCAAACGCAAGCTGGCCCGTGTCGGCACCGGTGTAGCACGCCCCCTGCGCCCCACACCGCTGGGCAAGGCCCGCTGGCTGGCATGGCCCTACCTGATCGTGCTGTTCGGCATATCCATCGGCTTGCCGGTGATGATTCTCGGCTACTGGCTGCTGCTCGCACCGCCCGACATGAGCTTCTTCGCCCGGGTGCCGGGGACCTTCCTGCGCTCTGCCGGCGCCGCACTGCCGGCAGCACTGCTGGCTGCCGCCTTAGCCCTGCCCCTGGCCTTCCTGACGGTACGCTACCGCTCCCCCATCTCGACGCTGGTCGAGCGCTCGGCCTATATCGGCTATGCCATACCGCCACTGGCGCTGGGGCTGTCCATGGTGTTCTTCTCGCTGCGGACGGCGCCGTTTCTCTACCAGACGCTGGCACTGTTGATCATTACCTGGGCCATGGCCTCCCTGGCCCTGGCCATGGGCCCGATCCGCAATTCCCTGTTGCAGACCCGACCCAGCATGGAGCAGGCCGCCCACTCACTGGGCCATGGACCGGTCAGCACCTTTATCTACGTGATCTTCCCACGCCTGAGGCGCGGCATCCTGGCCGGCGTCGTACTGGTCTTCGTGCTATGCATGAAGGAGCTGCCGATCACCTTCATGCTGGCCCCTACCGGCTATACCACCCTGGCGGTCACCGTATTCACCCGTACCTCGGAAGGCATGTTGGCGGAAGCGGCGCCCTTCGCCGCCGCCATCGTGGTGTTCTCGAGCCTGTCCGTGGGCCTTCTGCTCACCAAGGAGGGCAAATGATGACGAACCTCAACATCAGTGCCGATCCGCAGGGCAACCCTGTCCGGCTGATCGACCCATTGCTCTCGGTGGCGGGGCTCAGCAAACGCTACCGCAGCGGTGATGCGCTAGCGGTGGAAGACGTCAATTTCACGCTGGGCAATGGCGAAATTCTCGCCCTGCTGGGACCCAGCGGCTGTGGCAAGACCACCACGCTGCGCATGATCGCCGGCTTCGAGACACCGGACGCCGGGGAGATCCACCTCCATGGCAAGCGAGTGACCCAGTTGCCACCGCAACAGCGTCGCATCGGTATCGTCTTTCAGGACTATGCGCTATTCCCGCACATGAGCCTGGGGGAGAACGTCGCCTTCGCCATGCGCCATATCGCCAAGGCGAAACGCAGCGCCAAGGCGCGGGAGTGGCTCGACCTGGTGGGCCTGGCCGACCTCTCCGCCCGCATGCCCGACGAGCTTTCGGGTGGCCAGCAGCAGCGTGTCGCCCTGGCCAGAACGCTGGCCGCCGAGCCGGAGCTGGTCTTGCTGGACGAGCCCTTCTCCAACCTCGACGCCGCACTGAGGGAGTCGACCCGCAAGGAAGTGCGCCGCCTCTTCAAGGCCGCAGGCACCTCCGTCATTCTCGTGACCCATGACCAGGCTGAAGCGCTCTCCTTCGCCGACCAGGTAGGGGTCATGCACTCTGGCCGACTTCTGCAGATGGACCGTCCGGAGTGCATCTACCAGACGCCCGCCACCTCCTTCATCGCCGAATTCCTCGGCCACACCAACCTGCTGGAAGGCGAGGCCGATGGCGAGATCGCCCAGACCGCCCTCGGACCCGTGGCGATCAACCACCACCATCAGGGCCCGGTGCGCCTTTCACTACGCCCTGAGCACCTGGCGCTGTCGGCCGCGCCCGACGATAATGGTGCCACCATCGTCGAGCGTGAGTTTCGCGGCCATGACTGCTATTACCTGCTCGAGCACCACGGCCAGCGTTTCTGCGCCATCACCCCCAGCCACATACTGTGGAAGATCGGCGAGCAGGTCCGGCTCGAGCCCCAGCGAACCGCCACGATATTGCGCGACTAGCACCAAGCCGAAAACGCCACCGCAGCCGCGGTGGCGTTTTCATTCGACTGACATCAATGGGGAAGGAGTGCCTAGTGGGCCTCATCCCAATTAACCCCACTCTCCGCCTCGACGATCAGCGGCACGCTGAGCTCGGCGGCGGCCTGCATGCGCTTCTTCACCTGTACGATAAAGTCATCCACCTGGGCCTCTGCCACCTCGAAGACCAGCTCGTCGTGGACCTGCATCACCATCACGGCGTCGAATTCGGCCGCCTTGCCCGCCTGCTCATGCAGCCAGGTATCGACCTCGATCATGGCGAGCTTGATGATGTCCGCCGCGGTGCCCTGCATGGGAGCGTTGATGGCAGTACGTTCAGCGGCCTGGCGGCGCGCATGGTTCTGGGCCCTGATTTCCGGCAAATAGAGACGCCGACCAAAGACCGTTTCCACATAGCCATCCTCCGCCGCCTGGGCACGGATGCGATCCATGTAGTGCGCCACGCCGGGGTAGCGGTCGAAGTAGCGATCGATGTAGGTCTGCGCCTGGTTGCGCTCGATATGCAGCTGCCTGGAGAGCCCCCAGGCGCTCATGCCGTAGATCAGGCCGAAGTTGATCGCCTTGGCGCTGCGTCGCTGGTCACCGGAGACCTTGTCGATGGGCACACCGAAAACCTCGGAGGCGGTGGCGGTATGGATGTCGCGCCCCTCGGCAAAGGCGGTGAGCAGCCCCTTGTCCTCGGATAGGTGAGCCATGATGCGCAGTTCGATCTGGGAATAGTCGGCAGCGACGATGCAGTAGCCTGGCCGGGCGATGAAGGCCTTGCGAATCTTGCGCCCTTCTTCCGTGCGGATCGGAATATTCTGCAGATTGGGATCGCTGGATGAGAGCCGCCCCGTGGCGGTAACCGCCTGGTGGTAGCTGGTGTGCAGCCGCCCCGTCGCCTTGTTGACCAGCCTGGGCAACTTGTCGGTGTAGGTGGACTTGAGCTTGGAGAGCCCCCTGTGTTCCATGATCACCTTGGGCAGCGGGTAATCCAGCGCCAGCTCCTCGAGCACAGCCTCCGCGGTAGAGGGCGCCCCCTTGGGGGTCTTCTTGATCACAGGGATCTTCTGCTCTTCGAACAGGATCTCTCCCAACTGCTTGGGCGAGCCGAGATTGAACTCGCGGCCGGCCAGGTCGAAGGCTCGGATCTCGAGTTCACGGATACGCTCGGCGAGCTCCTGGCTCTGGCGGTGGAGTCGATCGGGATCCAGGGCCACCCCGGTGCGTTCCATACGCGACAGTACCGGGATCAGGGGCCGCTCCAGGTTGTCGAGCACCTCGGCCAGGCGCCCCTCGGCCTCGATCCGCGGACGTAGCTCACAGTGCAGCCGCAGCGTCACGTCGGCATCCTCACAGGCGTAGGGCACGGCCTGGTCGAAGTCGATCTGGTTGAAGGTAAGCTGCTTGGCGCCCTTTCCGGCGATCTCCTCGAAGCTGACGGTCTTCTGGCCGAGATACTTGAGCGCCAGCGAGTCCATGTCGTGGCGAGTGGCGGTGGAGTTGAGCACATAGGATTCGAGCATGGTATCGGTCAACGGACCGCGCACGCTGATGTCGTAGTTGGCCAGCACCGAGATGTCATACTTCAGGTTCTGGCCTATCTTGCCCCGCGCGGGGTCTTCCCAGAGCGGCTTGAGCATGGCCAGCACCTGGTCGCGATCGAGCTGGTCGGGCACATCGATGTAGTCGTGGGCGACGGGAATGTAGGCCGCCTCCCCCGGCTCCAGCGCCAGGCCGATACCGACGATCTCGGCGACCATGTAGTTGAGGCTGTTGGTCTCCAGGTCGAAGCAGAACGCCTCTGCCGCCCCCAGCCGTGAGAGCCAGTCATCCAGTGCCTCCCGGGTCAGGATCAGGTGGTTCTTGCACGCCGACACGCTGGCCGGTGGAGCATCGGGGTCGAGGTTGTCGGCGGCGGCGCTGCCCGCCCCTGTGTCACGACCCACGTCATCGACGCCTTCGTCCTTGCCAGCCAGGAGTTCCGACAGCCAGGCCTTGAACTCCAGCTCCGTGTACCAGTGCTTGAGCGCTTCGCGATCAGGATGGGCGATATCCAGGTCGTCGAGGCCCACCGGCAGCTCACAGTCGGTCTTGATGGTGGCCAACTGGTAGGAAAGAAAGGCCTGGTCGCGGTGCTCCTCGAGCTTCTTCGGGAGCGTCTTGGCGCCGCGAAAGTCGAGAGCCTTGACCTTTTCCAGGTCGCCATAGATGGCATCCAGCCCACCACCCACGCCCTGGAGCAGGCCCAGTGCCGTCTTGCCGCCGACTCCCGGCACACCGGGAATGTTGTCCACCTTGTCGCCCATCAGCGCGAGATAGTCGATGATCAGCTCCGGCGGCAGGCCGAACTTCTGCCTGACCCCCTCCACGTCCAGGGTCTCGTCCTTCATGGTATTGACCAGCGTGATGTGCTCATTGACCAGTTGGGCCATGTCCTTGTCGCCGGTGGAGATCACCGCGTCGCGGCCCGCCTCCGTCGCCTGGCGGGCCAGGGTGCCGATGACGTCGTCGGCCTCCACACCCTCGACACACAGCAACGGCAACCCCAGCGCCCGAACGCAGGCATGCAGCGGCTCCACCTGGGAGCGTAGATCATCGGGCATGGGCGGCCGGTGGGCCTTGTACTGATCGAAGAGCTCGTCGCGGAAGGTCTTGCCCTTGGCATCGAAGACCACCGCCATGGGGCTGTCGGGATAGTCCTTGATCAGTCTCTTGAGCATGTTGAGCACGCCTTTCACGGCGCCGGTGGGCTGCCCCTTGGACGTGGTCAGGGGCGGCAGGGCGTGGAAGGCTCGGTAGAGATAGGAGGAACCGTCGACGAGAACGATGGGCGTGTCGGCCATGTATCGGTATCCGTTGAGTCTGTGCAAGAAAATGTGATTCTGGTCAACCATGATACGCATTGCGCAACTGTTTTGCCGCCGACATTGGGTTCGCGCTGTCCAACGTCATACACTGCAGGTATCCCGCGCGGTGATAGCGATTGTCGCAAGCCGGCTTCGGAGGTTGAGATGAACACAAAGCGTCATATCCTGGCTGTCGCACTACTCTCCCTGGGGTTGAGCCTGAGCCTTGCCACCCCTGCCCTGGCGCAATCCTCCGCCAATGTGGAACCCGACATCACCATCCGCCAGGAAGAGGATCGCACCATTCGCGAGTACCGGGTGAATGGCCAGCTCTATGCCATCGAAATCCGTCCCGCCCGGGGCCCCAGTTACTACCTGGTGGATCATGACGGCGACGGTAACTTCGAGCGCCAGGAGGGCGATCGGATTGCCGTGCCCCAGTGGGTGCTGATCAGCTGGTAGCCCTCGCTTTGACGATGCCGGAATGGCGAACCATCCTCCACGGACGTGCATCGAAGTGCCAAGTCGCTACAATAGGCGGCTTGGCAACCGGGCGAGAGAGACATGGCCGTATTCACACCGCTAAGCGACACGCAGGTCGCGGAATTCCTCAGCCGTTTCGACGTCGGTTCGCTGGCGATACTGGAAGGCGTGGCCGGTGGCACCGAGAACTCCACCTTCTTCGTCACCACCGACCGTCGTGAGCTGGTTCTGACCCTCTTCGAACAGGGTGAACACGAGGAACTGCCGTTCTTCGTCGAACTGCTTGACTACCTGGACGAGCACCGCCTGCCGGTGCCGGGCCCCGTTCATGATCGTGAGGGTGTCGCTCTGCACAGCCTGTCGGGGAAGCCGTCGCTGCTCTTCCCGAAGCTACCTGGCCGCCACCCCCTGTCACCCAGCCTGGAGCAGTGCCGGGTGCTCGGCGATACCCTGGGCCGCATGCACGTGGTCTCGCAGCACTTTCCCGGCCACCGCCCCAACCCTCGCGACCTCAACTGGCTGATGGCCATGCATCACCGGGTGCTGGTCTACCTGTCGCCCGAGGACCAGACCCTGATGAAGGACGAGGTGGAGATCTACCAGGGGGTATTCGGCGATGCGCCACCGCTGCCTCAGGGAGCGCTGCACGGCGACCTGTTTCGTGATAACACCCTATTCGAGGGTGACCGCCTCGGCGGCATCATCGACTTCTACAATGGCTGCACTGGCGACCTGCTCTTCGACCTGGCCATCGTCATCAACGACTGGGCCACCGGAGACGACGGATGCCTGGACGCCGAGCGCCACGACGTGATCCTGGGCGCCTACCAGAACCGACGGCCGCTCACCGGCCCCGAGCGCGAGGTCTGGCCGACGATGCTGCGCATGACAGCCCTGCGCTACTGGCTTTCACGACTGCTTGTGGTCTATGTGGATCCTCCGGCCCATGACCTGACACCTCACGACCCGGGACAGTTTCATACCATCCTCACGGCACGCCTGAATCATGGCGCCCTGCCCCTGCCCGAAGCGAGCAACGAATGAGTCTATCGATGGGAGCAGCCTCCGGCCCCGCCCAGCGCGCCCGCCGCACCTGGAACATTGACCAGTGGGGCAGCGGTTATTTCGATGTGGACGATGCCGGACACGCCCTGGTACGACCGCTTGGCAGCGAAGCCGACGGCCCGGCGCTGCCACTGGCACCGCTGGTGGATGAGCTGCGTCAGGCCGGCCTGCGCCTGCCGGTGCTGGTGCGCTTCAGCGATATCCTGCACGACCGGGTCGAGCAGCTCTGTGACGCCTTCGACCTGGCCATGTCCGAGGAGGAGTACACCGGCGGCTATACCGCGGTCTATCCCATCAAGGTCAATCAGCAGCGCCGCGTGGTCGAGGAGATTCTTGCCACCCGGGAGCGTGGTCACGGACGAGTCGGTCTCGAGGCCGGCAGCAAGCCGGAACTTTTGGCGGTGCTGGCCCTCTCCGGTGATGGCCCTTCGCTGATCGTCTGCAACGGCTACAAGGACCGCGAGTACATCCGCCTGGCGCTGATGGGGGAAAAACTGGGCCACCGGGTCTACCTGGTGGTGGAGAAGTTCTCCGAGTTGCCGCTGATCATGGAAGAGGCCGAACGGCTCGGGGTGACCCCTCGTATCGGCCTACGGGCACGCCTGGCCTCGGTGGGCATGGGCAAGTGGCAGGATACCGGTGGCGAGAAATCCAAGTTCGGCCTCACCTCCGGCCAGATGCTGGCCGTGGTGGAGAGCCTGCGGGGGACCGACTCTCTCGGCTGCCTGCAATTGGTGCATTTCCACCTGGGCTCGCAGATCGCCAATATTCGCGACATCCAGTTCGGCCTGCGGGAGTGCGCACGCTTCTACCAGAGCCTGCTGGCACTCGGCGTCCCCATCGATACCGTCGACGTGGGTGGCGGGCTCGGCATCGATTACGAAGGTACCCGCTCACGCAGCTTCTGCTCGATCAACTACTCAATGCGTGAATATGCCCGCAACGTGGTCAGCGCCTTCGCCCAGGCTTGCAGCGAGGCGGAGATCCCCCAGCCCCACCTGATCAGTGAGTCAGGCCGGGCGCTCACCGCGCACCACGCCGTGCTGATCACCAATGTGATCGGCGAGGAACGGGTCAACGACCAGGCTCCCGAACGCCTGGCCGAAGACGACCCCCAGCTCGAGGAGCTATGGCGGGTCCACGACCTGCTCTTTGACCACATGGAGCCCCGCGGACTGGTGGAGGCATGGCACGACCTGCTGCAGGCCATGAGCGAGCTACACGACCGCTTCATCATGGGGCTTGCCGATATCACCGTCCGCGCTGAAGGCGAAGGCGTCTATTTCGCCGCCTGTGCCCGCCTGCGCTCACGGCTGGACAGTCGCAACCGGGCCCACCGGGAGATCATCGACGAACTGGCCGAGAAGCTGGCAGACAAGCTGTTCGTCAACTTCTCGCTGTTCCAGTCGGTGCCCGACGTCTGGGGTATCGACCAGATCTTCCCGGTATTGCCGCTGACCGGACTCGACCGCGAACCGACCCGGCGCGGCGTGATCCAGGACATCACCTGTGACAGCGATGGCCGCATCGACGGCTACGTGGATGGCCAGGGCGTGGAAACCACCCTGCCGCTGCCGGAGTGGAGCGAGGGCGAGGAGCGACTGCTGGGCTTCTTTCTGGTCGGCGCCTACCAGGAGATACTTGGCGACTTGCACAACCTCTTCGGCGATACCGACTCGGTGGATGCCGCCTTGGGCGACGATGGGCACTGGGTGCTGTCCCATGCCCAGCAGGGGGACCGGGTGGCGGACGTCCTCGCCTACGTCAACTTCGATGCCGAGGTGCTGCGTGAGCGGCTGGCCGGCCAACTGGCCGAGAGCGGCCTGCCGCAGGAGGAGCAAGCGCAGTTCCTCGACGACCTCTCCGCTGGCCTGCAAGGGTATACCTATCTGGAATAGTCCGGTGACGTGCCGGTGACTTAGTCCGGTGACATAGCTCTGTGAAATAACCCTGTGGAATAAAATGCCCCACCTGTAATGACAGAGCCCCCGCAGCTTGGCTGCGGGGGCTCTGTCATTCAGTGGCGTATCAATGCCCTGGACTTACTCAACGACCTGCACAGCGGCCTTCAGCCCACCGGTCAGGGTCATCTCCAGAAGGGCACCGCGAGGCAGCTCACCCACCCCTTCCGGGGTCCCGGTGAGAATTACATCACCCGGCTGCAGGGTGAAGTGGCGGCTCATCTCCGCCACCAGGGTAGGAACTGGAAACAGCATGTCCGAACCTTCGCCGTGCTGGCGAAGCTCCCCATTGATCATCAGCTCGAAGGCGAGGGCATTCCAGTTCGGCACGCGACTGAGTGGCAGGAAGTCACTCAGCGGGCAGCCGCCGTCGAAGGACTTGGCCACTTCCCAGGGGTGCCCCTTCTCCTTGAGGCGGGTCTGCACGTCGCGCAGGGTCAGGTCCAGACCCAGGCCGATACCCACGATAGCCCGCTCGGCCTCGTCCGAGGTGGCATGGGTCAGCTCCTCGCCGATGAGCAGCGCCAGCTCGATTTCATAGTGTACTTCGCCGCGAGAAAAGGGTGGATCGAGCGGCTCGTCCAGGCTGACCACACTGGTGGCCGGCTTGATGAACAGCAGTGGCTCGCTGGGCACCGGGTTGTCCAGCTCCCTGGCATGGTCGGCATAGTTGCGACCGATACACACGACCTTTCCGAGCGGATGGGGAAACTCCTGACCATCAGTAAAACGTGGGACAAAGCGCATGGCGGGCGTTCTCCTTCTCATATGCGTGCCGCTCTTCAACAACAAGCTAGACAGTCTACCCCACCAGGCGCCCTGTTCCACAATCCCAATAGGCTAGGCAGGAGATCACCGTTCAGGCGACCACGCCTCGTCGGGCGCATGGGCCAGGAAGCTTGGCCGTCTGCGCCGGGCAGCGAAAGGCTTGCCGCACTCGTTGTCACGTCGATTGTAGACGAAGAAGATATTGCTGCGCAGGTCCGGCGACATGTTGGCGTTGGAGCCGTGCAGCGTATTGCAGTCGAACAGCAGCAAACCACCGGCGGCACCGGTCGGTGCCTCGATACCGTGGCGCTCGACCAGCTGCCTGAGGGCGTCACGATCCGGCACACCGAACTCCTGGCGCTTCAGTGACTGTTTGTGGTGATCGTCGGGCGTCTCGCCCAGGCACGGCACATACACCTTGTGCGAGCCGGGTATCAGCATCAGCGGCCCATTGAATGCATGATTGTCGGTAAGAACGATAGAGGCACTCACCGCATGCATGGCCGGCATGCCATCTTCGGCATGCCAGGTCTCGAAGTCGGAGTGCCAGCTGAAGCCCTTGCCCTCGAAACCGGGCTTGTAGTTGATCCGCGACTGGTGGACATAGGCATCGCCGCCGAGAATCTGCCGAGCCCGCCCCATCAGCCTCTCATCATGGGCCAGCCGACGGAAGCGCTCGGAGAGAAAATGGACGGCGAACAGCGAGCGAATCTCGCGGCTGTCGGGCTCGGTGATGCTGAACTCGCGACCGCGGAAATCGTCGCGCCCCAGCAGCTCATCCAGTTCCCGGCGCAGCCCATCGAGTTCTTCCCCTCGGATGAAGCCAGGTTCGAACAGAAACCCCTTGCGGTCGAATTCATCGAGCTGCACCTGGCTCAGCGGGCCATCCTCGGCACGCCCCTTGATCACGGCCTCCCGACGCGGGAGCCAAGGCACCTCGAGCGGCCCGCTCAGGCGGGTGGGATAGGGGTCCTGCACCCGGTTGGCAAATAGGCCTGCCTGCGCCTGGCCAAGAGCGGATGATGGGCCGGCAACGATAGGGTCGGTTGCCTGCTTCAGCTTGCGGTTGGACGAGGTTTGTACTGGCATCCCAATCACCTCCTGTGTATCCGTGACCAGTTTTCAGATTGAACTCGCTCAACGGCACTGTCGCCGTAGCGGGGCCCCCAGGGGCCTTGCATGAAAGAATGTGGTGGTGACTGACAGGGTTTCAAGCCTAAAGAGTGGGATGTATTTTTTACCGCGCGGACACAAAAAAACCGCCCAAGAGGCGGCTTTAATACTCTGCAATTCGCTGATATCCCGAATAAATCGATGGTGCCGGCACCAGGAGTCGAACCCGGGACCTACTGATTACAAGTCAGTTGCTCTACCAACTGAGCTATGCCGG
>ERZ869909.2316-NODE-2316-length-12859-cov-4.808011_pt1 | contig 12859 bp, 12 predicted proteins | sample MGYA00520892_ERZ869909 | MGnify/ENA primary metagenome ERZ869909 (study PRJEB32215, sample SAMEA104723947) | bioreactor metagenome | biome: bioreactor; feature: anaerobic bioreactor; material: water | place: China | collected 2015-03-12 ... | reverse complement strand
GCCAGATGGCTGGACATGCGGCAATGATCCTTGAGCGGGCAGGTATTGTCGGGCGAAAAACACTCGATGAAGGGCAGATCGGCCTCGAAGGCGCGAAACACCGCGCCGACGCTGATCTCGGCCGCGGGGCGCGCGAGAGTGAAGCCGCCATGGCGCCCGCGCAGCGTGGTAATGAACCCGGTCTGGCCCAGCTGGTTGATCACCTGCGCCAGATGGTTTTCCGAAGCATTGATCGCCACCGCGACATCGGCCTTGCGCACGATGCGCTGGGCATTGACGGCGCAGACCATCAGCGTGCGCAGGGCGAGGTTGGTGCGAGTGGTCAGCCGCATGCCGGTTCTCCCGATTTGATGGCCCGATTTGATGGCATGCAGGCTAACCTTATCGGCCGGGGCTGTAATTGACCAAGATCAAGTCAGGCCGGTGATTTAATATTTGCATTAATGAATGTGTGAATGTATTGTCCGGCTGATCCGGCACCTTTCGGCAGGCCGGAACAGCCTGAGGGGAGGAGCATATGGCAAGGAAATCCGGCATGGCCGTAACCCGCCGCGAGGCTTTTGCGCTGGCCGCAGGGGGTGCGGCGCTGGCGGCGGCGGGCGCCGGTGCTGCGCGGGCGCAACCGCTGCGCACTGCGGCGCGTATCGTCATTCTGGGCGCCGGGGCGGGCGGCGCGGCGATGGCCAACCGGCTGGCCGCGCGGCTGGAAGGGGCCGAGATCATCGTGATCGACGGCCGCCAGCAGCATTGGTATCAGCCCGGATTCACCCTGATCGCCGCCGGACTGAAACCCGCCAGCTACGCCATCAGCGCCACCGGCGACTGGTTGCCGCGCGGGGTGCGCTGGGTGCAGGATCATGCCGCCGGCATCGACCCCGAGGCGCGCCATGTCACCACCCGGGGCGGCGAGCGGATCGAATATGATTACCTGATCGTCGCCACCGGGCTGGAACTCGATTGGGCGGGGATCGAGGGGTTCTCGCTCGATCTGGCGGGGCGCGAGGGGATCAGCGCGCATTACGCCGGGCCGGAACAGGCGGCGGCAAGCTGGCGCGCGCTTGACCGTTTCACCGAAGAGGGCGGTGTGGGGCTTTTCGGCCGCCCCGCGACCGAGATGAAATGCGCCGGCGCGCCCGTCAAGCTGACGCTGATCGCCGAGGATATCGCCACCCGCAAGGGCAATCGCGGGCGCTGCGAATTTGTCTATAACGCGCAGGCGCAAAACCTGTTCGGGGTGCCGGTGATCCACCACCGGGTGCGCCAGATCATGGACGAGCGCGCCATCACCTATCGCTATCAGCATGTGCTCAAGGCCATTGATCCGGGCCGGCGGCTGGCGACCTATGCCACGCCCGAGGGCGATGTCGAGACCGGCTATGATTTCATCAATGTCATCCCGCCGCAGCGCGCGCCGCAGGTGGTGCGCGAGTCCGGCCTGAGCTGGGCAGACCGCTGGACCGATCAGGGCTGGATCGAGGTGGATCGCCACACGCTGCGCCATGCCCGCTACCCCAATGTCTTCGGCCTTGGCGATATCAACGGCGTGCCCAAGGGCAAGACGGCGGCCAGCGTGAAATGGCATCTGCCGGTGGTCGAGGATCATCTGCTAGCCGAGTTGGCAGGGCGCGAGGGGACGCGGCGCTACAACGGCTATACCTCCTGTCCGCTGATCACCCGCATCGGCCGTGCCATGCTGGTGGAGTTCGATTACGACGACAACCTGACCCCCTCTTTCCCCGGTGTGATCGCGCCGCTGGAGGAGCTGTGGATCTCGTGGTTGATGAAGGAGGTGGCGCTGAAAGCCACCTATAACGCCATGCTGCGCGGCCTGGCCTGAGGGGGAGCAAGCCATGGAAGATTTCACCCTGACCACGCTGATCGCGGTTTTCGAGGAAATGTTCGGCCGGGCGTTGTTCTGGCTGATGGTGGCGGCGGCGCTGGTGATCTCGGCGCTGTTCGTCTGGGTGCTGCTGCGCGAGCGTTCGCTCAAGGCGCGGCGGCTGGTGCGCAGCCAGATCTGGGCGCCGCTGGGCGGGGCGCTGGCCATCGGCTTCGTGCTGTGGATCACCAATTCGCGGCTGGCCGATATCGGCGGCCCGATCGACTGGATCGTGCTGCTGGGCATCTTCCTGGCCGGCGGGGTGGGGTTTTCGATCCTGGTCTATGTGGTGCAGGCCCTGCTGCGCCCGGCGCGCGGCTCCGAGTGAGCCGCGCCTATTCGCCGCCCTGATCCAGCGCGGCCTGCACCTTTTTCGGCAGCTTGGCGCGGATCAGCGCATAGGAGGTCTCGATGCGTTCGCGCAGTTCGGCATCGGGCACCAGATTCCAGGGGATATGCACCCAGGAGCGGTGGAAATAGGGCGCACGCTCGGCGCGGCCCATCTCGATGATCAGTTGCGCGGTGTCGATATCGGGGCATTTCACCGCGACCCCGGCATCCATCGTGCCGATCACCGCGAAAAGCTTGCCGCCGACCTTCCAGGCATCATGGCCACCACCCCAGGGATCATCGACCGCCGCGCCGGGCAGTGCGGTGCAGATTTCCTTGACGTAGGCGCGGTTCTGTCCAGAGCTCATGACGCCATGATACCGCAGGGCGGGTGCCGGTCAATGCAGGCGGCGCCTGTTGGGTGCTGGTCTTTCGCTTGTGCAATGCCTATCTTCCGCGCCTGAGCCCCCAGGTGCCCCGGAATCGAGCCTCCCGATGCGATCACCCGCCTTTCTTGCCGCCGCCGCGATGTTCGTGGCCACTGCGTTCTTTGCCGGCACCACGCTCTTGGCCAAGGCGTTGGGCTCAGGCGTGATGGGGGTGCAGTTGCATGCCTTGCAGATCAGCCAGGCGCGGTTCGTTTTCGGCTTTCTGGCGGTGCTGGCGGTGTTTCTGGTCTTGCGCGCGCGCGCCGCGACACCGGCAGGAGCGCCTGCCGCGCCGGCGCCGCTTTTCGTGCTGACGCCGGCCTGGGGGCTGCATTTCATCCGCACGCTGCTGGGCTGGCTGGGCGGTGCGCTGCTGTTTGCCGCCGCCGCGCAGATGCCGCTCACCGATGCCAATGCGCTGAGCTTTCTCAGCCCCATCGCCACCATGCTGTTCGCCATTCCGCTGCTGGGCGAGAAGGTCGGCCGCTGGCGCTGGACGGCGGCGGCGCTGGCCATGCTGGGGGCGCTGGTGCTGCTCAGGCCGGGGCAGGGGGTGATCCAGCCGGCGGCGCTGATGGCGCTGGGCGCGGCGCTGACCATGGGGCTGGAGGGGATCTTCATCAAGCGGCTGGCCAATCGTGAACCGACCCGGCAGATCCTTCTGGTCAACAATTTCATGGGCGCGGTGCTGGCCAGCCTGGTGGCGCTGCCCTTCCTGCAACTGCCGCATGACGCGGCGCAATGGCTGGCACTGGCGGCGGTGGGGGTGCTGATGGTCTCGGGGCAGGGGCTGCTTCTGCTGGCCATCGCGCGGGCGGATGCCAGCTATGTGGCGCCGTTTCTTTACATGACGCTGGTCTGGGCGGCGGCTTTCGATGCGCTGGTCTTTGGCGTGCTGCCGGATCTGATCAGCCTGGCGGGGGCCGGCATCGTGGTCTCGGGCGGGTTGCTGATGGCCTGGCGCGAGGCCGTGCTGCGGCGCGATCTGGCACTGGCGCGTCCGCGCGGCTAGGCGCATTTGCGCGCTTGCGCCGCCACCGCGCCGCGTGCTACGGCAAAGGCATGAAACCGATGCGCAACATCGCCATGTGCTGCATTACCCGCTGACCATCGGTCGCGCGGGGCGCCTCTTTTCCATCGGAAAGCGAAGCCGCCAGACCCGCGCAGGGGAAGGGCAGGCATGCTTGGGAGGCTTGAATGGTCACGATCCGGCTGCACAATTCCAGAACGCGCCGCAAGGAGGTGTTCACCCCCCTCGATCCGTCGAATGTGCGCATGTATGTCTGTGGCCCGACCGTCTATGACCGCGCGCATCTGGGCAATGCCCGCCCGGTGGTGGTGTTCGATGTGCTTTTCCGGCTGCTGCGCCATGTCTATGGCGAGAGCCATGTGACCTATGTGCGCAACTTCACCGATGTCGATGACAAGATCAACGCCCGCGCCGCCGAGACCGGGCGCCCCATCGCCGCGATCACCGCCGAGACCACGCAATGGTATCTCGATGACATGGCCGAACTGGGCGCGCTGGAGCCCACGCATATGCCGCGCGCCACCGCCTATGTGGCGCAGATGATCGCCATGATCGAGCGACTGATCGCCAAGGGCCATGCCTATGAGGTGGCGGGGCATGTGCTGTTCAAGGTGCGTTCCTATCCGGAGTATGGCCGGCTTTCCGGGCGCTCGGTCGATGACATGATCGCCGGCGCGCGGGTGGAAGTGGCGCCCTACAAGGACGATCCGATGGATTTCGTGCTGTGGAAACCCTCGGATGCCAGCCTGCCCGGCTGGGACAGCCCCTGGGGGCGCGGGCGACCGGGCTGGCATATCGAATGCTCGGCCATGGCGCGCGATCTGCTGGGGCCGTCGTTTGATATCCATGGCGGCGGCAATGACCTGATGTTCCCCCATCATGAGAACGAGATCGCGCAGAGCTGCTGCGCCGATCCGGATGCCGGCTTCGCACGCTACTGGCTGCACAACGAGATGCTGCTGGTCGAGGGCAAGAAGATGTCCAAGAGCCTGGGCAATTTCTTCACCGTGCGCGACCTGCTGGATCAGGGCTGGCCGGGCGAGGTGATCCGGTTCGTGATGCTGAGCACGCATTACCGCAAGCCGATGGACTGGACGGTGGAGAAGGCGCGGGCGGCAGAGAACACGCTTCGAAAATGGCGAAATGCAACGCAGGGGGTGGAACCTAGCGAGGCGCATACGATGGTGATCGAGGCGCTTGCTGACGATCTGAACACCTCCATGGCCCTTACGGCTCTGCATGTTCTCGCGAGGGAGGCAGAGGAAACGGGTGCAGGCTGGAGCCTTTTTCTCGCCAGCGCGCAATTACTGGGACTGCTGGAGCCACAAAATGGCGAGTGGATGGTGAGGTCAGAGGTCGATCTTTCGCCTCAAACCACTCGCCTCACCGAACTGCGTGCCGACGCCATGCAAACCAAGGATTTCTCCGCCGTCGATGCCCTCAAATCCGCGCTGGTTGCGGCCGGGGTTGAGGTGCGCATGTCCAAGGCCGGTGTTGAACTGGTGCCGGGGCCGGATTTCGACCCGGCCAAACTGGAGGGGTTGCAATGAGCCTTGCCGAGGATCGCCGCGCAACCAAGGCACGCCACCGGCCCGAGGGTGGGGGCGTGTTCGCCCCCGCCCTGGGGGGCGGGTCGGGGGCGAGCCGGGCCACAGGTGGCCCGGCAGCACAGCTTTTGCCCGGTGCGCTCGGCGGACCGGGCGGCGACGGATCAATGCGCAAAGGGTCCCCGTCATGACTGAACGCCTCTATCTCTATGACACCACGCTGCGCGACGGCCAGCAAACCCAGGGCGTGCAGTTCTCCACCCAGGAAAAACAGCAGATCGCCGCCGCGCTCGATGCGCTGGGCATCGACCATATCGAAGGCGGCTGGCCCGGCGCCAACCCCACCGACAGCGAGTTCTTCACCGCCGCCCCCGCCACCCGCGCCACGCTCACCGCCTTTGGCATGACCAAGCGCGCCGGGCGTTCGGCGGCCAATGACGAGGTGCTGGCGGCGGTGCTGAACGCGGGCACCAAAGCCGTCTGTCTGGTCGGCAAGAGCCATGATTTCCACGTCACCGAGGCGCTGGGTATCACGCTTGAGGAAAACCTCGAAAACATCCGCGCTTCGGTCGCGCATCTGGTGGCACAGGGGCGCGAGGCGCTGTTCGATGCCGAGCATTTCTTCGATGGCTACCGCGCCAATCCCGGCTATGCGCTTGCCTGCTTGCAGGCGGCGCATGATGCCGGCGCGCGCTGGGTGGTGCTGTGCGACACCAATGGCGGCACGCTGCCAGCCGATATCGGCCGCATCACCGCCGAGGTGATCGCCGCCGGCATTCCCGGCGCGCGGCTGGGTATTCATTGCCACGATGATACCGGCAATGCCGTGGCCGGCTCGCTGGCTGCTGTCGATGCCGGGGCGCGGCAGATCCAGGGCACGCTCAACGGGCTGGGCGAGCGCTGTGGCAATGCCAACCTGACCACGCTCATTCCTACGCTCTTGCTGAAAGAGCCCTATGCCAGCCGGTTTGAAACCGGGGTGACGCGACAGGCACTGGCGGGGCTTTTGCGGGTGTCGCGCCAGCTCGATGACATTCTCAACCGCGTGCCGCTGCGCTCGGCGCCTTATGTCGGTGCCTCGGCCTTTGCCCACAAGGCCGGGCTGCACGCCAGCGCCATCGTCAAGAACCCCGCCACCTATGAACATGTCGATCCGGCGCTGGTGGGGAATGAACGCATCATTCCCATGAGCAATCAGGCCGGCCAGTCGAACCTGCGCGCCCGGCTCGCCGAGGCCGGTGTGGCGGTCGAGCCTGGTGATCCTCGGCTGGCGCGCATTCTGGAACTGGTGAAAGAGCGCGAGGATCAGGGCTATGCCTATGACGGCGCGCAGGCCAGTTTCGAGCTGTTGGCGCGGCGCGAGCTGGACCTCTTGCCGCGCTTTTTCGAGGTCAAGCGCTACCGGGTCACTGTCGAGCGGCGCAAGAACAAGTATGACCGCATGGTCAGCCTGTCGGAGGCCGTGGTGGTGGTCAAAATCGGCGGGCAGAAGATGCTGTCGGTCTCGGAAAGCATGGACGAGGCCGGCGGCGACCGTGGCCCGGTCAACGCGCTGGCCAAGGCGCTGGTCAAGGATCTGGGCCCCTATCAAGCCATCATCGACGACTGGAAACTGGTTGATTTCAAGGTCCGCATCACCCAGGGCGGCACCGAGGCCGTAACCCGCGTGATCATCGACAGCGAGGACGGGCAGGGGCGGCGCTGGTCCACGGTGGGGGTGAGCGCGAACATAGTCGATGCCTCGTTCGAGGCGCTTTGCGAGGCGATGATCTGGAAACTGGTGCGCGACGGGGCGCAGGCCGGGTGAGTGGCGCGGCGGGCGAGGATCTGGCCGAGATGGCAGCGCTGGTCGAGCGTGGCGACCCGGATCGCTTTCTGGCCGTCATGGCCGCTCCGCCCGACGCGCGCGCGGCGCTGCTGACGCTTTACGCCTTCAACCTGGAGGTGGCGCGCGCGCCCTGGGTGACGCGCGAGCCGCTGATCGCCCGTATGCGGCTGCAATTCTGGCATGATGTCATCGACGAGGCCGAGGCGCCGCGCGCTCATGCGGTGGCCGGCCCGCTGGCACGGCTCATCCTTGCCCATGACCTGCCGCGCGATTTGCTGCACGGGGTCGTGGCCGCGCGCGAGAGCGATCTGGAACGCGCGCCCTTTGCCGATGAGGCGGTGCTCTGGGCCTATCTGGAGGGCACATCGGGCAATCTGATGGCCTTGGCGTTGCGCGCTTTGGGCGGGCAGGCCGATGCCATCGCCCGCGACTGGGGCGCGGCGCAGGGGCTGGCGAACTACCTCATGGCCGTGCCGGCACTGGAGGCCGCCGGCCGTCTGCCACTGCCCGATGGCCGACCGGAAGCGGTGGCGGCGCTGGCGCGCGAGGGGCTGGAACGGCTGGCGCGGGGGCGAGCGGCGCGGGGGCAGATCAGCCCGGCGGCCCGGCCGGGCCTTCTGTCCGCCTGGCGCGCGGGCGCATTGCTGAGACAGGCCGCAAAGACGCCCGAGCGAGTGGCGGCGGGCGCGTTGGGGCAATCGGAATTCGCCCGGCGCGGCAGCCTGCTCTGGCGGGCGCTGACCGGCGCCTGAGCCGTCAGCGGGGCTTATTCCAGTTCGATCGTGCCCGGCGGTTTCGAGGTGCAATCATAGAACACCCGGTTCACGCCCTGCACCTCGTTGATGATGCGCGTGGCGGTCTCGCCCAGGAACTCATGGCTGAACGGGTAATAATCGGCCGTCATGCCATCGACCGACGTGACCGCCCGCAGCGCCAGCGCATAATCATAGGTGCGCCCGTCGCCCATCACGCCGACGGTGCGCATCGGCAGAATGGCGGCGAAGGCCTGCCAGATTTCATCGTAAAGCCCGTGCTTGCGGATCTGGTCGATATAGACGGCATCGGCCTTGCGCAGGATGTCGAGCTTCTCGCGGGTGATCTCGCCGGGGCAGCGGATCGCCAGACCGGGGCCGGGGAAGGGATGGCGGCCAATGAACCCCTCGGCGAGGCCGAGTTCGCGACCGAGCGCGCGCACCTCGTCCTTGAACAGCTCGCGCAGCGGCTCCACCAGCTTCAGCCCCATCTTCTCGGGCAGGCCGCCGACATTGTGATGGCTCTTGATCGTCACCGAAGGCCCGCCGGAAAAGCTTACCGATTCAATGACATCGGGGTAAAGCGTGCCCTGGGCCAGAAACTCGGCGCCGTCGATCTGATCGGCGTATTTCTGAAACACCTCGATGAACAGCCGGCCGATGGTCTTGCGCTTGACCTCGGGGTCGGAAACGCCTTCGAGCGCGCCAAGGAACAGATCGCTCTCATCGGCATGGATCAGCGGAATATTGTAATGGTCGCGGAACATCGCCACCACCTGCTCGGCCTCGCCCAGCCGCAGGAGCCCGTGATCCACGAAGACGCAGGTAAGCTGATCGCCGATCGCCTGATGGATCAGCACCGCCGCCACCGAGCTGTCCACACCGCCCGAAAGCCCGCAGATCACCCGCTTGTCGCCGACCTGCTCGCGGATCTTGCGGATCGCCTCTTCGCGGTAGGCGCCCATGGTCCAGTCGCCGCTAAAGCCCGCCAGCCGCACGAAATTCTCGTAGAGCCTAGCGCCCTTGGGGGTGTGGTGGACCTCGGGGTGGAACTGCGCGGCATAGAAGTTGCGTGCAGTATCGGCGGTGATGGCAAAAGGCGCATTGGGCGAGGTGCCATAGACCTCGAACCCCGGCGCGATGGCCGAGACATGATCGCCATGGCTCATCCAGACCTGTTCGCGGCCCTCTTCGAACCAGCCGTCCAGGAGCGCCAGCCCGTCGCCCTTCGGCGTGACATGGGCGCGGCCGAATTCGGCGGTGCCATGGCCACGTTCGACCTTGCCGCCAAGGCAATGCATCATCACCTGCTGGCCATAGCAGATGCCCAGGATCGGCACGCCCAGATCAAACACCGATTTCGGCGGCATCGGCGCGCCATCGGCAAAGACCGAGGCCGGCCCCCCCGAGAAGATCACCGCCCTGGGCGCGAATTCGGCCAGAAAGGCATCATCGACGCGGTTGAACGGGTGGATTTCGCAATAGACATTCAGCTCGCGCAGGCGCCGCGCGATCAGCTGCGTCACCTGGCTGCCGAAATCGATGATCAGAAGGCGGTCATGCGTGCTTTGGGTCATGGCCAGCCAATACGGCCGAATCCGGCCTCGCGCAAGGGTCAGAACCGGCCCCGGGGGCGTGTATTTGTGCTTCGCGGCGCGGGGTTGGGCGGTTAGAATGGCGTCACTTTGGGCAGGCAGCAAACCGCGAGGGTGCCATGGGTGATGCCTCACCGCCGACCTGGAAGATCGTGCTTGGCGTGGTGCTGGATCTTCTGACCGTGTTCTTTGTTGCCGGTTTCGCCATAGCGAGCGTTACCGGCGAGCGCACCGCGCAGGGGTTCCAGCTTGAGGGCTTTTCGGCGTTGCTGCTTTTCGCGCTGGTGGTGGGCTATTTCATCGCCGGGCGGCGCTATGGCGGCACGCTTTGGCAGCGCATTCTGGGCACCCGGCCGGCGAAGCCGAGAGGCTGATACCCGCCCAGAAGCCGCGTCAGGCCAGTTCGGGGCCAGATCGGGGCCAGATCAGGGAATGTCGTTTTGCGCCCCCAGAGGGCGCTTCTCGCCCATCGGCGCGGCGGCAACTTCCGTATCTGGAGGGGCAAACCGGGTTGATGCGGGGACAGGATGATGACCGAGGCAAGGGCAGAGCGGCGGGCACGCGGCGGCGGCGGTGCGGCGCGGCGCGCCGAGCGCACGGCGGTGAGCATGGAGACCGCGCGTTTCATCGAGCGTAACATTCCCAATCTGGAGATCCTCAACGAAGAGGCGATGCAGATCATCGAATGGAACGCTGATACCGTTCTGGAAGAGATCGGCGTCAACTTCGTGGAAAACCCGGCAGCCCTGCAGCTCTGGCGTGATGCCGGGGCCGATGTGGTGGGGGAGCGGGTGCGCATCCCGCGCGGGCTGGCGCGCAAGCTTTGCGCCACGGCGCCCTCGCGCTTCACCCAGCATGCGCGCAACCCGGCGCGCAATGTCGAGATCGGCGGCAATGCGCTGGTGCTGGCGCCCGTCTATGGCCCGCCCTTCGTGCGCGATCTCAAGGGTGGGCGGCGCTATGCCACGATGGAGGATTTCCGCAATTTCGTGAAGCTCGGCTATATGTCGAAATGGTTGCACCATTCCGGCGGCACGGTCTGCGAGCCGACCGATGTGGCGGTCAACAAGCGCCATCTGGACATGCTGCTGGCGCATATGACGCTGAGCGACAAACCCTATATGGGGTCGGTTACCGAGCCGGTGCGCGCCGAGGATTCGGTGGCGATGTCAAAGCTGCTGTTCGGCGATGATTTCGTCGATCAGAACGCGGTGATGACCTCGCTGATCAACATCAACTCGCCGCTGACCTTCGATGCGACGATGATGGGCGCGCTGGAGGTCTATGCCCGCGCGGGTCAAGCCAGCATCATCTCGCCCTTCATCGTCGGCGGGGCCATGGCGCCGGTGACGGTGGCCGGCACGCTGACCCAGGTGCTGGCCGAGGTGCTGGCGGGCGTGGCCTACAGCCAGTTGGTGCGCCCCGGCGCGCCGGTGATCTTCGGCGCGTTCGTCACCTCGATCGACATGAATTCGGGCGCGCCCACCTTCGGCACGCCGGAGGCCGCGCATATCACCTATGGCGCCGGGCAACTGGCGCGGCGCATGGGGTTGCCCTATCGCTCGGGCGGCTCGTTCTGCGGCTCGAAACTGCCCGATGCCCAGTCTGCCTATGAAACCGCCAACAGCCTGAACATGGCGCTGCTGGCGGGCGTCAATTTCATGCTGCATGCCTGCGGTTGGCTGGAGGGCGGGCTGGTCGCCAGCTACGAGAAATTCGTCCTCGACGCCGACCAACTGGGCACGCTGCACCATCTGGCCAAGGGCATCAGCATGGATGACAACGGCCAGGCGATGGATGCGATCCGCGAGGTCGGACCGGGCGGGCATTATCTGGGCTGCGAACATACCCAGGCCAACTTCAAATCGGCCTTCTGGCGCTCGGATGTGCTGGATTACAAACCCTTCGAGACCTGGGAAGACGAGGGTGCGCGCGACAGCGCCACGCTGGCCGCCGTGCGGGTGGAGAAGCAGCTGCGCGACTATCAGGCGCCAGCCATCGACCCGGCCATCGCCGAGGCGCTGGAGGCTTATGTCGCCCAGCGCAAGGCCTCGGAGGCGGATGCTTTCGGCTGATATGCCAGCGCTTCGCAGATCAAGGGAAAGGGGGCCGTCGGCCCCCTTTTCGGTTTCGTGGCCTCAGCGCGAGATCAGCACCGAGCATTGCGCATGGCGCACCACGCGCGCGGCGGTCGAGCCGATGAAATAATCGCTCAGACCGGGCCGGTGCGAGGCGATCATGATCAGATCGGCGCCGGTATCCTCGGCGCATTGCAGGATCTGGGTGGCCGGCGCGCCAGTGCGCACCTCGCAGACCGTATTGGCGTCGCTATCGCGGGTCAGCAGGCCCAGTTCGACCTTGGCCTCGGCCTGGCGGCGGTCATTGAGATCGCGCGGCAGTTCGGCGGCGATATAGCTGGGCACGTCCTCCAGCACATGCAGCAGCCGCAGCGTGCCGCCCTGATCGAGCAATGCGCGGGCCTTGTCCAGCAATGCCCGCCCGGCTTCGCCATGGGCTAGATCGACGGCGACGATGATGTTGTTGTACATGAGGGCTCTCCTGTTCGATGTCGCGTTACCGGGGCATCCTGAGGCCAATCGTGCCGCATGACGTTGATCTGGGTCAACTTAATGATGCGGATGCGCTGCATGATTGGCGCGCGACAGGCAAAAGGCCGCCCGGTTGGGGCGGCCTGGCAAGAACCGGGGTCATCCTGGGGGGCCGTATCAGCCGCGCGCGCGCCGCCCGCCGCGCCGCCCCGAGGTTGCCTGCACCGCCGCCTGGCTGGCTTCGGCGAAGCTTGCACCCTCTTTCACCGCGTCCAGCACCTTGGCCAGACGAATCCATTCGCCGCCATTGGCATCATGGTTCATCAGCAGGTTGGCGGCGCGAATGGCTTCCATCTCGACCGAGCGCACCGGGTTCATGATGGCGCTGGTCATGCCGGCGCCAATCGCCATGGGCAGGAAGGCCGCGTTGATGCCGTGGCGGTTGGGCAGGCCGAAGCTGATGTTGGAGGCGCCGCAGGTGGTGTTGACGCCCAATTCCTCGCGCAGGCGGCGCACCAGCGCAAAGACCTGCTGGCCGGCGGTGGCCATGGCGCCAATCGGCATGACCAGCGGATCGACCACGATGTCATGCGCGGGAATGCCGAAATCGGCGGCGCGCTGCACGATCTTGCGCGCCACGTCGAAACGCACATCGGGATCGGGCGAAATGCCGGTATCGTCGTTCGAGATGGCGACCACGGGCACGTTGTATTTCTTGACCAGCGGCAGCACCAGTTCCAGCCGCTCCTCCTCGCCGGTGACGGAGTTCAGCAACGGGCGCCCGGCGGCGGTTTTCAGCCCCTCCTCCAGCGCGCCGGGCACCGAACTGTCGATGCACAGCGGCACATCGACCACCGCCTGCACCCGCTCGATCAGCGCCTTCATCAGCGGCGGTTCGACAAAGTTGTTGTCGGCATAGCG
>ERZ869909.2315-NODE-2315-length-12870-cov-4.163605_pt1 | contig 12870 bp, 8 predicted proteins | sample MGYA00520892_ERZ869909 | MGnify/ENA primary metagenome ERZ869909 (study PRJEB32215, sample SAMEA104723947) | bioreactor metagenome | biome: bioreactor; feature: anaerobic bioreactor; material: water | place: China | collected 2015-03-12 ... | reverse complement strand
TCGGAAAAGCCCGCTCGCCCTCCCTGCCGTGGAAGGTTTGGCTCGGATTCGCGTTGCCATGATCGGTCGTGACGACCACCATCGTGCCCGGGTTGCGACGAGCGAACTCGATGCTCACGCCCACGGCATCATCGAAGGCGAGCTGATCCTCGATCACGCCCAACGCATCGTTCGCGTGCGCGGCGTGGTCCACACGGCCGCCCTCGACCATCAAGGCGAATCCGCGTGCCGACCGTTCTAGCCGCTCGAGCGCGACGCTTGTCATCTCCGCGAGCGATGGCTCGGTGTCCTTCGGGCGATCCAACTCGTAATTCATGTGATCCTCGGTGAAGAGCCCGAGCAATGGCCCTGTCTCTGTCTTCTTGCTGAGGAGCGATGAACGATCCTCGACAACGGAGACACCCTTGATGCGTTCGCGGAGGGCGGGGGCGAAGTACCTGCGCCCACCTCCGAGCATCACATCCGCATGCCGCTCGACCATCTGCTCCGCGATCTTTGAGTACATATCCCGGCGCTCCATGTTCACCAGGAAGCCGGCTGGGGTCGCGTGTGCGATGTGCGTCGTCGTGACGAGTCCGGTGGACAGTCCGGCCTGCCTTGCACGCAGGAAGAGTGGTTCGGGCTCGCTTCCATCGGGCAGCACGCACAAGGCGCTGTTGTTCGCACGCCGGCCCACCGAAAACGCGGTGACTGCCGCACCCGAGTCCGTGACGGGACCATTCGCAGAGCCCGTCTCCATCAGGCAACTCGAAGAAGCACCGTACTCACCGCGCATAAGCCGAACCCAGTGGGTTGATGCTCCCGATCGGTGCTGTTTCGTCATCTCCGCCAGCGTGAGCACGCCCGGGCTCATGCCGTCGGAAATCAGGAGGATCAGGTTGCGGACCTTTCCTGTGCGTGCCGCTCCGGTTGTCTGAGCACGGACCCTGGAACCGGTTCCGAGCACGCCGAGCGATGCGGCCGCGGCCGCCGCAGCCCCGAGAAATTTCCGGCGGGTCACGCCTCGCTCGTTTCCCCCGGTCCCGCCGGATGCCTCCACGCGCTCAGAGGTCTGGTCGTCGGGAACGGGATCGGTCGCTGTGTGATCGGTCATGATGCAGCGATCGTTGCATGCCGATCAGGATCGGGCAACCGGCCCCGCGCTCAGTTTGTGTCAGCATCGTCGGGTGCCGGGCTTTCCGGCTCGGATTCAGAACCGCCATTCCACACGGAATCCCAGCGCGGGCATGATCTCGTCGGTCTTTTCTTCCACCACAGAGCGCCCACGATCGTTCAGGAATTCGAGCTCCCGGTAGACGAAGACGCTGACCTCTCCGCTGATCGTCAGCCCGGCGATGGGTCGCCAGTCCACACCCACGCCGATCGGCACGCGACGATCCCGCAGCACACCCTCGGAGGCGACGCCGCGGTCGTCGTCGAGCCGCCACTCGTCACGCTCGTACTTGGCGTTGAGAAACACGGAAAATTCAGGCGAGGCCGCCCAGTTCAGGCGAGCGCCGAGACCGTCGGACCGAACCGACCACTGGTCATCGATGCGCCACTGAATGAACAGCACCGGCAAGAAGAGCGCATCATCTTCGAGTCGGCTCGTGGCTCCGAGGCCGAAGCCCAGTGCGAGGTCGCTGTTGAACCGGTAGGTGAAAAATCCGAAGCCGCCGCCGGTGACGCCATCGCCGAAATCGGCGCCTTCCTCGTACGCGCTGCGCACAAAGCCGGTGCCCGAGATCGTCCACTGCTCGTTCAGCCGGTAGTCCAGTCCGGCACTGACGGTCAGCGTGTGGAATGCGTCGAAGGGGTTGCCGCTCGTCACGCCCGGGATGAGCGTGTCCGCCCGCGTGAATCGGTAGTCGCTGTACTCGTAGTCGAACGAGCCACGGAGATTCAGCTCCGGACTGATCCGATATCCGAGGCCGATACCACCGTTTGCGCGGTCGACCTGGAACTTCGCATCCGAACCCTTGATGTCCGTCTCGAACTCGTGGCGATACGCAGCGTGCAGCTTCAAGCTCAGCGCAGAGGGCTCGCTCTCGGTGATGTCTTGCTGCACCACTTCGGGATCGGGGCGTGCGCGATCGTACAACCCGGTGTCCTGCGCGACGGCAGCGCCGCACGCGACCAGCAAGCTTCCGACCATGAACGCAGCACGATGCGGAGCGGGGATGCGTGACGAAGTGGATGCGACGGCCATCGGAGGGGTTCCTTCCGGGTTCGTTCGGGTCCGCCTGCCGCCCACGCCGGGCCTACACGCGGACCTTAGAAGAGAAGAGTAACCACTCTACGACCAGCAGCACAAGCCCAGCGAGAACGAACCAGTGCCAGACCTCGCGCGTCGTCAGTTCGCCGCTGAGCGTCGCTTCGAGACTCCGTCCGCTGATGTCGAGACGATCGCGCGTCGCGATGGCGCTCTCCACGCCATCCGCCAAGTTCACCGCGAGGGCCTGCACCTCCCTCCCCGCGCCCTCGACGCGGTACACCCCGGCTCGATCCACGAGGCCCAGAGGCGCTGCGCCGTCCGGGTTGATCGTGACATCGCGCTCGAATCCTCCCAGTCCCCGCACGCGCACGCCCGTCGCGCCCGGGGAGGCGCGAAAGACGATCGGATCTCGCGTCCGCCAAGACATCCCCGCCTCGCCCTCTCCCGCCAGCGTCAGAAAGTCCACTGCATTCGCGATCACGACCGGGAAAGACCGATCGCGCCACCAATTGGTCTCCCGCAGATTGATTCCGAAGACGAGGCGCCTGATCGACCCCTGCTCGATCAGCAGGATGAGGGTTCCCCCTCGTGTTGATGCCAGCGATTGCGTTTCGAGGGTGACGCCGTCGATGCGGGTGCCTTCGCCCGGACGCGCGATCACATACGGCTCGACGATCAGGATGTTCCCGAGATCCGCCGGACGGATCACCGGATGCGTCCGCAACCAGAACGCGACCGCACTGGTGATGTCCTCCTGTCGTTCGATCGTGAGCCCCGGGATCGGCAAGCCCGATCCGAAGGACATCGTCGGGACGGGGGGGAGCGCGTTCGGTCGGGCGCGATCGAAGACGATCAGATCCACGCGCTCGAAGAACCCCGCTTCCGGCGCGCGGCGCTCGTACTCGCCGGTCGACATCTCCACGACATCGCCCGCATCGAGCGTCCGGAGTCCTTCCACGAGCGCCACTCCGTCATCGCTGCCGCGCACACCCGGGCCCTGCACGACAATGATCCGGCGTGCCGCGTGCGAGCGGAGCACGATCGAGGCGGCGTTGTCCGCATCCAGCACATCATCTCGGAGAATGCGCAGGGTGAGCACGCCGCCGCCGCTCTCGCGCAGCTCGAAGGAGGCCGTGGCCTCGCCCGGTCCGTCATCGCCTGCCGCGCTGGTCCGTACGACCGTCGAATCCACCTGCTCCCCATCAAGCAGGAGCGAGAGGCCCACGGAGGTCTCCCGATCCACGGTTGATTGCAGACGAGCGAAGAGGCGCACAACCGATGGATCCTCGTAGTCCCGGCGCGCCGAGAACGCGACGATGCCGACATTGTTCCGGGCCGCCTCCGGATCCGGACCGACACGAACGAGTTCCACCGGCGCCTGGCCGAGCGTGATCAGCGTTCCATCGTCCGGCATCCGGAGCGAGCCATCCGTCACGAGCACGATGCGAGGCGGCACCCAGCCGGGATCTTCCGTCGTATCCACCGAGAACGGCTCGACCACGCGCATGGCGCGAACCAGATCCGCCGGTTGGTCCGAGGGCTCGATCGAGGCGATCGCGTCACGCAGGCGAGCCGTGTCGCTCGTGAACGCGGAGACGGTCCGCCCCGCGGCGGCGTACGAGACCACCATCACCTCGGTCCCGGAGGCGGCAGCACGGACGCCGATCTCCGTCGCTCGCGCCTTGGCTTCCTCCAGACGATTCGCGAAGCCGTCACCGGCGTCCCGGGCGCTCATCGAGGCCGAGCGGTCGATGACGAGGATCAGTTGCTGCCCGCTCGTGCCACCGAGCGAGAGCGCCGGACGGGCCGCGGCGATCAGGAAGCACAGCAACGCGAGTAACTGCACCAGCAGCAGCCACGAGGGCCGGATCATCCGAAAGGGCGCGTTGACCTGAAGATCCTGCACCGCCTCCATCCACAGAAGCGTGGAGGAGATCCGCACCGGGCGACGCCGGAGCCGGAGGAAGTACATCGCCAACAAGCCGGGGATCGCGATGGCTCCGGCGACGATGCCCACGATGGGTGCGAGAAAGGTCACGGCACGCGAGACATTCGTGAATCAGCGGCACCCTGGCAAGCAGCGATCTGGTCCAGAAGCCACCCCGCGAAGGCCGCCTTCTCCATCGGGCCTCCTCCGTCCAGCACGCGTCCATCCCGGAGATACACCTGTGCTTCGATCGTCGCGCTGTCCATCGTCTCCAACGGATTGGCCACGATCATGTCCACCCGCTTCCGCTCCAGCTTCCTCCGGGCCGATGCTTTCATCTCCCGGCGCGGCTCCAGAGCGAAGCCGACGATGCACTGCCCCGCTTGGCGTCGCTCGGTGCAGGATGCAAGCAGATCCGGCGTCGGCTCCAGCGTCAGGGTCATCCCTTGCCCCTCGCGACGGAGCTTCCCCTCGCCCCGTCCGACCGTAGACCCCCCCTTGATCCGGTAGTCGGCCACCGCCGCGGCCATCACCAGCACCTCACACCAACCGAAATGCTCCCTCAGGAGTCCCTCCAACTCGGCGGTCGTCTGGAACCTCAGGACCCGCACCCGCGAATCTTCCGGGAGCCGATGGGTCGGACCCAGCAGCAGAATCACCTCGTGCCCACGCTCCACCGCCTCGTCAGCGAGCGCGATCCCGAGCCGCCCCGACGAGCGGTTTCCGAGGTATCGCACCGCATCGATCGGTTCGTGGGTTGGCCCGGCCGTGATCAGGATCCGGCGGGGAGTTGCAGATTCGAGCGGGTGTGCTGCCATGTCGCTCCAGTCGCTGTCCCGGGTTCCCCCGAACGCTCGAAGCCGGCGTCCGGAAATCGGCGTTCCGCGTTGCGGTAGAGTAAGGATCAGCATATCCATCGTGGTCCGTCCGGTGGCCTCGATGGTTGAAGTTTGTTCGGAAGTCTACGGAGCAGGTTGCACACACGATGGCAAGATCGAAAAAGCGTCTGGGCGAAATTCTCATCGAGATGGGGGCCATCAACGCCGACCAGCTCAACACCGCCCTCGGTATGCAGAAGGGTGCGGGCAAGCGCATCGGTGAGGTCCTCATCGATGCCGGCATGGCCAAGGAAGAGCAGGTCGCCAAAGCCCTCGCGAACCAATTCGGGATCGAATATGTCGATGTCGCAGATCCATCGATCGAATCGCGCATCGACCCCGCCCTCCTGAAGCCCGACAAGCCCGAACTCGGTCCGGAGTTGATGCGCAAGCACCTCATCCTGCCGATCGGACGCGAACGGGGCCGACTCCAGCTCATCGTCCACGACCCGAAGGACCTTGAACTCCTCGACATGCTCCGTTTCCGGCTCAACGCCGAGATCGACCCACGCATCGGCTCTCGCGGCAAAATCAAGGGCTATCTCGATACGAAGCTCGGCGCGGAGAAGCAGTCCCTCACCTCCGACAGGCCCGACTCCCTGCTGAGCGCCTCCATCGATCGATCGATCGACAAATCCGTCGACAAGTCCATCGACTCCTCGATCGATCAGGCCGCCGAGTCCGCACCCATCATCAAGCTCGTCAACCGCATGATCGCCGAGGCCGTCGAGATGCGGGCCTCCGACATCCACATCGAGCCGATGACCGATCGTGTCCGGCTCCGCTACCGCATCGACGGCGTCTGCATCGAGCGCGACAACCTGCCCAAGCGCATGCAGAACGCGGTCCTCGCCCGCTGCAAGCTCATGGCGGGCGTCAACATCTCCGACAAACGCCTCCCGCAGGACGGCCGCATCAAGATGCCCATCGGCGATTCCGTCGTCGACTTCCGCGTCTCGTCCTGCCCAGCGTACCACGGCGAGTCCATCGTCCTTCGTATTCTTCGCCCCGACTCCGTCCGCATCGGCCTCGAAAATCTCGGCTTCGAACAGGACAACCTCGCGATCTTTAACAAGATCATCCGCCGACCCAACGGCATCTTCCTCGTGACGGGGCCCACCGGCTCGGGCAAGACCACCACGCTCTACTCGGCACTCGACATCCTCAACCGCCCCGACCGCAAGATCATCACCGCCGAGGATCCCATCGAGTATGCATTCACCGGCATCAACCAATGCCAGGTCCGCGAGTCCATCGGCCTGACCTTCGCCAGCGTTCTCCGCGCCATGCTCCGTCAGGCGCCGAACATCATCCTCGTCGGCGAAATCCGCGATAAGGAAGTCGCCGAGGTCGCCATCCAGGCGGCACTCACGGGGCACCTTGTCTTCTCCACCCTCCACACCAACGACGCGCCCAGCGCCATCACGCGACTCATCGACATGGGCGTCAAGCCCTTCCTCGTCGCGTCATCCATCCAGGCGGTCATGGCTCAGCGGCTTATCCGCGTCCTCTGCAAGCACTGCCGCGAGCCCGATCCCAACCCGGATCCCAAGTACCTCCGCCTGACGGGCATCAGCCGTGAAGACCGCAAGAACCACACCATCTACAAGGCCGTCGGATGCGACAAGTGCGCCAACACCGGCTATCGCGGGCGCAAGGCCATCTTCGAACTCATGATCATGAACTCCGAACTCCGCGATCTCGCCTTCAAGACCGAGCCCGTTGAAAAACTGCGCCGAGCAGCCATCCAGGGCGGCATGCGAACACTCCTCGAAGACGGCAAGCTGAAAATCCTTGCCGGCACCACGACACCAGCCGAGATCGCCCGCATCGCACAGGTCGAAGGCGTCGTGCTGGACGACGAGGCCATGGAACTGACGGACGGATACACCTCGCCACCGACCGACGCCCCGGAATAAACAAACCAATCGCTGACACACACGCCCCGATACAGGATCACCCCCATGTCCAGCATGCAAATCGACCGCCTCCTCGAAACGGTCATCAAGCTCAACGCCTCTGACCTTCACCTCACCGTCGGTCGGAAGCCGACGCTTCGCCTCCACGGCGGCCTCAAAAATCTCGACACCAAAGTCCTCGAAGCCGAGGACATGGTCACGCTCATGAAGGCCATCACCTCCGAGCGCTCCCAGCAGGAACTCCAGGAAGTCGGCTCCTGCGACTTCGGTTTCGCCTACGGCGAGGAGGCCCGCTTCCGCGTCTCGGTCTTCCGCCAGCGCGGCGACCTCGCCATCGTCTGCCGACTCATCCCCAACAAGCTGCTCACCTTCGAGCAGATCGGCCTGCCGCCCATCTGCAAGGAACTCATCCGGCGTCCCCGCGGGCTCTTCCTCGTCACCGGCCCCACCGGCTCGGGCAAGACCACATCCCTCGCGACCATGCTCGACTACATCAACGCCAACTTCGAGCGCCACATCATCACGATGGAAGACCCCATCGAGTACTACCACTACCACAAGAAGTCGATCGTCAACCAGCGCGAAGTCGGCACCGACACACCCTCCTTCGCCGAGGCCCTCCGCCGCGCCCTCCGTCAGGACCCGGACTGCATCCTCGTCGGCGAAATGCGAGACCTCGAGACCATCGAATCCGCCATCCGGGCTGCCGAGACGGGCCACTTGGTCTTCGCCACCCTCCACACCACCGGGGCCTCCAAGACCATCGACCGTGTCGTCGACGCCTTCCCCGTCACCCAGCAGAACCAGATCCGGGTCCAGCTCTCGACCTCCCTCATCTGCGTCCTCAGCCAGGTACTCCTCTCCCGGATCGACACCAAGGGCATGGTCGCTGGTTACGAGTTCCTCGTCGTGACCCCCGCCATCGCGAACCTCATCCGCGACAACAAGTCCTACCGCATCGATTCCGCCATCCAGACCGGCAAGCGGTTCGGCATGCAGCTCCTCGATGAGCACCTCTGGTCGCTCTACTCGAAGGGGATGATCTCCGCCGAGGAGATGGTGGATAAGGCCAAGAACGGAGCCGACCTCCGGGATCGGGTCCACCGCCTCGGTCGCCAGGTGGGCCGAACAGATCTCGACCTTGAGGACACGCCGACGACGGAAGGTGCGTCTGAGAAGGCATGATGGACCTTGCCTTTGTTCGTGTGTACCAACCGGATGGTCTCGCCCATTGATTCATTTCACCCAAACCAAAAGCATCTCGAAAACTCGGTGTCAAAACACAAGTTCTTGATTTTTCGGGCCTCCTCGAGGGATCATCGGCTCGATCCTAGGCGAAACTACTTGTGAGCCCGGATCGGATGTCCGGTCCCTCTCGTGCCCGCTGGAGGATTCAGCCCAAATGCCCATCGACCCCAGCGAACTGAAGAAACGGCGTATCGGACGCGTGCTGACCAAGCTCGGCAAGGTCACGCGCGAGCAGGTCCACGAGGCCCTCGCGAAGCAGCAGTCCGAGGTGGCCGGCGGCGCGAAGAAGCGCCCCCTCGGTCAGATCATGATCGAGATGGGGATGGTGAAAGAGCGCGATGTGCAGGAGGCCCTCGCCGGTCAGGCGGGGATGCTCTTCGTCGATCTCGACAAGATCGAAATCGATGATGCCACCATTGCCGCCCTTCCGGCCGAGACCGCCATGGCCTACGGCGTGGTCCCCATCCAGTACAAGCCCGAGGGACGCCGCCTCAAGGTCGCCCTCAAGAGTCCGGACAACTTTCGGGCGGTGGATGACCTCCGCCTGCTGATGAACTTCACGGTCGATCCGGTCGTGGCTCCGCAGGAGCAGGTCGAGGCCCGGCTGAAGCAGTTCTACGCGGGGAAGCAGTCCTCGCTGGCCGAGGTCGTCGGCCAGATGTCCTCGGATCAGTCGCTCGCCCAGACCCTCCAGCGTGGGGCCGCGGGCAGTGCATCGATCGATCTCGAAGCCGTCCTCGAGGCCTCGGAGGACAACAAGGTCATCACCCTGCTGAACATGGTCCTTCTCCAGGCCATCAAGGACCGGGCCTCGGACATCCACTTCGAGCCGTTCGAGGACGAGTTCAAGATGCGCTACCGCATCGACGGCGTTCTCTACGAGATGGTGCCCCCGCCCAAGTACCTCGGTTCGGCGATCACCAGCCGCATCAAGGTCATGTCCAATCTGGACATCGCCGAGCGTCGCCTTCCGCAGGACGGTCGCGTCGAACTCGTCGTTGGCGGCAATCCCGTGGACCTCCGCGTTTCGGTCCTTCCGACCATGTACGGCGAGTCCGTCGTGATGCGTGTGCTGGACCGCTCGAATGTCGAGCTGTCGCTCGATCGTGTCGGTCTTCGCCCGGACGATTTGGAGCAGGTCCAGGGCATCATCCGTCGCCCCAACGGGATCGTCATCGTCACCGGCCCGACCGGCTCGGGCAAGACGACCACTCTTTACGCCGCGCTGCAGGAATTGAACACCGTCGATATCAAGATCCTGACCGCGGAGGATCCCGTCGAGTACGACATCGACGGACTCTGCCAGTGTCAGGTCAACACCGATGTGGGGCTGACCTTCGCCCGCGCCCTCCGCTCGTTCCTGCGTCAGGATCCCGACATCATCCTTGTCGGCGAGATCCGCGACCTCGAAACGGCGCAGATCGCGGTGCAGGCGTCGCTCACGGGCCACTTGGTCTTCTCCACCCTCCACACCAACGACGCGCCCTCATCCATCATCCGTCTGCTCGATCTCGGTGTGGAGGCATTCCTTCTCACCGCCACCATCGAGGCGATCATCGCGCAGCGTCTGACTCGGACGATCTGCACGAAGTGCAAGGAGAGCTACACGCCCACCGAGGAGCAGCTCCTGGAACTCGACCTGCGCCCCGATGATGTTCGTGGGCGGACCTTCTATCGCGGTCGTGGCTGCGACCTCTGCCACGGCTCGGGCTACAAGGGCCGCACCGCGATCTACGAAATCATGCCCATGGACGACGGCCTGCGCGACCTTGTCATGAAGCAGGCCTCGACCGCCGTGCTCCGTGAAGAATCGCGTCGGCGCGGCATGCGAACCCTCCGCGAGTCCGGCTTGCTCGCGATTTATGAAGGACTGACAACCATCGACGAGGTGGTCCGCGAGACCATCTCCGAAGAGTAAACCTGACTCGATGCACCCATGTTGGTGCGAACGGAGTGTCGCAGATGCCTAATTTCCAGTACGAAGCGCTGGACAAGGCCGGGAAGCAGCAGAAGGGGCTCATTGAAGCCACTTCGAGCGATGAAGCCATTCAGCGCATCAAGCTGCAGGGCTTCTATCCAACTTCCGTCCGCGAGCAGAAGACGAAGAAGTCCGCCGCGGGCCCATCGGATGGCGGCTCGACCAAGAAGGCCAAGTCCGGCGGGGGCGGCGTCTCGATCCCGTTCATGAAGGTGTCGCCCAAGCATCTGACCACCTTCACGCGCCAGCTCTCGACGCTGCAGGATGCGGGCCTGCCGCTTCTCCGCTCGCTCCAGATTCTCGAGCAGCAGCAGAAGCCGGGTCTGCTCAAGAATGTTCTGCAGTCCGTCGTCGAGGATGTGCAGGGCGGTTCGTCGCTCTCGGATGCGATGGCCAAGCACCCCCGCGCCTTCAACATTCTCTACACCAAGATGGTCGCGGCGGGTGAGGTCGGCGGCGTGCTGGATGTCATCCTGCAGCGTCTCGCCGAGTTCATGGAGAAGGCGCAGCGCCTGAAGCGCAAGGTCAAGGGCGCGATGATCTACCCTGCGATGGTCATCATCGTCGCGGTCGCGATCGTGTCGGGCATCATGTACTTCATCATCCCGAAGTTCGTCGAGATCTTTCAGGACTTCGGCGTCAATCTTCCCGGCCTTACGGTCTTCCTGATGGATGTCTCCAACTGGGTCGCCGGAAACCGGCCCGGCCAGGGCATCGCGGGCATCGTCTGGATCGTCTTCGGCATCCCCGGCGCCTTCGTGCTCTACAAGCTTCTCAAGCTGACCAAGCCCGGTAAGGCAGTCTTCGACACGCTCTTCCTCTACCTGCCCATCGTCGGCAAGCTGCTGCGCAAGACCACCATCGCGCGTTTCACCCGTACGCTCGGCACGCTCATCACCGCCGGCGTGCCCATTCTCGAAGCCATCACGATCACGAAGGAAACCAGCGGCAACTATGTCTTCGAGAAGGCGCTGGGCAAGGTTCACGACTCGATCCGTGAGGGCGAGTCCTTCGCCGGTCCGCTGCGCGACGCCAAGGTCTGCGATGCGCTCGTCGTCAACATGATCGATGTCGGTGAGGAGACCGGCGACCTCGACACCATGCTCTTGAAGATCGCCGACAACTACGACGAGGAAGTCGACACCGCCGTCGCGTCGCTCGTCTCGCTCATCGAGCCGCTCTTGATTCTCTTCCTCGGCGGCATCGTCGGGCTCATCGTCGTTGCGATGTTCCTCCCGCTCGTCGAGATGATCAACTCCCTCTCGGGCTGATCACCGTTCACACACACGCACGGAATCAACCATGCACTTCAGCACTCCGACATCCAGACCCGCGACACGCATCGGATCGATGCGGGCTTTCACGCTCGTCGAGCTGCTCGTCGTCATCGGTCTCATCGCGGTGCTCTCGACCTTCCTCATCGTCGCGCTCTCCGGAGCATTCGGGAGCGCACGGCGTGCCTCGACAGAGTCCCTCGTCCAGACGCTCGGGCAGGGTGTCCAGGCCTTCTACAACGATTTCAACTTCCACCCGCCCCTCGTGATCGGTCAGAGCGGAGGCGGCATCACGACCCCCGAGATGCAGGGTAACTCATCCACTGCCGTGGCCAACGCCTACCGCGATGCACGCGCTCATTCCGAGTGGACGCTGGCCATCTATCTTCTTGGCTTCGGCGACATCAACGCCGACGGACGATTCTCCGAAGCCGACACCGGCGCGCCCGAGTTCGGGATCCGCGATCCGGGCCGAGCCACCCGTGCATGGCGAACCGCCAACCAGACCAACGCGGAGCACCGTCCGCCGACCACCGGGCGCATCTACGGCCCGTATGTCGAGCCGGGCTCCGTGGAGCGATACCTCGAGCGTGTGCGTGTCACGGGCACGCCGACGCAGATCAACGAGACCGCTTCCGGTAATGTTTTCCTCTACCGCATCCTCGATCCCTTCGGCGTACCCGTCCGCTACTACCACAACTGGCGGTTCCGTGACTCGGATGGAAACATCGACATCCGTCTCGCGCCCGTCGAGCTGCGCTCCGCCGATTCGCTTCGCGAACAGATCGAGCGCGGCGATGCTAACTTCGACCGCGCGGGAGATCGCCATCTCGTTTCCTCGCCCTTCAGCATCCTCGCGGCGGGCGATCGCGCCGATCGATTCGCCGACAACAACGGCAACCCGACAGCGCCCTTCGGCGATTTCGTGCTGGACCCCGGCACGGCCGCACGGATCCAGATCCCGTACCGCTACGACCAGCCCATCACCAAGGCCGATCTTCCGGACCGTTTCGGTGTGCAGCTCCGGAACTTTCTCGAGTCGAATGTGAGGTTTGCTCAGTGAGCCGTTCGCCAGACAACAGATCGCGCTTTGGCTTCACGCTCATCGAGATGCTCGTTGTGCTCGGCGTCGTTGGTATCTTGGCCACGCTCCTCTTCATCGCGGGTTCGGCGGTCACCACGCGTCAGAAGGTCCGTTCCACCCAGAACATCCTCATCACGCTCGATCGCATCCTCGATGTGTACATGCTCGAGCGCGGCACGATCCCGCCCTACAACCCCGACCAGTATGTCGGCACGCCCGGACAGAACAACGGTCTCCAGAACTACAGCGGTCGCAATCACCCCGCACGCCCGGATGCTGCCGTCTTCCTCGCGCAGGCATCCGGTTACGGCGAGGTCGACACGCTCGTCCAGAGCATCCCCAATGAGTTCGTCCCCTCCCGCCCGCTC
>ERZ869909.2314-NODE-2314-length-12870-cov-4.664504_pt1 | contig 12870 bp, 14 predicted proteins | sample MGYA00520892_ERZ869909 | MGnify/ENA primary metagenome ERZ869909 (study PRJEB32215, sample SAMEA104723947) | bioreactor metagenome | biome: bioreactor; feature: anaerobic bioreactor; material: water | place: China | collected 2015-03-12 ... | reverse complement strand
AGCAGCGCCGCGATATGCGCGCCGTCGACATCGGCATCGGTCATGATGATGATCTTGTCATAGCGCAGATCATCGAGCCGGAACTTGGTGCCCATGCCGACGCCCAGCGCCTGGCAGAGATCGTTGATCTCGGCGTTCTGGCCCATCTTGCCCGAGGCGGCGCCCAGCACGTTGAGGATCTTGCCGCGCAGCGGCAGCAGCGCCTGGCTGCGCCGGTCGCGCGCCATCTTGGCCGAACCACCGGCCGAATCGCCCTCGACGATGAACAGCTCGGTGCCCTCGCGCGAGCTGGCCGAACAATCCACCAGCTTGCCCGGCAGGCGCAGCTTCTTGGTCGCGGTCTTGCGCTGGGTTTCCTTCTCGGCGCGGCGGCGCAGGCGTTCCTCGGCGCGCAGCACCAGATAATCCAGAATCGCCCCGGCCGATTTCGGGTCTGCCGCCAGCCAATTGTCGAAATGGTCGCGCACCGCGCCCTCGACCAGCCGCGCGGCTTCGGTGGTGGCCAGCCGGTCCTTGGTCTGGCCGACGAACTCCGGGTCACGGATGAAGCAGGAAACCAGCGCGCAGCCGCCCGCCACCATATCCTCGCGGGTGATCTGCGCGGCCTTCTTGTTGCTGGCCAGTTCGCCGTAAGCGCGAATGCCCTTCAGGATCGCGGCCCAGAACCCGGCCTCATGCGTGCCGCCCTCGGGCGTGGGCACGGTGTTGCAATAGCTCTGCACGAAACCATCGCGCGCCGGTGTCCAGTTGATCGCCCATTCCACCGAACCGGGAACGCCGAATTTTTCCTCGAAACCGACCTTGCCGGCGAAAGGACGCTCGGCATAGGTCATGTCGGTGCCCAGTTGCTCGCGCAGGTAATCCGCCAGCCCGCCGGGGAAGTGGAAAGTGGCCTCCAGCGGCGTGTCGCCCTCGGCCACGGCCGATTTCCAGCGGATTTCCACGCCCGAGAACAGATAGGCCTTGGAGCGCACCATCTTGAACAGCCGCGCCGGCTTGAAACGGTGCTGGCCGAAGATCTGCTCGTCTGCATGGAAGGTGACACTGGTGCCGCGCCGGTTGGGCGCCGGGCCGATCTTGCTCACCGGACCCTGCGGCACGCCGCGCGAAAACTCCTGCACATAAAGCTCGCGGTTGCGCGCCACTTCAACGCGCATGTGATCGGAAAGCGCATTGACCACCGAGGCCCCGACCCCGTGCAACCCGCCCGATGTCTGATAGGCCTTGCCCGAGAACTTGCCCCCCGCATGCAGCGTGCACAGGATCACCTCAAGCGCCGATTTGTCGGGGAACTTGGGATGCGGATCGATGGGAATGCCGCGGCCATTGTCGCGGATGGTTACCGAAAAATCGGCATGAAGCTCCACCTCGATACGATTGGCATGGCCGGCCACCGCCTCGTCCATCGAATTGTCGAGCACCTCGGCGACCAGATGATGCAGCGCCCGCTCGTCGGTGCCGCCGATATACATGCCCGGCCGCTTGCGCACCGGCTCCAGCCCTTCAAGCACCTCGATGCTGCTGGCATCATAGGTTTCCACGCTGCCGGAAAGAAGGTCATTGGCCATCTGCTGCTCGATTCGTCATTATGCCGGATTGGTCCAGCAATAGACCACCCGCAGGGCCGGGGCGCAAGACTTGGGGGTTCAGGCGGGTTCGGCGTTGCGCCCGGCCAGCACCGCCTTCCAGCCCGGCCGCGCCTGACAGCGCGCCAGCCAAGCGCTCAGATAGGGATGATCGGCAAAAAGCGCGGCCTGCCCCTGCGCATACCGCACGCAGTCGGCCAGCACGACATCGGCCACGGTGAACCGCTCGCCCACCAACCATTCGCGCCCGGCCAGATGCTGATCGATCCGCGCGAAATAACGCCCCAGCGCGGCACCGGCCTGCGCGATCGCCGCCTGCGCCGCCTCGCCCCCGGCATCCGGCCCGCTGAGCGCGCGCAGAATATCGAGCGCCGGCGGCTCGACACCGGTTGCCGCCATGAAGGCCCATTGCAGGATCTCGCCCTCTTCTCCGAGGTTCTGCGCGGCCAGCGCGCCCCCCTCCTTGCGCGCCAGATAGAGCGTCATCGCTACCGACTCGCTCAGCACCAGCGGCCCGTCCACCAGCACCGGGATCTGCCCCAGCGGGTTGATTTCCAGAAACTCCGGCGAAGCGGTGTTGACCGGCGCCCCCGGCGCGGCGGGATCGGGCAGGCGATAGGCCTGCACCACCGGATGGTGTTCCAGCACCAGCCCCAATTCATGCGCCAGCCACAGCGGACGGGTCGCGCGCGAACGATAGCAGCCGTAAAGTCTGATCATGCCTCACCTGTGCTCAAAGCAGCCTCGCGGACACTAGCCCGCCGCCGGCACAAGGCAACTGAATAATTCTGCAACTGAATGATGTGAGGGGGATGGTGGGCGATAACGGATTTGAACCGCTGACATCTTCGATGTGAACGAAGCGCTCTACCGCTGAGCTAATCGCCCCCTGGAGCGCTCTTTATCGCCGGCATGACGGCTGCGCAAGAGGGATCGGGCAGAATCTGACGTCACGCGCGGCGGGGCGGGCGGCGCCTGCCCACCCCATTGCTTTCAATGCCCATCGGGCTTCTGACCCAGATTGCCATGCAGAAGCTCGGTCCCGGCCTTGGCCCCGCCCACGGTTTGCAGCGCGAAGCGTTCGGCATCGAGCGCGCGCACGGCGGCCATGGTTTCCTCGACCTCCTCGGCGGGCTCGCCCAGCCGCAACAGCGCCTCGCGCCCCGCCACCATCGCCGATTCGAAGGTCTCGCGGATCTGGAAGGCGGCATCATGGCGCACCAGTTCCAGCGCATGTTCGCGGTCAAAGGCGCGCGCCAGCACCGGCACCATCGGGAACTCGTCCTTGGCAAGCTCGACGATGCGCGTCACCGCCGCCGGATCGGAAGGCGCGGCGATGATCAGGCTGGCATGATGCGCGCCGGCGGCATGCAGGATATCGAGCCGCCCGCCATCGCCGTAGAACACCTTGAAGCCGTATTCCTCGGCATCGCGGATCGCCTGCGGATCGGTGTCGATGATCGCAACCGAATGCCCCCGCGCCAAGAGCGGCTGGCTGACGATCTGCCCGAAGCGGCCAAAGCCGATCAGCAGCACGCGCCCGGCCAGATCATGCGCCTCCTCGACCCCGTCCATCAAGGGCCGGGGCTTGGGCGCATAGCGGTCATGGAGCAGGATCATCAGCGGTGTCAGCACCATCGATATGATGATGATCGCGGTCAGATTGGCATTCCATTCGGGCGTCAGGATGCCGACCTGTGTCGCCGCCGCATAGAGCACGAAGGCAAATTCGCCGCCCTGCGCCATCACCACCATGCGCAGCAGCGCCTCGGAGCGATCGGCCTTCAGAAGCAGCGCCACGCCATAGATCACCCCCATCTTCAGCACCATGAAGGCCGGCACCGAAATGGCGATCACCGCCCAGTTGGCGACAATGACATTGAGGTCCAGCGCCATACCGACGCCCAGGAAGAAAAGCCCCAGCAGCAAGCCGCGGAAGGGTTCGATATCGGCCTCAAGCTGGTGGCGGAACGAGGATTCAGACAGCAGAACCCCGGCAAGGAAGGCGCCCATGGCCATCGACAGCCCCGCCTCTTCCATCAGCACCGCGGCGCCCAGCACCACCAGAAGCGCCGCCGCGGTCATGATCTCGCGCACGCCGAACCGGGCCAGCAGCCGGAACATCGGATCGAGCAGATAGCGCCCGGCCACCACCACCACCACCAGCGCACCAAGGCCGATGGCGATGGCGGTCATGCGGTCGGCGGCGGTGGCTTCCTCGCCGCCCGGGGCCAGGAAAGCCACCAGGATCAGCAGCGGCACGATGGCCAGATCCTCCAGAAGCAGGATGGAGATCATCCGCCGCCCGGCCGGCTGGCCCATCTGCCCGCGCTCCAGCAGCATCTGAAAGACAATCGCCGTCGAGGTCAGCACGAAGCCGGTGCCGGCCACGAAGCTTGCCTCTACCGGATAGCCCAGCAGGATGCCGACCCAGACCAGCGCGAACATCGCCAGCCCGACCTGCAACACACCCAGCCCGAAGATCTCGCCGCGCATCGCCCAGAGCCGCGAGGGCTGCATTTCCAGCCCGATGATGAACAGAAACAGCACCACCCCCAGTTCGGCGAAATGGATAATGCCCTCCGGGTCGGTAAAGAAGGCCAGCCCATAGGGGCCGATCAGCAGCCCGGCGGCCAGATAGCCCAGCACCGTGCCCAGCCCGATGCGGCGAAAGAGCGGCACGGCAAAGACCGCCGCCGCCAGCAAGACGATGACCGGCAGCAGATCGAACCCATGATGCGCGGCGTGATGGGCGTGTTCCAGCGAATCGGCCATGGCTCAGCCCCTGCCCATCTGCCAGGCGAGCGCCAGAGCCAGCGCTGTCGGCACGGCGATGACCAGCGCCAGGATCGGCAGTTCCTGCGCCACCGTGTAGCCGGCACGCGTGACACCGACCCACATGTTGATCAGCGCCACCACCACCCAGACCGGGATGAAGCTTTTCGCGCCCAGCGCCACGCCCGCTGCATCATGCCCCCAAAGCCGCCCGAAGAGTGCGAAGACCGCCAGCAGCAGCGCCCCCGCTAAGATCACCGTCGCCATATGCATTGCCTGCCCCCTGTGCGGGCCGGGGCGCCTGCCCGACACGGCGCGGCTCCGGCGGAAATGATGTATGATGGACTCAACAAATATTTACGCTAGCGGCCCTGCCGCGCCGGTGCAATCGCCTTGCATGTGGGCGCATTGCGCGCAACGGGGCCGGTTTCTTGCGCTCAATCGGCCGGCAGCCTTGGCAGCAGGGCGATATCGGCCAGTGTCGAGCGGTCCAGATCGGCCAGAAAGGCGGATTCGGCGGCCCGCAGCCGGGCTTTCAGCCGGCAGTTGCCCAGGATCGAGCATTGCCCACCGCCTGGCGCGAAACACTCAACCAGTGCCTGGTCCTGTTCCAGCAGCCGCACCACCGCGCCCAGCCGGATCGCGCCCGGCGGCTGCGCCAGCACCGCCCCGCCGCCACCGCCCCGACGCGTCTGCACCACGCCACCCTGCGCCAGCCGCTGCATGATCTTGCTCAGATGGTGGCGCGACAGGCCGAATTCCTCGGCCAGTTCGGCGGTGCTGAAAGCCTGCCCGGGCGCGCTGGCCAGCCGCATCAGCATGCGCAGCCCATAATCGGTGAAGGTGGTGAGGCGCATTGTCGCTCCCGAATGAATTAGTATTTACAATGCCTATTGCACGGGCGAAACCCTCAGGCAAGCGCCAGAGCGCCAGCCGCAACCGAGGAACAGCCGATGACCACCACCGCCGAGCAGATGCGCCAATGGCAAGGGCCGGCGCTCTTCAGCTACGGATTTCGCCCGTTCTTTCTGGGCGCCACGCTATGGGCGGCGCTGGCCATGGTGCTGTGGCTGCTGGTGCTGACCGGATGGATGCCAGCGCCCGGCGCCTTCGATCCGGTGGCCTGGCATGCCCATGCGCTGGTTTTCGGCTTCCTGCCAGCGGTGGTGGCGGGTTTTCTGACCACCGCCGTGCCCAACTGGACCGGGCGTCTGCCGATCGTCGGCTGGCCGCTGGCCGGGCTTTTCGCGCTCTGGCTGGCAGGCCGCGCAGCGATGCTGTTGCCGGCGGGGCTGCCCTGGCTGGCGGTGGCCGCAATTGACCTGAGCTTCGGGCTGGTCTTCGCTGCCGCCATCGCCCGCGAGATTATCGCCGGGCGCAACTGGCGCAATCTGGGGGTGCTGGCACTGCTGGCGCTGCTGATTGGCGGCAATGCGCTGTTTCACTGGCAGGCCGCCAGCGGCGCCGCTGCCGCGCAAGGCATCGGGCTGCGCATCGGGCTGGGGACCGGGATCATGATGATCGGACTGATCGGCGGGCGAATCGTGCCGTCCTTCACCCGCAACTGGCTGGCCCGGCTTGGCCCCGGCGCGCTGCCGGTGCCGCCGGGGCAGCGGTTCGATCTGCTGGCAATGGCGGCGCTGCTGGTGGCGGTGCTGCTATGGGTATCCCTGCCCGAAAGCCCGGGAACGGCCCTCGCGCTGAGTATCGCCGGGGCGCTGCATCTGTGGCGCCTGAGCCGCTGGCAGGGCCATCGCAGCCTGCCCGAGCCGCTCCTTTGGGTGCTGCATCTGGGCTATGGCTTCGTGCCGCTTGGCGCGCTGGCGCTGGGCCTTTCGATCCTGCGGCCTGATCTGATGCCCCCCGGCACGGCACTGCATCTGTGGATGGCCGGCGCGGTGGGTCTGATGACGCTGGCGGTAATGAGCCGCGCCACGCTGGGCCATACCGGACAAGCGCTCAGCGCCGGCGCGGGCACCAGCGCACTCTATTTACTGGTGCTCATGGCGGTGCTGGCGCGGCTGCTGGCCGGGCTGATGCCCGCCTACGCGCCACCGCTGCATCTGGTGTCAGCACTGGGCTGGATCGGCGGCATGGCGGGTTTCGCGCTGCTCTATGGCCCGGCGCTGCTGCGCCCCCGCGCCCGCGCCTAGCCGCTGTTCAGGCCCAGTTCGGCCAGAATCTCGGCGCGGTGCTGATCGCGCCCGGGCACCGCTGCGAGCGCGCGCGCCACGCCATCGAAGCGCGGCGCCGGGGCCGGTTGCAGCATGCCCCCGGCCTCGCCCCAGATGCCACGCGCCGCCATATGCGCATCGGCCGCGGCCTCGCGCGGGCTCAGCACCGGCGCCACACAGGCATCGCTGCCGGCAAAGAGCGCCGCCCAGTCATCGCGCGGGCGGGTGCCGAACAGCGCCGCCAGCCGTTGGGTCAGCGCCGGCCAGAGCGCGGGCTCATACTGACGCGCGAAATCCGGGTCATCGGCCAGATCCATCAGCCGCAGGAATTCACCGTAGAATTTCGCCTCAAGGCATTGCACGGCGATAAACCCGCCATCGGCACAGACATAACTGCGCGACCAATGCGGCCCGTCGAGCAGGCTCTGGCCACGCGCCTCACGCAGCATGCCGCCCGGCGCCATCGACATCAGAAGCGCCATCATATGCGCCGCGCCATCGACGATCGCGGCATCCACCACCACCCCGCGCCCGCTCTTCTGTGCGCTCAGCAGCCCGGCCAGCATGCCCGCCACAAGATAGAGCGCACCGCCACCGATATCGCCCAGAAGTGTCGGCGGGCCGAAAGGCGGTGTGCCGGGCGGCGAGGCATACCAGAGCGCGCCGGAAAGTGCGGCATAGTTCAGGTCATGCCCGGCCTGCGATGCGCGCGGCCCGTGCTGGCCCCAGCCGGTCATGCGGCCATAGACCAGTTGCGGGCGCAGCGCATGGCATTCCTTCGGCCCCAGCCCCAGCCGCTCCATCACCCCGGGGCGAAACCCCTCGATCAGCCCGTCGGCGCCGGCGATGAGCGCGCGCAGCACCGCCAGATCGCCGCTGTCCTTGAGGTCGAGCGCGATAGTGCGCTTGCCGCGATTGAGCAGGTTTTCATCGCCCATGCCCGGCAGCGCGGGGCCGGCCGGGCTCTGCACGCAGATCACCTCGGCGCCCAGATCGGCCAGCATCATCGCCGCAAAGGGCCCCGGTCCGATCCCCTCGATCTCGATGATGCGGAAACCTTCCAGCATGACCTTGCCCTCCTGCGCTGCCTGCCAAGCCCTACCGCAGCCGCCGTGATCGCGCCAGCCTGAACGCTGCGGAGACAGGAATCCAGGCGCATTTCACAATAAAAATATAATAATTCCAGAACCATGCAGGAATTTGGCCACTTCTTGTTGACCCGTGCGCCTGCCGCCTTGTCTAATGCCGAGGCTGTTTTGTCAGGAGTGAGCGTATGAATCTCAAGAAAATTGCTGCGGCATTTGTCGCCGTTTCGTTATTGGTCGGTTGCGGGCTGGAAAGCCAGGGCAGCCAGGCGATTTCGGATTCCTCGCGCGTCGATCAGATCGTCGTCGGCACCACCACCCGCGAGGAAGTCCGTGCCTCGCTGGGCGAGCCCGAAGCCCGCTGGCAGGAATTCGGCACCGAGAACTGGTCCTATCGGTTCCAGCAGGAATCGATGAATGCGGCGATGTTCATCCCTGTCGCCCAGATGGTTGCCGGGCGCATGCATGTGGATTTCGTGAATATGATCGTCAGCTTCAATCAAGCCGGCGTGGTAACCCAGGTCGTACGCACCTGCTCGCGTTCCAGCGGCGGGATGCTGACCGGCGATACCCTTGAGACCGTGGCCTGCTGACACCCGGCCGCTGTCCAGCCGGGCGCCCCAGCGGCGCGCCCGGCCAGAAGCTGATCTAGCGCACCACCCAGACCACGCGCCCACCGGCCTGCACTGCAGTGGTGTGGAAATGCTCGCGGACCGCGGCAAAGAAGCCGCTGCCGCCGCTCGACGCACGGATATTGTAGGTGCCCTGCGACACCGGGAAGGCGAAGGTGCCGCCCGGCGGGATGGTCTGGCGCCTGGCCAGCAGCCCGTCGCTGTAATGCGTGGCATAGCCCCAGCGGTCACAGCAGGGGCCGGCACGCAGGTCATTGATCGGCTGGCCGGTGGCGTTGCGCACCTCGATCGTGCCGGTGGGCACGCCGGGCTGCACCAGCCGGGCTTCCTGCAGCATGTCCATACAACCCGAGAGCGCCATGGCCGCCGAAAGCGCCAGCGCCGCCCGCCAAGGTTTTCGTCGCGCCAGCGCCTTGATGCGCCCGGGGGACGGGGGTGATGGTGGGGGCATCGTGGCGGGCCCGCGCGTGACGGTTTGCTGGCTGGTCATGTCCTCTCCTCTCGCTGTTGAACTCAGGAGCCTAGCCGGCAGGGGCTGATGAACAAAGCAATAATGTGCTTTCCGGGCACCCTTTTGCGCCCTCTTGCGCCGCACGCATGGCCCGGGCAGTCTGCCCGGGCCAAAGCCAAGATGACGCCAGCACGGAGAAACCCCATGCCAAAAGCCTATTGGGTCGCACATGTCGATGTCGATGACCCCGAGATCTACGCCGGCTACCGTGCCGCCAATGCCGAAGCCTTCGCCAAATACGGCGCGCGCTTCCTGATCCGCGGCGGCGCCCAGACCCAGAAGGAGGGCCAGACCCGCGCCCGCACCGTGGTCATCGAATTTCCCAGCCTCGAAGCGGCAACCGAATGCTTCCACTCGCCGGAATATCAGGCCGCCAAGGCGATCCGTGACCCGGTATCAACCGCCGATCTGGTCATCGTCGAGGGCTATGAGGGCTGAAACCGCGCGGCCAGCGCGCCACAGCCCTCTGGCATTGGGCCGGGCGCTGGCCTATACCCGGAGCCGCAACCGAGGGGCAGAATGAGCATGCGCAAGGCCAGGATCACCCGCAAGACCGCCGAGACCGATATCACCGTCACGCTCGATCTGGACGGCAGCGGCCGCTATGACAACCAGACCGGCGTCGGCTTCTTCGACCATATGCTCGACCAGCTCGCTCGCCATGCGCTGATCGACATGGAGGTGCGCGCCACCGGCGATCTGCATATCGACGATCACCACACCGTCGAGGATGTCGGCATCGCGATCGGTCAGGCGCTGGCGGATGCCATGGGCGACAAGCGCGGCATCCGCCGCTACGGCGCCTGTCACCTGCCGATGGATGATGCCCAGGTCCGCGCTGCGCTCGATCTGTCGGGGCGGCCTTATCTGGTCTGGAACATTGCCTTTCCGACCCAGAAGATCGGCACTTTCGATACCGAACTGGTGCGCGAGTTCTTCCAGGCGCTCAGCACCCATGGCGGCATCACCCTGCATCTGGACCAGCTGCACGGGTTCAACAGCCACCATATCGCCGAAGCCGCCTTCAAGGCGGTCGCGCGCGCGCTGCGCGAGGCGCTGGAGATCGACCCGCGCAAAGCCGAGGCGATCCCCTCCACCAAGGGTGTGCTCTGATCCATGCTGACGGTTCTTGTCGATTACGAGAGCGGCAATCTGCATTCGGCGCAAAAGGCCTTCGAGCGCATGAGCCTTGAGACCGGCGGCGGCAATGTGATCGTCTCGGCCCGGGCCGAGGATGTCGCCCGCGCCGACAGGCTGGTGCTGCCCGGCGATGGCGCCTTTCCCGCCTGCCGCGCAGCGCTCGATGCGGTGCCGGGGCTGAGCGAGGCGTTGCATGAGGCGGTGATCACCCGCGGCCGGCCGTTTCTGGGCATCTGCGTCGGCATGCAGATGCTGGCCACCACCGGGCAGGAATACCGCCCCACGCCGGGGCTCGACTGGATCGGTGGCGATGTGGTGCCGATCCAACCCGCCGATCCGGTGCTGAAAGTGCCGCATATGGGCTGGAACGATCTGGTGATCGAGCGCGCGCATCCGGTGCTCGATGGGCTGCAAACCGGCGATCACGCCTATTTCGTGCATTCTTACCATTTTCGCGTCGCCGATCCGGCCGAGCGGCTGGCGCATGCCGATTACGCCGGCCCGATCACCGCCATCATCGGGCGCGACAATATCATCGGCACGCAGTTCCACCCGGAAAAGAGCCAGGCCGCCGGGCTGCGGCTGATCGCCAATTTCCTGCGCTGGAAACCCTGAAGCCACCCGTCAGCCAGGCGTCAGCCGGCGAGGGGTCGCATCCGCCGTCGCAGCCAGGCCGGCAGCCGCCCGTCGATCGCCGCCAGCCCGGCGCCGATCAGCGCCATGCCGGCAAGGGCCCGCACGCCCGGCGCTTCACCCAGCACCCCAATGCCCAGCGCCAGCGCGCTAACCGGGATCAGGAAGGTCACCAACAGCAGATTGACCGCCCCGACCGAGGCCAGCAGCCGGAAATAGATCAGATAGGCCAGCGCCGTCGAAAGCAGCGTCAGCCCGGCCAGCGCCCCCAGCACCGAGGGGCCGGGCAGCGCCAATTGCCACGGCCGGTCCAGATACAGCATCAGCGGCAGAAGCAGCAGGCTGGCCATCGCCAGTTGCCCGAATGCGGTGGCCAGCGGCGACAGGCCCATCGGTGCGAACCGCCGCCCCCAGACACCGGCACAGGCATAGCTCAGCGCCCCGCCGAGGCACAGAAGCTGCGCCGCCAGCGTGCTCGTCGTGCCCGTGGCGCCGCCACCCAGCATCACCGCGACGCCGCCAAAACCCAGGCCCAGCCCGGCGAGCCGAGCCATGCCGGGCCGCGCCTCGGCCCCCGCCACCAGCCCGAGGATCAGCGCCCAGAGCGGTGTCGTCGCATTGAGGATCGCCGCCAGGCCCGAATCGATCCGCGCCTGCGCCGTGACGAACAGCGTGAAAGGCAGCGCGTTGTTCAAAAGCCCCATCACCGCCAGCGCCGCCCAGACCCGCCAGCCGCGCGGCCAGGCCAACCCGCGCGCCCACAGAACCAGCGCCAGCAGCAGCGCCGCCGGCGCCACCCGCAGCCAGACGATGGTCATGGCCGGCAGCGCACCCACCGCCAGTTCGACAAAAAAGAACGACCCGCCCCAGAGGACCGAGAGGAGCAAAAGCAACATCCAGTCGCGCAACGGCATTCAGACCCTCCGGGAAAAACCAGCCCCGGATCTGCCCCGAACCGCCGCATCAAGCGACCCGGAAGTTGCGCAAACGCCGGCCGCGCCCATGGGCCGGCCGGCGCCGGGTGGGTTCAGCGCACCCGCGTCCAGACCGCGTCGCGGCAGAAAACCAGCACGCAGCCCGAGACCGTCAGCTGATCGCCGGTCATCTGCATGCGGGCGTTATAGGTCTGGTCGCGGTCCGGCGCCCAGACCCGGCCGTTGCGGTAGCGTCCGCTGCCCTGCGGCTCCATGTCCCAGACGATCTGCCGCCCGACATTGGCCGATTGCATCACCGCGCCGGCATTGTCATAGGCTTGGACCAGCGTGCCGCAGATCCGGTTGCCGCAATCGCTCACCTCGATCACGCCGGTATTGCCATTGTCATCGGGCGCGGTACGCCATCGCCCATGAACCGGATCCGCCAGCGCCGGCAGGGCAAGGCCCAGCATCAGCCCCGCCGCCAGCCCAAGCCGCACGGCAGGTTTCAAGTTGAATGGTTTCATATGGTTTCCTCCCTGCCGCGAACTTCAACCCCACGCCCCGATTCGCGCAAGGGCTTCCGTAGCGCCCGCGCCAATGCTCGCCGATCGCATCCGCGCCCCCCTTTGCATCCCGGCCCCGGCACGTTACATCGCCCCAACCCATGCAGGAGCCCGCCATGATCCTCTACCCCGCCATCGACCTCAAGGACGGCCAATGCGTGCGTCTCTACAAAGGCGCCATGGAGCAGGCGACGGTCTTCAACGACGATCCCGCCGCGCAGGCCCGCGCCTTCGCCGCGCAGGGCGCCGAATGGCTGCATCTGGTCGATCTCAACGGCGCCTTCGCCGGCAGCCCGGTCAATGCCGCCCCGGTCGAGGCAATCCTCGCCGCGCTCGACATCCCCTGCCAACTCGGCGGCGGCATCCGCGACATGGCAACCATCGAGATGTGGCTGGCCAAGGGGCTGGCGCGGGTGATCCTCGGCACCGTGGCGGTGGAAAACCCCGATCTGGTGCGCCAGGCGGCCCGCGCCTTCCCCGGCCAGGTGGCGGTGGGCGTGGATGCCCGCGACGGTCGCGTTGCCACCCGTGGCTGGGCCGAGGAAACCGAGATCGAGGTCACCGAACTGGCCCGCGCCTTCGAGGATGCCGGGGTGGCGGCGCTGATCTATACCGATATCAACCGCGACGGCGCCATGCAGGGCCCCAATGTCGCCGCCACCGCCGCGCTGGCCCGCGCCGTCTCGATCCCGGTGATCGCCTCGGGCGGGGTTTCCTCGCTGGAGGATCTGATAGCCCTGCGCGATTGCGGCGCCGCGCTCGATGGCGCCATCTCGGGCCGCGCGCTCTATGACGGCAAGCTCGACCTCGCAGAAGCCATCGCCGCCCTGAAGGGCTGAACCCGCCCGTCTTTG
>ERZ869909.2313-NODE-2313-length-12881-cov-8.433458_pt1 | contig 12881 bp, 11 predicted proteins | sample MGYA00520892_ERZ869909 | MGnify/ENA primary metagenome ERZ869909 (study PRJEB32215, sample SAMEA104723947) | bioreactor metagenome | biome: bioreactor; feature: anaerobic bioreactor; material: water | place: China | collected 2015-03-12 ... | reverse complement strand
TCACCCCATGCGACAACCCCCCCGGATCATCCCCCAACCGCATGATCGCCCCACGACCGAACTGCTTCTCGATCTGCAGCAGGGTCGCGTCCAGCGCCTTCCTCCGTTGTGGTTCCACGTCGCTCGCGCCTCCTCGGCCGCCCGCGGCATCGGACCCGGTGCCTCGGGCGGGGCGCCGACCCTCGGACCGGCGCCCGGCGCCCCGGGGCCGACGGCCGACATCGGCCGTGCGTCGTGGGGCGCGGATGGCGACCCAGCCGGGCCGGGCCGCTTCACATCTCCGTCAGGGACCCCAGCGCGTGGAGGACGGTGAACGCGAGCCGCTCGTCGCGGGCGTCCGCCGACATCGGCGGAAGCGTCGCGCGACGCGCGATGGTCCCGGAGGGACCGACGACCGCCCACGCGGCGGTCCAACTCGCTCGCTCACCTTGCCCATCCGTGGCCCCTGCCCGCCAGGCGGTCAGGGCCACGCCGTGGTCCGTCGCGAAACGAGCGCAGGCCGCGCGGGCGAGGACCGTGGCATCGTCCGGCTCCGGCTCGGGGAGGCCGCCGCCTGCATCGGGTGCCGCCCCCACGGGTCGGCGAACGACGTTCGGCACGCCGAGCACGTCCAGCGCTTCGTCGCCGCATGCTACCACGCCGCCCCGCCACGGCCGAGAGCCCGTCCGTACGTCGCCGCGCAGCTCCGCGGCGGCTTGGGCATCGGCGATGGCCGCCGCCATCCGCCCGCCCGTCGCCATGTCCACCAGCGCCAACCGTCCGCCGCGCGCGGCGAGGGCCGACAGGGCCCGCTGGCCCAGTTCGTCGTCGCCCCGACCCCACACGTGGCCCGCGAGCGCGCCTTCGACCGCCACCAGCACCGGCTCCAGCAGCCGCCGGGCCGCCGCCTCGTCGTCGGCCTTGGCGGCCACCCGCACGTGCACGCCGTCGCGCTTGGCGTAGGTGGCCACGCTCGGGTTGGCGGCACGGGTCCACGCGTCGAGCAGCTCGGCCACGTGCGACTCCCCGATCCCGAAGGTCTTGAGCGTGGCCGCGACGAAGCGCGCGCTGGGGAAGGTCAGGCGCGGCAGGGCCTCGTCGCGCCACATCGGGACGAGCTCCTGCGGCGGCCCCGGCAGGGCCACGATCACGCGCGGTCGGCCGTCGACGCCCCGCGTTCGTACGAACCAACCGGGCGCCGTGCCGTGGGGGTTGGGGAGCGGCTCGGCCGAGGGGATGAGCCACGCCTGCTTCAGGTTGCGCTCGGGCATGTCCCTGCCCGCGCGGGCGAAGCGTCGCCGCAGTGCCGCCTCGAGGTCGGCGTCCACCCGCGGCGTCTCGCCGGCCACGTCGGCGATCGCTTCGCGGGTGAGGTCGTCGTCGGTCGGCCCGAGGCCCCCGCACACGACCACCAGGTCGCTGCGGCCCGACGCGGCCGCCACGGCGGCGGCGATCCGTGCCCGGTTGTCGCCGACGCGCTGCGACCAGTAGACGTCGACGCTGCGGTCGGCGAGCTGGCGGGCGAGCCATGCGGAGTTCGTGTCCACGATCTCGCCGAGGAGCAGTTCGGTGCCCACGGCGAGGAGCTCGGCAGTCCGTACGGGGACGTTGCGCATGCGCGAGGCTACCGGTTCCGCGACGGGCCCGTGGGGCGCTCGTCGCCGTCGTCGTCAGGTCGCTCGGGGACACGGTCGTCGCCGCTTTCCGGTGCTAGCATGCCGGCCATGATCGAACGATCGAGCGCTGTGCAGCACGCGAAAGCCTCGGCATGAGGCCCGCCGACCTGGGGGCGCTGCGGTCCTCGCCGTGGGCGGCCCGAGGCGGCCTGCGCGTCGCCGACGAGTTGCGCTCCAACCTCATCGAGCGGCTGCGCTCCGGCGCGCCCGTGTTCCCCGGCCTGCTGGGGTACGACGACACGGTCGTGCCACAAGTGGTGAACGCGATCCTGTCGCGCCACCACTTCATCCTGCTGGGCCTTCGGGGGCAGGCGAAGACGCGGCTGCTCCGCTCGCTGACCGACCTGCTCGACGCCGAGGTCCCGGTCATCGCCGGCGTCGAGCTTCCCGACGACCCGCTGGCGCCGGTCACGGTGGAGGGGCGCGCCGTCGTGGCCGAGGCCGGGGACGCCACGCCGGTCGCCTGGTTGCCGCGCGCCGCGAGGTACGTCGAGAAGCTGGCCACGCCCGACGTCACCGTGGCCGACTTGATCGGCGACATCGATCCCATCAAGGCCGCACGCCTGGGCACGCAGCTCGGCGACCCGCGGGCTGTGCACTACGGCCTGCTCCCGCGCGCCAACCGCGGCATCTTCGCGGTGAACGAGCTGCCGGACCTGGCCAGCAAGGTCCAGGTGGCGCTCTTCAACGTCATGCAGGAGGGCGACGTGCAGATCAAGGGCTACCCGCTGCGCCTGCCGCTCGACGTCGTGTTGGTGTTCAGCGCCAACCCGGAGGACTACACCGCCCGCGGCAAGATCATCACCCCGCTCAAGGACCGGATCGGGAGCGAGATCCGGACCCATTACCCGCGCACGGTCGAGGAGGGCATGGCCGTGACGGCCCAGGAGGCGTGGCTGGCGCGCGACACCGGCGTGCGGGTGCCGGCCTTCGTGGCCGAGGCCGTGGAGGAGACGGCCTTCCAGGCGCGCGACGACGCCCGTGTCGACAAGCACGCGGGCGTGTCGCAGCGGCTGCCCATCACCCTGCTCGAGGCGGTCGCCTCGAACGCGGAGCGGCGCGCCCTGCTCGGCGGCGGTCCCGCGATCGCTCGCGCGTCCGACCTGTACTCGGCCCTGGCGGCGGTGACCGGCAAGCTGGAGCTGGAGTACGAGGGCGAGCTCAAGGGGGGCGAGGCGGTGGCGCGCGAGGTCGTGCGGCGCGCGCTCGGCCAGGTCCTGACGCGACGGCTGGGCGCGGCGCCCGTGGACGAGGTGGTCGGCTGGTTCGAGGAGGACCGCAGCCTGCGGCTGCCGGAGGCCGCCCACGGCGAGGAGTTGCTGGCGCTCGCGGAGGACGTTCCCGGGCTGCTGGCCTCGGCGCGGGCGTTGGCGGAGGGCGAGGGCCCGGACGACCTGGCGGTGGCCGTGGACTTCGTGCTCGAGGGCCTGGTCGCGCGCCGGGCCATCGCGCGTTCCGAGGAGCGCGGGTACGTCGCCGCCGACCCCGACGCCGTAGGCTCGACCACGCCGCGGCGGCGCTGGAACTGAGGTCGCCGTGACCCCTCCCGGCCGCGCCGTGCGCTACTCGCGCTACGAGGGGACGCTGGACGACCTCGACGCGACGGATCTCCTGCGCATGCTGCAGGACGCGCTGCTCTCGTCGGGCTTCGAGCGCGACCCGTGGGATCCCGACCCGGACGCGCGGCCGACGCTCGACGAGCTCGAGCGCGCGATCGCGGAGGGTCTCCTGCGCGAGGGCTGGGTCGACGAGGCGCTGCTCGATGCCGCCGTCGAGGCCGACGACTGGCGCGACAGCGAACTGGGCCGCCTCGCCCGAGCCCAGGTCGAGCGCCTGACGCGCGAGGGGTACCTGCGGCCCGCCGGGGGCGAGCCGGGCGGTGGCTCCTCGGCCGTGGGCGACGCCGCCGATCCCGGGCGCGCGACCTTCGAGGTGACCGACAAGACCGTCGACTTCCTCGGCTACCGCACGCTGCGCGACGTGCTGGGCGGTGCGGGCGCCTCCAGCGTCGGCGCGCACGACACCGACGCGACCACGACCGGCGTCGAGACCACCGGTGCGTCGCGCCCCTACGCGTTCGGCGACGCCCTCAACCTCGACGTCGCCGAGACGTTCAAGCAGGCGGCGCTGCGGGACCCGGGCGGCGCGTTCGAGCTGGAGGAAGGCGACCTCTGGGTGCGGGAGAGCGAGCTGACGTCGAGCTGCGCGACCGTGGTGCTGCTCGACTGCTCGCACTCCATGATCCTCTACGGCGAGGATCGCTTCACCCCCGCGAAGCGGGTGGCGCTGGCGCTGGCGCACCTGATCCGCACCCAGTACCCGGGCGACCTGCTGCGCTTCGTGCTGTTCCACGACACCGCCGAGGAGATCCCGCTCGCGCGGCTCGCCCTGGCGCAGGTGGGGCCGTACCACACGAACACGGCCCAAGGGCTCCGCACCGCGCGGCAGTTGCTGCTGCGCGCCGGCAAGGACATGCGGCAGATCGTGATGATCACCGACGGCAAGCCGTCCGCGATCACGCTGCCGGGCGGGCGGATCTACAAGAACGCCTACGGGCTCGACCCGCTGGTGCTCGGGGAGACGCTGCGGGAGGTCGCCGCCTGCCGCCGCGCCGGCATCCAGGTCAACACCTTCATGCTGGCCCGCGACCCCGAGCTCGTGGCGTTCGTGCAGCGGGTGTCGCGCATGACGCGCGGCAAGGCGTACTTCACGACCCCGCGCACGATCGGGCAGTACGTGCTGCAGGACTTCCAGGCTCGACGGACGAAGCTGGTGAACTGAGCGGTCGGCGTCGCGAGCCGGTCCCGGTCACTCCCCGCGGCGGGCGAAGCGATCCACGGCCTGCACGGACGGCCCATGGTTCGGGTCGACCGAGCGAGCGGCGCGGTAGGCGGCCTCGGCCTCGCGCAGCCTCCCGAGGGCTTCGTACGCCTCGCCGAGCCGGTACCACGACTCCACGTACACCGGGCTGGGCGGACCCGCGCCGCCCGGGTCGTGGGCCTCGAACACGTCCAACGCCACGAGGTAGGCGGCGACCGCCGCGTCCCACTGGCCGCGGGCGGCGTGGATGCGGCCCAGCGAGAGGTGCGGCCATGCCTCGCCCGACCCTTCCCGGGTGCGGGCCGCCGCCTCGAAGGCGGACACCGCGTCGTCGAGCAGGCGCGCCTGCCAGGCGAGCCGGCCCCAGTCCATCGCGTAGGTGTAGGTCGGCTGTCGCAGGAACACGTTCTGCAGCGCTCGCGCCGCGCCGGCGACGTCCCCCTGCTCGGCCCGGATCAACGCGGCCAGGTGGGCGTGGGCGACGGGCAGGCCGCCCGACGTGAGGTCCGTCGCGATCGCGAGTCGCTGCGCGGCCTCGGCGACGTCGCCCGCCAGGAACAGCGCGGTGGCGTAGAGGAGATGGGCCTCCGGGTCGTCGGGGCGCTGCGCCACCAGCGCCGGGCCGCTGATCTGCGCGGCCGAGTGCCAGTACCCGCGATCGATGAGGTCGCGCATGGCCTGCACGGCCTCTTGGGCCGCGGCCGGCACCGGCAGCGTCAGCAGCGCGAGCGCGATCGCCCAGCGGGGGAGCGCGTGCGAGCGGCGCGGCGGACGGCTCGGCGGCATGGGCGCAGTCTACGACCGGGCCGATGAGGCGACGTGAAGGGCGTCGTCCAGAAGCCAACGGACGCCGTCGCGGGCGCGTTCCTCGAGCGCGGCCAACGCCGCCGGGTCCAGCGTGGGACGATCGGCGAACGCGTTCAGCATGGCGCTCGCCGTGGCGAGCCCGGCGGCGTCGCCGGTGGCCGGCACGGCGACGACCGGCGCCGCGAGCTCGTCGGCGAACCCGGCGACCTTCGGGTCGTAGGCGATCCCGGCGACCGGCACGCCGGCGGCGGCCCCCAGGATCAGGCCGTGCAACCGGCCGCTGACCACGGCCCGGGCGGTGGCGAGCGCGCGGCGGAGTTCGGAGACGTCCCGCGGCGCCACCATCTCCGCCTCCCCGAGCATGGCGACGAGCCGTCGACCCTCGTGGCGATCGTGGTCCGGATGGGCGAGGACCACGCGCAAGCGCTCGCCCACGACGGTGCGTCGCCGTCCGACCTCGGCGAGCAGGTCGGTGACGGTGGGATGGCCGGCGCGGGGGACGAGGGCCAGCGGGCCGCCGGGATCGAGGTCGGCGGCCGGCCAGCGGGGCAGCAGGAGCGAGGCATCGGCGACACCGTGGGCCGCCAGCCCGAGGCGCGCGGCCAACGCCAGCGAGGGCGCGTCGCGCAGGCCCAGGGGCACACCCCGCAGCGCGCGGCGGACGCGTCGCTCGCCGGCCTGCGAGAGCGGTCCGAGGGACTGCCCGAAGACGGCGACGCGGCGGCCCAGGCGCCGCGCTGCGGTCACGACCGCCAGGTAGTACGCCAGCGAGCGACCCGAGGTCGTGTCCTGCAGGAGCCCGCCGCCGCCGGACACGACGGCGTCGTGGGACAGCAGGGCGACGGGCAGGCCGTGGAGCCGATGGACGGACGCGACGCCGTGGCTGGCCCGCGTCGCCGCGGGATCGAGGCTGGCCACGGTCACACGTACCCCGGTGTCGGCGAGCGCCGTCAGCAGCCCGCCGAGCAGGGCCTCGTCGCCGAGGTTGCCGGCGCCGTAGTACCCGGAGATCAGCAGGCGCACGGTCGGTTCACGCGGCTGGGTCGTCGCCGCGCGCCAGAGCGCGGCGCAGCCAGCGTTCGACGGCGCGCGCGAGGACGACGAGCAGGGCGCCGGCCGCCATGCCCAGGACCAGCGCGATGGCGCTCCGCTGGAGCGACACCAGGAGCGGCGTGTGGTAGTGGCTGAAGCTGTTCAGGACGCTGGCTTGGGCCACCACGCCGGCCACCAGCAGGCCGCCGCGAGCCCACCACGGCCAGCGGACCTGCCACAGCCCGAGCAGCGCCAGCGGGTGACCCAGGAGCTCCTTGAACCTCGGGCGCACGAACCACTCGTTCAGCGTGCTCCGGAGCGCGAGCTCGACCTCGCTCGCCCCCAGGATCGGGAAGTTGCCGCGGCGGATGAACACCAGCCCCAGCGCCGCGAGGACCGCCAGGGCCAGGGCCACCTCGCCGAGACGTACCGGGTGCGACCAGAGCGTCCGCACCCAGGACGCGGCGCTGCGCTGCCGCAGCAGGACGACGCCGGCGAGCAGCACCGGTGGCACGACGAGCGTCGCGCCCACGCCGGCGAAAGGTTCGAGCGCCAGCATGGAGGACCGGTCGCTGCCCACGGCGGCCAGCAGGGCGGCGCCCACGACGCTGATGCCGGTGGCGGCCGGCAGGGCCCACCAGCGCCACGGAAGGAGCGCGAAGCCGAGCACCGGGAACACCAGCGCTGCCGCCAGCGCGACCGCGGCCCACGACACGCCGGCCGCCAGCAGCCCCAGGCCCGCGACGGCGGCGGCCGCCGCCGCACCCCAGAAGGGCGGCAGCGCGACCGCCAACAGGACCAGGCCCGCGAGCACCCCGACCGCCGCCAGGGCCCGCGGCAGCGCGGCGGGTCGGTAGCCCGCGTCGGGTGGCGCCAGCGTCCCGACCACGAAGCCCTCGCGCTCGAGCGCCGCGCGCAGGCCGGCGACGAGCTCCTCGGTGTTGGCGAGGAGGTCGCCGAGCTGCTCTTCGGTGTACGGGCGCAGGTAGATCAGGCGCACGTTGCGCTCGTGGGCGGCCAGGAGGTACTTCTCGACGAGGTCCGCGGGCCGCAGGCGCAGGTTCTGGTAGTCCTGGTTGAAGGAGAGCAGGCGCACGGTGGGCACGCGGGCCGCGACGTCGCGCAACCCGTCCTGCGGCGTTCCCTCGATCAACGCCGTGAGCCGGTCCGCGGACGCCGCGACGGTGGCGTCCAGCGCCGACGGGTGGCCGGCGACCTGCAGGCCGGCGTGGATCAGGTAGCGGGCCTCGGGCGGGAAGTCGTCTCCGACGGCCTGCAGACCGGGGAAGTTGCGCGGTCGGTAGGCGATGTCGAAGCCGGCGGCGGCGTACGCCGCGATGCGCTCGAGGTCCGGGCCCGCCGGGCGGGTGCGCAGGCTCTCGCCCGGCCACCACCACCAGGTGCGGCCGCCGAACGTCACGACCTCGGCGGCCGGCCGGTTCTTCGCCACCAGCCCGGCCGCCGCGCCCGGCACGACCTCGGCCACCAGCGTCGCGTCGCCCGGCACGTCGGGCGGGTCCTCGCCGCGGGCGAGCGCCAGCGCGCGGACCTCGCGCCCGAGCAACGCGACGACGGCGCCGCTGCGCGCCAGCGTCTCGATGGTCTCCTCGTACACGGCCAGGCCCGGGAGGCCGAGCGCGCGGTAGTGCAGGGCGAGTTCGAGGGGAGAGCGCCCCAGCAGGGCCGCCTGCTCCGCGAGGGCGATCTCGTCCATGACGATCGCGACCGTGACGTCGCGGCCCTCGCCGCGGGCGCGCTCCACCACCAGGATGGCGGCGCCCGGCAGCGCGAGGCCGAGGACCACGGCGGCGACCGCGGCGAGCGCTGCGCGCCGGCCACGGACCGCCGCTCCACCGTCGCTCCGCCGTGGCGTCACCATGCCGGTTCCGCCGCGGTCACGACGCCCGGATCCACGTCGGGGGCGGTGAGGAGGTCGCGCACGAAGCCGCGCAGGACCGCGAGGGCCGCGTGGTTCCGCCCGCCTTCGGGAACGATCAGGTCCGCGTGCCGCTTCGACGGCTCGCAGTAGCGGTCGTGCATGGGCTTCACCGTGGCGCGGTACTGCTCGATCACGCTGTCCGCGCTTCGACCGCGCTCGCGCACGTCGCGCTGCAGGCGCCGGATGAACCGCTCGTCGGGAGGAGCGTCCACGAAGACCTTCACATCGAAGCGGCGCCGCAGCTCGCGATCGGCCAGCACCAGGATGCCCTCGACCACCAGGATGGGGGAGGGCGCGATGGTCACGGTCGCGGCCGCGCGGTCGTGGTGCACGAAGTCGTACACCGGTCGCTCGATCGCCTCGCCGCGCCGGAGGGCGTCCACGTGCGCCAGCAGGAGCGGCGTGTCGAACGCCGCCGGCTCGTCGTAGTTCGTGGCCGCCCGCGTCGCCAGGTCGAGGGTGGGCTGCGCCCGGTAGTAGGCGTCCTGCGGCAGGACGGTGACGCGGCCGCCGTCACCGGCCGCCACCAGAGCGTGGGCGACGGTCGTCTTGCCCGACCCGGTGCCACCCGCCAGACCGATGACGAGCACCGCCCCGCCCTACCCGGCCGCCGGCCGGCGCCGTGCGATCGCCGCGCGGATGAACCCCGTGAACGGCGGGCTGGGGCGCATCAGCCGCGACGTGAACTCCGGGTGCGACTGCAGGCCGACGAAGAACGGGTGGTCCGCCAGTTCGACCGCCTCGACGAGCCCGGCGCCGCGGCCCGCCATGCCGGGGGTCACGCCGGACACCACCAGGCCGGCGTGGGTGAGGGCGTCCACGTACGCCGGGTTGACCTCGTAGCGGTGCCGGTGCCGTTCCAGCACGGTGCCGGCCCACGCCCCCGTCGCTCCCTCCAGCCGCCCCGCGTACAGCTCGGCCAGGCGCGTGCCGGCGCGCACCTGCATGGGCCACGATCCGAGCCGCATGGTGCCGCCCAGACCGTCGACCTCGAGCTGTTCCGGCATGAGGCCGATCACGGGGTGCGGCGTGTAGGGGTCGAACTCCGTCGAGTTGGCCGAGGCGAGCCCCGCGACGTCGCGGGCGAAGTCGATCACCGCGACCTGCATCCCGAGGCAGATGCCGAGGTAGGGCACCCCGTGGGACCGCGCGAAGCGCGCGGCGCGCACCTTGCCCTCGATGCCTCGAACGCCGAAGCCTCCGGGCACCAGGATGCCGTCGAACGCCCCGAGCTGGTCCTCGTCGCCGTCCGCGACGGCCTCCGCCGACACCCAGTCGATGTCGACCCGGGCGCGGTTGGCGATCCCGGCGTGCTTGAGGGCCTCCATGAGGCTGAGGTAGGCGTCCGGCATCGCGACGTACTTGCCGACGACGCCGATGGCCGCCCGCGCCTCGGGTTGCCGCAGGACCCGCACCGCCTCCTGCCAGACGCGCAGCTCCGGGGTGACCTGTTCGAGCCGCAGCAGGCGCTCGAGCCAACGGGCGATGCCCTGCTGCTCCAGCATCTCCGGGACCGCGTAGACGTGGTCGGCGTCGTAGGCGTTGAACACGGCGTCCGGCTCGACGTTGGTGAAGAGCGAGATCTTGCGGCGCGCCTCCTCGGGGAACCGGCTCTTGCTGCGCAGCACCAGGCCGTCCGGCTGGATGCCGAGGCCGCGCAGCGTGGCCACCGAGTGCTGCGTCGGCTTGGTCTTGTACTCCTCGCTGCTGCCGAGATAGGGGAGCAGCGTGACGTGCAGGTACACGGTGCGGTCGCGCCCGACCTCGAAGCGCATCTGGCGGATGGCCTCCAGGAACGGCAGCGACTCGATGTCGCCGACCGTCCCGCCCACTTCGACCAGCACGAGTTCGGCCCGGGCGACCTCGCCCGCCTCGTAGATCCGCCGCTTGATCTCGTCGGTGACGTGGGGGATCACCTGGACCGTCTGGGAGAGGTACGCGCCCTGGCGTTCCTGCTGGATGACGCGCTGGTACACCTGACCGGTGGTGATGTTGTGGCGGCGCTCGAGGTCCACGTCGAGGAAGCGCTCGTACGTGCCGATGTCGAGGTCGGTCTCGGCGCCGTCGTGGGTGACGAACACCTCGCCGTGCTCGTACGGGCGCATCGTGCCCGCGTCGACGTTGATGTAGGGGTCGATCTTCACCGCCGTGACGCGGTAACCGCGGGCACGCAGCAGCGCGCCGACGCTCGAGGTCGTGATGCCCTTGCCCAGGCTGGATACGACCCCGCCCGTCACGAACACGTACTTGGTCTCCACCGGAATCACCTACTCCCGGGACCGCATCCTAGCACCGCCCCCGCTCGACGCCCGAGCGCGGCGCGGCGGCCTTCGCGGCGGGCCGAAGGGCTCGGTTCGCGGTCTCCCGGTCGTGCTACCGTCCTGGGGGCGGCCCCCGGGGTCGCGCGTTGGCGCCGACCCACGGCGCCGCGGTGAAGGTGGACCGATGGACGTAGCGACCGGCGAGCGGACCGGCGACCCGAGCTCGCGCCGAAGGCGCGGCATCCTCTTCGTCATCACGGGCGCGTCCGGCGTCGGAAAGGGCAGTCTGCGGCAGGCGGCGGCCGACGCCCTGCGTGGCGTCGCCTACTCCGTGAGCGCGACCACCCGCGCGCGGCGCCCGGCGGAGCGCGAGGGCGTCGACTACCACTTCGTGACCCGGCCGGAGTTCCAGCGCATGATCGCCGCCGGTGAGCTGCTCGAGCACGCCGAGTACGTGGGCGACATGTACGGTACGCCGGCCGCGGCGGTCGACGCGACGTTGGCCGCGGGTCGCGACGCGCTCCTGGAGATCGAACTCGACGGGGCCCGGCAGGTGAAGCGCGTCCGCCCGGACGCCGTCATGCTGTTCATCGCCCCGCCGTCCATGGCCGAGCTCGAGCGCCGCCTGCGCGGCCGCGGGACCGACGGCGAGGCCAAGATCCAGCAGCGCCTGGCGCGCGCGCGCGAGGAGATCAAGGCGCTGCGCGAGTTCGACTACGTGGTCGTGAACGATCGGCTCGACGAGGCCGCCGAGACCCTGCGGGCCATCCTGAGCGCCGAGCGAGCCCGGGCGCCGCGCGTGACGGACGACGAACTCGCGGCTTTCTTGGCCGGCTGACGCCTTCGTCGGCCCCGCTCTGGTACCATCGGCGGCGCCGCCGGACGGCCCGGACCGGGGCGGCGGACGGTTGGAGGACCCGCGTGGCACAAGAAGGCTATGACCGCCTGATGGCGTTGACCGACTCCCGCTACCGCCTCTCCATGATCGTGGCGCGCCGCGCTGCGCAGCTCAAGGGCGGCATCCCCACCACCCTCGGCGAGGCGGAGTTGCCCGCCGCCCGGCACAACACCGTGACGCTCGCGATGCGCGAGTTCGAGCTCGGTCGCGACGTGCTGTGGGGCGATCACCTGCCGAGCTTCGACGAGCTCCGGCGTACGGTCGCCGAGGAGCGTCGCCGCGAGGAGCCGAGCTTCACCGTCTCGCGCATCACGTTCGAGGACGACGACGAGGATTGAGGCGGGGTCGGCGCCCCCCGGGGGCGCGTTCGGGCAGGGTGCGGAGCGCCTGCGGTGGGCGCGCGCGTTCGTGGTTGGCGGCCGGTGCCGGCCTGCGGCGTCGGCCCATGGCGTATGATGCATGCATATGCCGAGTAAAGAGTACCGTCAGCGCCTGATCGAGGAACTCGTCGAGAAGGAGTTCATCTCCACCCAGGCGGAGATCGCCGAACACCTGGCCCGTCGCGGCATCCGGGTGACGCAGGCGACCATCAGCCGGGACGTCAACGAACTGCGGCTCGTGCGGCTCCCCGCGGGCCCGGGCCAACACCGCTACCGTTCCACGCCGCTCGCCGCCCAGGAGGACGTCCTCGGCGAGCTCGGCCAGCGGTTCCGCCTCTTCGTGCGCGACCTGGACCGCGGCGACAACCTGCTCGTCATCAACACCGACGAGGGGCACGCCAGCGGCATCGCCTACGTGATCGACAAGCTCGACCGCGACGAGATCGTGGGCACGCTGGCGGGGCAGAACACGATCCTGGTGATCGCCCGGAGCGGGGCGGCAGCGGAGGCCCTGCTCGACGAGTTCGAGCGCCTGCTCCACTGAGGCCGGCGCGGCCGCGCCGGACGGTGCGACGGGCTCCAGGGTTCTCACCGAGCGCGTGCTAGCCTCGCCCGCATCCCCGGAGGTTCCGCATGCTGCGTCGCACGCTCCTCTCCCTCCTCCTCGCCCTGGTCGCGTGGGCCTCCGCCGCCGACCTGGTGGTGCACCCGTTCGCGAGCCAGGACCCCGTCGTCGGGGTGGCCGTGGCCGAGCGGGTCGCGTCGGCGATCGTCGATCGGCGGGTGATCGGTCCCGAGCTCGCGCCCATGGTGGCCGCGCCGATCGTCGTCCCGGGCGGCTTCCTGAACCCCTTGGTGGTGGTGCCGGGCGGTGCCTTCGACGAGAACGGCGTGGCGCTGCTCGCCGGCGCCACCGGCGTGCCGATCGTGGTCAGCGGGTCGCTCGTGAACCTGCCGGATGGCGTCCGCCTCGATCTCGTCGCCTTCGTCGACGGCCGGCTGCTGCGTGCCGCCGTGCGGGCGCGCGAGGGCGACCTCGATCGCCTGACGGCCGGCGCCGCGGCCGCGGTGGCGCGGTGGGCCGGGACG
>ERZ869909.2312-NODE-2312-length-12882-cov-4.505037_pt1 | contig 12882 bp, 9 predicted proteins | sample MGYA00520892_ERZ869909 | MGnify/ENA primary metagenome ERZ869909 (study PRJEB32215, sample SAMEA104723947) | bioreactor metagenome | biome: bioreactor; feature: anaerobic bioreactor; material: water | place: China | collected 2015-03-12 ... | reverse complement strand
TCGTCGAGTCCGGAGGCGTATACGTCTCGGCTTCCCTGCGCGGCGGACCCGAAAAGGGCCGCGACTGGTGGATGGCCGGCCGCCGCGAGCACAAGCAGAACACTTTCGACGACCTGTATTCCGTGACCGAACATCTGATCAGCCAAGGCACCGCTGACGCCGAACGCGTGGCCGTGCGCGGCCAAAGCAACGGCGGCCTGCTGACAGCCGTGGCGGTCACGCAACGCCCGGAGCTGTTCCGCGCGGTCGTCTCGGAAGTTCCGCTGACCGACATGCTGCGGGCGATGGACCATCCGTACGTGTCTTCTTACAAGGTCGAGTACGGCGATCCCGCGGAACCCGAGTTCGAGTCGATCCTGCGGGCCTACTCCCCCGTCCACAACGTCCGGGACAACACGGAGTACCCGGCCACCCTGATCCTGTCCGCCGCGTCAGACCTGCGCTGCCAGCCCTGGAACGGGCGCAAGCTCACACACATGCTGCAGCAGGCCACCGGCGCGAGCGCACCGATCCTGTTTCGCCTTGCAGAGGGCGGCCACGGCGGCAGCCTGTCGGTCGACCAGTGGCTCGACCGCCGCACGGACGTGATCGGCTTCGTGATGCAGCAGCTTGGTATGCGGCTCCACTGACGGACCGCGCTGAACGTCCCATAATTTCTGAGGAGAATGACATGAAAAAGATACGAAACTTCACGAGAATCATCACAGCCGCGTTCCTGCTGGCCTTGATCGCGGGCCCCGCGATGGCACAGGATGACGGCGGAGGCACGCTCACCGTGCGGCTCCCGACCGATGTGCGGAACCTGGACCCCGCCCACTGGTTCTCCGAGTACGACAAGCAGGTCGCCCTGCCCCTGTACGACGGGCTTATCAGATACATCCCGGGCACTTACGACACTGAACTCGTGCTGGCCCGAACCCTGGAAGTGTCCGATGACGGCACCCGCATCGACTTCACGCTCCACGAGGGAGTCCAGTGCCACGATGGCTACGGCGAGCTTACGGCCAGCGACGTGAAGTATTCCTTCGAGCGCTTCCTGGATCCCGCGAATCCGTCGCCCTATGTGGACGACTGGCGTCCGCTTCAGTCCGTCGAAGTGACCGGGCGTTACGAGGGCACGATCGTGCTTGAAAACGCCTTCGCACCGCTGTTCAGCTCGACGCTGCCGCTGATGAGCGGCGCCGTCGTCTGCGAGGAAGCCGTCGAGGACATCGGCATCGAGGCGTTCGCCATGAACCCTGTTGGCACCGGCCCTTACATGTTCGGGAACTGGAACCCCAACCGCGACGTCACGCTCGTGCGCAACCCCGACTACTTCGGTGAACAGCCTTACTTCGACGAGATCCGCTTCGTCATCATCGCAGACGAGCAGTCAGCTGAACTGGCCCTGCGGGCCGGCGAGGTGGACTTCGCGCAGCTGCAGCTCTCCGCTCTCGCGCTGCTCGAGCGTGATCCCGGCATCGAAACGAACGTATACCCCGGCCTGTCCTACCGCTGGATCGGCATGAACGTGGAGCACCCCAAGCTGCAGGACGTGCGCGTGCGTGAAGCGATCCGGCTTGCCATCGACGTCCCCAGCATCCTGATAGTCGCCTACGAAGGCCTTGCGGAGCAGTCGTTCGCGCTCATCGCCGAAGGCCTGCCGGGCTACTGGGAGGACGCGGGACGATTCGATCAGGACCTGGACGCTGCGCGCTCACTGATCGAGGAGGCCGGTGCGGACGGGCTTCAGCTGCGCATCGACATCGCCGACACGCCCGAGTACCGCGCCTGGTCTCAGGTGGCTCAGCAGAACCTGCGCCAGATCGGCGTCGAGCTGACCATCAACACGATGGACACCGGCTCATTCTGGGAGATCGGCAGCGGCAGCGAGGGCAAGAACGTCGAGCTCTTCGTCATGAGCTTCGCGATGGAACCCGACCCCGCATGGGCGACCATGTGGTTCACCTGCGACCAGGTAGGCGGCTGGAACTGGATGCGCTGGTGCAGCGAGGAGTTCGATGAACTGCACACACGCGGCCTGGAAACGGTCGACGAGGACGAACGCGCCGAGATCTACATCCGCATGCAGGAACTGATGGAAGAAGACGCTGTCGCCATCTGGATCATCCATGGCGCCACGCCTTACGGCAACCGGCCGCACATCGTTCCGGCTCACATGCCGCACGGTTCGCCCCTGTTCGCCCACTTCGAGGGCCGCTGAACATGGCACGCGCGGCGGCCGGGTAGAAGATGCTCAGCTTCGTGATCCAGAAGCTGGCTTCGACGGTGATCGTCGCCATCCTGGTCATCACGTTCCTCTCCTTGCTCGTGCACTTCGTGCCCGGGGACCCGGCGACCATCATCCTGGGTCCCCGGGCCACGCCAGAGCTGGTTGCACGCGTGACGACGGCGATGGATCTGGACAAGTCACCCGCCATGCAGACGCTGTCCTTCTTCGGGCGGCTGCTGCGTGGCGACCTGGGCACCGACGTCTTCACCAATCGTCCGATCGCGACGATCGTCGGTCAGGTGCTGCCCCACACGGTCATCCTCGCGCTCGCCAGCCTGCTGCTGGCCGCGCTGGTGGGCATCCCGCTCGGTGTCCTGTCGGCCGTAAGGCCAGGCTCGTGGGCGGACCGGATCCTCTCGCTCGTGTCCGTGACGATGGTGACCATCCCGCCTTACGTCTCGGGCCTGCTGCTGCTGATGCTCTTCTCAGGCACGCTGCGCTGGCTGCCGACCTTCGGGCTCGGCAACCCGGGCAACCCGCTTGACTACCTGCAGCACATGCTCCTGCCCACCATCGCGCTGGCGCTCACGTGGATCGGGTACCTCGCCCGACTGGTGCGCGGCAACCTGCTCGAGGTGCTCTCCCAGGACCACATCCGGGCGGCCCGCGCCCAGGGAGTCAGCCAGCGCACCCTGCTCTACAAGTACGCGCTCCGCAACGCACTCGTACCCACGGTCGCGATCCTGGGTGTCGCCCTGGGCGGCCTCATGGCGGGTGCGGTGTTCGTGGAGATCATCTTCAGCCGGCCCGGCCTGGGCACCCTGATCACGGAGTCGATCCAGGGCCGCAACTACCCCGTCGTGCGCGCGGCCACGCTCGCGGCGGCACTGCTGTTCGTCATCGCCAACTTCCTGGCCGACATAGCCAACGCTGCGCTCGATCCGCGCATCCAGCTTGGCCGCAAGGGCGCCGCGTGAGCGGCCAGGCCAGCGCGCGGCTGGGTACGGGCGGCAAGGTAGCGGCCGGCGTGGTGGTTTTGATCGCACTCGTTGCGGTCTTCGCGCCGGCGATCGCGCCCTACCCCTTCGACGCCCAGGACATCCCGAACCGTCTGCAGGGTCCGTCCAGCGAGTACCTGCTGGGAACGGATCATTTCGGCCGCGACCTGCTCTCGCGCGTGATCTACGGCACGCGCATCGCCCTCTCGACGGCGCTGCCGGCAGTCGGCATGGCTCTGCTGCTCGGGACGCTCATGGGCCTGGCGGCGGGTTACCTGGGCGGCATGGTCGACTCGGTCACGGTGCTCATACTCGACACGCTCCAGGCCTTCCCGGGTGTCATCCTGGCGCTCGCCATCCTCGCCGTGGCCGGACCGTCCTCGCTTGTGTACGTGCTGGCGGTCACCTTCGTACCGGGGTACGCCCGCGTGATCCGGGCGCAGGTGCTGTCGGCCCGCAACCAGGAGTACGTGCAGGCCGAGCGCAACCTGGGCGCCGGCAACTTCCGCATCCTCTTCCGGCACATCCTGCCCAACGTCGTGGCGCCGATCATCGTGCTGGCCGCGATGGACATCCCGACCGTCATCACGCTCGAGGCGGGACTGTCGTTCCTCGGGCTGGGCGTGCCCCCACCCGCGCCGTCCTGGGGCGTGATGCTCTCGGAAGGCTTCCAGTACATGCGGCAGGCGCCATCGCAGATCCTCTTCGCCGGTGCCGCCCTCATTGTCACGACGCTGTCGATCACGCTGTTCGGTGAAGGCCTGCAGCGCGTACTCGACCCGCGCTCGGCGAAGGAATCCTCCTGATGCCCGGGGAGCTGCTGTCCGTGCGCGACCTTGACGTCGCATACCTGACTCCTGCCGGGCCGCTCCACGCAGTGCAGGGCGTCAGCTTCAGCATGGAGGCCGGCGAGGTCGTCGGCATCGTCGGCGAGTCCGGCAGCGGAAAGAGCACCCTGGCTTCCGGCGTGATGGGCCTGCTCGGGCCGGCCGCACGCATCACCGGAGGCAGCGTCAGCTTCCGCGGGGACGAGCTCACCGGCCGCAGCGAGGACGAGCTCCGCGAGCTTTGGGGCAAGGAGATCGCGATGGTCTTTCAGGACCCCGGCACGAGCCTGAACCCGGTGCTCAGCATCGAAGAACAGCTGCTGACACCGTTGCGCCAACGCGAGGAGGGTCGCGGCAAGTCGCGTCAGGAGCTCAGGGCTCACGTGACAGGGATGCTGGAGCGCGTCGGCATGCCGGACGCCGAGCGCCGCATGCGCAGCTACCCGCACGAGTTCTCGGGAGGCATGCGCCAGCGCGTCATGATCGCACTGGCACTGATCTCGAATCCTGCCTTGCTCATCGCCGACGAGCCGACCTCGGCGCTGGACGTGACGCTGAAGAAGCAGATCAACGACCTGCTCCTGGGGCTGCGCGACGAGTTCGGCACATCGATCCTGTACATCACCCACGACCTCGGCACGGTAGCGCAGGTGTGCGACCGGGTTCTGGTGATGTACGCAGGTGAGATCGTCGAGGCTGGTACCGCCCGGGAGATCTTCGAAACTCCGCGCCATCCGTACACGCGGGCGCTGCTGGCTGCGAGCCCCTCTGCCGCCCGCAGCGTCGATACACTCGTGACGATTCCGGGACAGGTGCCTGGCCTGGCCGACATGCCCCGGGGTTGCCGCTTCGCCGACAGGTGCCCTTTCGTCGAGGACATGTGCCGCGCCAGCCACCCGGACCTGTTTCCGGTCGGGCAGCAGCAGGTAAGGTGCTACATCTACACGCCGGAATGGACCGGGCGCACGCCGTCCGATTCTGATCCGAGACCGGCCGCGCAGGCCGAACCTGCCTCTTCAGGCACCGCTTCACCGGGGCAGGATCCCGACTCCAGCCTGATCGTCGAGGCCAACGGACTCAAGGTGCACTTCACCGAACGCCGCAACGTGGTCGACAGGCTGCTCGGCCGCCCCGTTCACAAGGTACGTGCTGTTGACAGCGTCGACTTTCACGTGTTCGAGGGCGAGATCGTCGCAGTGGTCGGCGAGTCCGGCTCGGGCAAGACGACGCTCGGGCGCACCGTCCTGCGGCTTCAGGAGAAGACCGGCGGCGAACTGATCGTGGCCGGCAATGACCTGGCTGAGCTGTCCAGGCCGATGCTGCGGGCCGCCCGGGCAGACATGCAGATGATCTTCCAGGACGCCGTGGCAAGCCTGAGCCCCAGGATGCGCGTCAGGGACCTGCTGCTGGAACCGTACACGATCCATGGACGGCAGCCGGCCAACCCGGATGCGAGGGTGGAAGAACTTCTGGAGATGGTCGAGCTCTCGACCGCGCACACGGGCAAGTACCCACACGAGCTGTCCGGCGGCCAGGCCCGCCGCGTCGGCATCGCCCGTGCCCTGACGCTGGAACCGCGCCTGCTGATCGCGGACGAACCGACCGCCGGCCTGGACGTATCGGTAGGAGCCGGCATCCTGAACCTGCTCCGTGACCTGAACCGAAGCATGGGTTTGAGCATGGTGCTGATCACGCACGACATGAACATCATCCGCTACATGGCCCATCGCGTTGCCGTGATGCAGCAGGGCAAGATCGTCGAGACCGGCCCGACCCTTGAACTGATGGAAAACCCCGAACACCCCTACACGCAGGAGCTGCTGGCCGCGGTTTCGCCACCGGAAGTCCCGCAGGACGCCCCGTAGGCGAGCCTGGCAGCGAGAAGGAGAATCACATTGGTCTGGAACGTCAGCGACGATCCCGAACGCCGCACAGTGGCAGAACTCCCCCACGAGATCCACACCATAGAACACGCCTGGATCCCCATTTCCGACGGCACGCGCCTCGCGGCCCGGATCTGGCTTCCCATCGACGCCGAGCAGAACCCGGTGCCGGCCGTGCTCGAGTACCTGCCGTACCGCAAGAACGACTTCACCGCGATAAGGGACTCCCTGCGGCACCCGTACTTCGCGGGCCACGGCTACGCCTCGGTCCGCGTGGACATGCGGGGTTGCGGCGACTCGGACGGCATCCTGCTGGACGAGTACCTCAAGCAGGAGCAGGACGACGCCATCGAGGTGCTGCAGTGGCTGGCTGATCAGCCTTGGTGCAACGGCAGCGCAGGCATGATCGGCAAGTCTTGGGGAGGGTTCAACGGCCTGCAGGTCGCCGCGCGCCAACCTGAGCAGCTGAAGACAGTGATCACGCTCTGTTCTACCGACGACCGTTATGCAGACGATGTCCACTACCGCGGCGGGGCTGTAATGGGGGCAGACATGCTCTCTTGGGCATCCACGATGCTTGCGTTCAACGCCAGGCCCCCGGATCCTAAGGTGGTCGGGGAGAACTGGCGCGAACAGTGGCTCGCTCGCCTCGATCAGACTCCCCCGTTCGTCGAGGCATGGCTTTCACACCAGACGCGGGACGCCTACTGGCAGCACGGCTCGATCAGCGAGGATTACGCGGCCGTCCGCATCCCGGTGTTCGCCGTGGGCGGCTGGGCCGATGGTTACACGAACGCGGTGTTCCGCATGCTCGAGCACCTGCCCGCCTTCTCTAAGGGAGTCATCGGCCCCTGGGCGCATGAGTACCCGGAGGTGGCCGTGCCGGGCCCCCGTATCGGCTTCCTGCAGGAGTGCGTCCGCTGGTTCGACCAGTGGCTGAAGGGTAAAGACACCGGGATCCTGGACGAGCCCCGGCTCACGGTGTGGCAGCAGGACAGCTACGAACCCAATCCGTCCTATCCCGCGAAGCGAGCCGGCAGGTGGGTCCAGGAGGCCAGCTGGCCCTCACGGAACGTCTCCCCCCGCGTCCTGTTCCTGAGCGGGCAGCGACTCGGCGACTCACCGGCAGCCGGCGCCGACCGCTGCATCAGGCCGTCCGCCTCGCACGGCGAACACGCGGGAGTGTGGTGCCCGTTCGGTGAGGACGGCGACCTGCCCGGTGACCAGCGGCCGGAAGACGCCGTTTCCCTGACGTTCGACTCTGCGCCGCTCCCCGAGCGCACGGAGATCCTTGGGCAACCTGTGGTCCATCTCGAACTTAGTGCTGATCAGCCGCAGGCGCAAGTAGTGGTGAGGCTCTGTGATGTCGCACCCTCGGGCGTCTCGACGCTGATCAGCTACGGCGTGCTGAACCTGACGCATCGCGCCGGGCATGAGCAGCCCGAGCCGCTCGTGCCCGGCGAGCGTTGCCTGATCAGAGTCACGCTGGACGCGATCGGCTACAGCATCCCGCCCGGGCACCGCCTGCGCGTGGCGGTAGCGCCAAACTACTGGCCGCGGATCTGGCCGTCACCCGTGCCCGCGACCCTGACGGTTCATGGCGGCGGGCAGAGCAGGCTTGACCTGCCCCTGCGAGCTGCGCCCGACGTCGAAATCGAACCTTTCGGACCGCCGGAGACATCGCCCGTACTGACGGTCGAGAAGCTGCGTGACCCAGCGCGTTCGTTCAAAGCCACCACCGACCTCGCCAGCTCTGAGCGGCGCCTGGTGAACGAGTCCGACACGGGCATGAACCTCCTGGTGGCCGAAGGACTGTTCTTCGACTCCCGGAGCCGGGACACCCACACGGTTTCTGGCCACGACCCCGCACAGGCCTCGACGAGGTGCGAGCGCAGCATCACAGTTGGCCGGGGAAGCCTTGAAACCCGGGTCGAAACCGACAGCACACTGAGCAGCGACCGGGAGAACTTCTACCTGGAAAACTCGTTACTGGCGTTCGAGAACGGTGTGCCGGTTTTCGAGAAGAGCTGGCAGAAGAAGGTCAGGCGCGATGGCGGCTGAGGCTCACTCCGAAGCGTGCACCGGGCGGTTTCAAGGTGGACGACCCGGTGCGCGTGCATGCTAATGTGGCAGCGCAACCTGGAAGAGGGTTAAGCGTCATGAAACTTTTGACCATGGCACTGGCTGGACTCGTTCTCGCTTTCGCGTCTGCCTGCTTCGCACAGGAAGCCAGGACGATCCGGGTGGGCCAGCAGGCCAGCGGCACGTTCTCCTGGGTAACCCATGCCATCGAGTACTACGGACTGGACGCGCAGTACGGCCTGAACGTGGTCGAGGAGACGTACGCGAGCAAGCCCGCCACGCAGCTGGCCATCCGCGCGGGCGAGGTCGATGTGGTGGTGGACGACTTCATCGGAGCCGTCAACATGCGCGCGGCGGGCGTGCCCGTGCGCGCGATCTGGCCGTACAGCAAGGCGACGGGCGGCGTCGTCGTGGCCTCTGATTCGCACATCGAATCGGTTGCCGACCTGCAGGGGCACACCATCGCCGCGGCAAGCCTCGGCGACAAGAGCATCCTGATCCTGCGCGCGTACCTGGCCTCCAGGGCCGGCTTCGACCCGCAGGCCGACGGCATGGTCCTCCAGGCCGCCGCGCCGCTCATGCAGGGCCTGTTGGACAACGGCGAGATCGACGCCGCGATTCCGTTCTGGCACTTCGTGGCCCGCATGGAAGGCGGTGGCGCGTACCGGGACATCCAACTGGTCTCGGACCTGCTGGCCGAACTTGGGTTCCGTGACGACCTGCCGATCCTCGTCGTCTTGGGCCGCGAGGGCGCGGATCCGGAGACCCTGCGCACCTTCCTTGCCGCCATGCGTGAGGCGGTCGGGCTCATGAAGGAAGACACAGACGATGGAATCTGGCAGAGCATCCTGGACCACGGGCTCTACAGCCTGCCTGATCCAGGCGTCTTCCCTGCGGTGCGTGCCCGCTGGGAGAACGGAATACCGGAAGAATGGAACCAGGAGATGATCGACGGGCTTGTCGATCTGGTCGACCAGCTGGTCGCCGTCGCCGGTGCCGAGGTCGTCGGCGTGGAGAGCCTCGATGCAAGCGCCTTCACCACCGAGTACAACCCTGAGTAGCGGGAGCAGTACCGTGGGCAGGCTTGCCAGTCCGCTGTTCCGGCTCGCAGGCCTGCTCACCCTGGTGCTGGCCTGGCTTGCGCTGTCCCGCCTGGTCGGTACCCAGATGGTCCCGGGGCCCGTCGCGACTTTCGGGTTCATCATCAGGGAGTTCGAACGGGGCGCCCTGCAGCTTCACCTCGCGGCCACCATGTACCGCGTGCTGATCGCCTTCGCGGTCGCCATGGGGCTGGGGGTGCTTACAGGAATGCTCATGGGGCTTCATCGCCGGGTCGACGAGCTGCTCGAGGCGTGGGTAATCGCCGGCCTGAGCATCCCCCGCCTCGTCCTCTTCGTGGCTGCCTACCTCGTACTCGGGCTGAACGACCGTGCCGCAATCCTGGCCCTGATGATCTCGCTGCTGCCTACCGTCATCGTGCAGGTGCGCGAGGGCACGCGGGCGGTGGACGGCAAGCTGGTCGAGATGGCGGTCGCCTTCCGCCGGTCACGACTGGAGATATGGCATCGCGTCATCCTTCCCCAGCTGATGCCCTACATCATCGGCACCGCCCGCACCACACTCTCGCTCGCCTGGAAGATGGTCATCCTCGCCGAGCTGACCGGCCGCACGAGCGGCGTGGGCTACCAGATCAGCTTCTACTTCCAGATGTTCAACATGCCGGGCATCCTGGCCTACGGCGTCACGATGATGATCCTGCTCGCGGTCGTCGACCTCGTCCTGATGGGTGGCCTCCAGCGCTGGGCGTTCCGCTGGCGCAAGCCGGTAGGTGGCGTCGCGTGAGCGGGCTGCGGCTGGTGCGGGTCACGCGCGACTACCCTGTAAGGGACGGCGTGCGGCCCGCCCTGCAGCCGATCGACCTGACCGTCCGCCCCGGGGAGTTCCTCTGCATCATCGGCCCCAGCGGCTGCGGCAAGACGACGCTGCTGAACGTGATGGCCGGGCTCGACCGGCAGCACGGAGGGTCCCTTACCCGTGACAACCCGGACGCTGTCACCAGCTGCATGTTCCAGGAGTCCCGCCTGCTGCCGTGGCTGAACGTGCGCGACAACCTCGCCTTCGTACTGGACGGCCCTTTGCGGGCGCAGGGCGACCTGATCGACGAGTGGCTGCAGCGCGTGGGCCTGGAAGGTCACGGACGCGACTACCCGCACCAGCTGTCCGTCGGCATGCAGCAGCGCGTGGCGGTAGCTCGCGCGATGATCGTCCGACCGGACATCCTCCTCATGGACGAGCCATTCAGCGCCCTTGATGAACTGACCGCATTGAAGATGCGCACCGAGGTGCTGGAGCTGTGCGATGAGCTCGGCGCCACCGTCGTGCTGGTCACGCATAACCCGCTCGAGGCCGTCTACCTGGCCGACCGCCTGGTGGTCATGTCGGGCCAGCCGGGCGGTATCTTGCAGACCATGGACCTCGGGCATCTGGGCCGCCCGCGTGACCCCGACGATCCCGAGCTGTGGCGGGTGTCGCGGAGCGCGGTGTCTGCGCTGACTGAAGCGGCAGCGCGACAGCCGGCCTCAGGTTAGGGATCGTTCAGCTGAAACTTATGGTCTTTTGATGGTTCGTTTCCAGCGCAGGGCAGCTTGACCTGTTCTTCTCTACGGTAAGCCGCAACGAGACAGTCGTTAGCTCCGGCACCGGCTTCCGCAACGGCAGCGGGATCTATGCCACCGGGGCCCTGGCGCTGCGTGGCGCGATAGTGGCGGGCAACAGCGAGAACGGCGCGGTAGCGGATCCGGACATCCACAGGTCAACGACCGGAGTCATCACCTCGCACGGTTACAACGTCATCGGCAACAACGCCTCCGCTGGCTTGCCCGCGGCCAACAACCTCCTGAACGTGGATCCCCTCCTGGACACACCGAGGCACAACGGTGGTCCTACGCTCACGATGCAGTTGCTGCCGGGCAGTCCGGCGATCGGCTTCGTCCCGGCTGCTGAATGCGAGGACCCGTCAGGCACCCCGCTCGACCGCGATCAGCGTGGCGCGCCGCGGCCCGGGTCCACCGGCACGTGTGATGCGGGAGCCTACCAGGCCGGGTAGAGCGCCACATCCGTGTGGCGCGACGGCGCCTACCAGGCGCTGTCGCGCCGTACTGCCGGGAAGCCGCGTTCGGCGCCGAGTGCCTGGAGCGCAGCCAGCAGGGCGGGCCAGTCGGCTGGATCATCGTCGGTCGGCGACAGGCCGTCGGAGCCAGTGAAGACAGCCAGGCACGCCTCGACCGCGTCGGGATCGAACTGGCTCCCGGACTGGCTCGCCAGCTCCGCCAGGGCAACCGGGATGGGCCAGGCAGGCTTGTACGCACGCTCGTGACAAAGTGCGTCCAGCACGTCGCTGACCGCGACCATGCGGGCGGCCATCGGTACGGCGTCGCCGACCAGGCCGTACGGGTAGCCTTTGCCGTCCCACCGCTCGTGGTGGTACAGGCTGATGCTTTCCGCCAGGTGCAGCAGGCGCGAACCGCCGGCCGACAGGATGCGGGCACCGATCACCGTGTGCGTGCGCATGAGTTCCATCTCGTCGGCGCTCAGGCGACCCGATTTCAGCAGGACCGCATCCGGAATGCCGATCTTGCCCACGTCGTGCAGGCGCGCTGCGGTGAAAAGCAGCTCGAGATCGCCCTCGGGAAACCCCATGGCGTAGCCGATCGCCGCCGCGTTCCGGCCCACCCGACGCGTGTGCGTGCCGGTGTGGTCATCCCTATACTCGGCGGCAACGGCAAGGCGAGTGACGATCTCAAGCTGTGCCTCCTCCAGCTCCCTGGTCCGCTCATGCACGCGGGCCTCCGCCTCGTCGCGGGCCTGCTGCATGATCTCGGTCCGCAGCCGGTACTCCTCCGCCTTGTGCCTGGAGCGTTCGACCTCGAAGCTGACGGAGAGCTGGCGCGTGCGCTCCGCGCCTTCCTCGTTGAAGACCGCCTTCTCGGTCTCGTGGAACGCCCGCGCGTGAAACAACGCCTTGACCGCGTCGCCGCTGCGCTCGTACGCGGTGGACAGGAGGCTGTGCACCTGAAAGATCCTGGAGTTGTGCTTCATGCGCTTTGCCAGTCCGAGCGCCGAGCTCAGGGACCCCAGCGCTTCGGGCAAGCGGTCCATCACCATGTAGTCCCGGCCGAGGTTGACAAGTGCGTCGAGCTCGCCCTCGCCGTCTCCGATGCTGGTGGCGATCCCGAGCGCCTTGTTGTGTGCCTCGGCCGCCCGGTTGTAGTCTCCCAGGGCGACGTAGACCTGGCCGAGCCCGTCCAGGTTGTCGATCTCGTACTGAGATGCCCCGGCTTCCCTGGCGATGTCCAGGGCCTCCTGGAAGAGGACGAGTGCCGCGTTCCAGTCCTTACTGTCCAGCTCGGTGTTGGCGATGTTGTTGAGCGCGACCGCCTCGATAAGCGGATCGTGCGCCTCCCTGCCCGCCTGCCGCGCCTGTTCGAAGAAATCCCGTGCCTCCGCCTGCTTGCCCATGTCCTGATACAGGTGTCCGAGGGCTACCAGGTTCGTGGTGGCGCCCCGGCCGGCACCCGCGGCCTCCTGGTACAGGTCGTGCGCTGCCTTCAGCTGCTCCAGCGCGTCGGGGTAGTTGCCCTGCAGGCGCAACAGCTCGCCCATGTTGTTGCGCAGGTTCGCCTGCTTCCCGGCATCGGTCAGGCTGCCGGCGATGCCGAGGGCGCGTTCGAGCAACCCGAGGGCGTGCTGGTCATCACCCTGGGCGCTCAGCACACTCGCCTGAAGATTGAGCGCATCCACCTGAGAGTGCCGGTCGCCCCGGGCCTGTGCGAGGTCGAACGCCTCCGTGAAGTGAACGGCCGCGTCCTCGAACCTGCCCA
>ERZ869909.2311-NODE-2311-length-12897-cov-4.218019_pt1 | contig 12897 bp, 9 predicted proteins | sample MGYA00520892_ERZ869909 | MGnify/ENA primary metagenome ERZ869909 (study PRJEB32215, sample SAMEA104723947) | bioreactor metagenome | biome: bioreactor; feature: anaerobic bioreactor; material: water | place: China | collected 2015-03-12 ... | reverse complement strand
CCACCTCCTCCTGCGCCACCGGGCTGTCCTCGGGCGCCTCGACCCGCATCTCCGGCGGGCGGTACGCCGCCGCCGTTCCGGAGATCAGGCGCGCCCCACGCCGGTAGCTGAACCACGCCACCATCCAGTCGAACATCACGACCACCCGGTTCCGGAAGCCGATCAGGTAGAACACGTGGATGAAGACCCACGCCAGCCACGCCAGCAGCCCGGTCATGCGCAGCGAGCCGCTCTCCGCCACCGCCTTCGAGCGACCGATCGTCGCCATCGAGCCCTTGTCCACGTACCGGAACGGCTCGACCGGCCTGCCCGCGAGCTCACGCCGGATCCGCTCCCCCGCGTAGCGGCCCATCTGCAGCGCGCCAGGCGCCATCCCCGGCACCGTGCCCCCGCCCGGCAGCGACACCGCCGCCAGGTCCCCCAGGACGAGGATCTCCGGGTGCTGCGGCACGGACAGGCGCTCGTCGACCGGCACCCGCCCCACCCGATCCAGCTCCACCCCCAGCGTCTCCGCCAGCGGCGAGCCCTGCACCCCCGCCGCCCACAGCACGGTCGACGACTCGATGCGCTCGTTGCCCAGCGTCACCCCGCTGGCGTCCACGTCCGTCACGCGCGAGCCGGTGAGCACCGTCACGCCCAGCTTCTCCAGCTGCAGGCGCGCCTTCCACGTGAGGTCCGCGTGGTAGCTGGGCAGCACGGAGCCGCCGGCCTCGACCAGGATCACGCGCGCCTCGCGCGGATCGAAGCGCCGGAAGTTTCGCGCCATCGTGTGCCGCGCGATCTCCGCCAGCGCCCCGGCCAGCTCGACGCCGGTGGGGCCGGCGCCCACAACGACGAACGTGAGCAGACGCCGCCGCAGCGCCGCGTCGTCCGCGCGCTCCGCGAGCTCCCACGCCAGCAGCACCCGGTCGCGGATGTCCCGCGCGTCGTCGAGCGACTTGAGCCCCGGCGCGTGCTTCGCCCAGTGCTCGTTCCCGAAGTACGTGTGCGACGCGCCCGTCGCGATGACCAGGCGGTCGTAGCTGATCGTGCCGCCGTCCCAGTCCAGCTCCCGCGCCTCCGGGCGCACCCCGCTCACCTCACCCAGCAGCACCGTCACGTTGCGCTGCGAGCGCACGATGTCGCGGATCGGCTCGGCGATCTCGGCCGCGCTGAGCCCCGCCGTCGCTACCTGATAGAGCAGCGGCTGGAACAGGTGGTGGTTCTGGCGGTCGATCAGCGTGACCCGGACCGGCGCTCGCCGCAGCGCCCGCGCCGCAGAGAGCCCCGCGAAGCCGCCACCCACGATGACGACGTGTTCCTCGTTCGCAGACATGTGTTCACCTCATGAACCGTGTGCCCGAACCCCCTAAGTCTGCCTCCGGCCTCCGCCAGCCCACCGCCAGCGTCGTCGCCAGCCCGCAGACGGCTCCGCAGACGGCTCCGCAGACGGCTCCGCAGACGGCTCCGCAGACGGCTCCGCAGACGGCACCGCAGACGGCACCGCAGACGGCACGGCAGACAGCGCAGCACATCCGGTGTAGGCGTCAGCGCTCGCGCGTCCCGCGAGGCAGCCGCGGTCCGGCCCCCGACCGTTCGTCCGGTAGCCCGTCACCGCGACGCCCACCGCCCACCGCATGCACGACGCCCTCCCGCCCATCCTGTTCGAGGACCGGCCATGACCTTCACCACGCCGCGCGGCCCCCAGCGCATCGTCTGCCTGACCGAGGAGACCACCGAGCTCCTCTACCTGCTCGGCGAGCAGGACCGCATCGTCGGGATCACCGCCTACACCGAGCGCCCCCCCGAGGCCCGCCGCGACAAGCCCGTCGTCTCCGCGTTCGTGGGCGGCAGCGTGGACCGGATCCGCGCGCTGCGGCCGGACCTCGTCATCGGGTTCAGCGACGTGCAGGCCAACTACGCCCGCGAGCTCATCGCCGCCGGGCTGCCGGTCCTCATCTTCAACCAGCGCTCCATCCAGGAGATCCTCGAGGTCCTCGACACGATCGGGCGCATCGTCGGCGCGCAGGACGCGACGGCGCGCCTGCTCGACAGCTACGTCCGGCGCCTCGACGCCGCGGCCCAACGCGCCGCCCGCCAGACCCATCGGCCCGCCGTGTACTTCGAGGAGTGGCACGACCCGATGATCAGCGCGATTCGCTGGGTCAGCGAGCTCATCGAGCTGGCTGGCGGGCGTGACGTCTTCGCCTCGCTGTCACACGGCGCTGCCTCGAAGGACCGCCACGTCACGCCGGCGCTCGTCGCGGAGGCGGCGCCCGAGCTCATCCTCGCGTGCTGGTGCGGCAAGCCGCTCGACGAGGCAGAGCTGCGCGCGCGGCTCGACCCGGACATCCCGGCGCTGCGGAGCGGTCAGCTGCACGAGCTGCCGCCGGAGATCATCCTCCAGCCCGGACCCGCCTGCCTGACGGACGGCCTCGACCTGCTCGAGCGCCTGATCGACGGCGCACGCTGAGGCTCCCGGTCAGCCGCCGCTGAACAGGTCGCGCAGCCGCACTCGTCGGGCCTGCCCGGCGTCGCGGTTCGCCTGCAGCAGCCAGAGCTGCTCCTCGACCGGGCCCAGCAGCCACGTGTGCTCGTCGGGCAGCTGCTCCAGGCGTGGCGTCAGGCCGTCGAGGTTGAGCGGGCAGATGTCCCGCTGCTCGACGATCTCCTCGTCGTCGTCCTCCTCGAACCAGCGCAGCGGCAGGCCCTGCGTCCGGCACACGTACGGGCGCGCGCCGTAGACCCGGCAGCGACCCGCGGCGTCGAGGAACGCGCACGCGCCGGCGGGGTGGGGGGCCTCCCCGAGCACCGCCGGGTACTGCCGGCGAATGCGCTCGGCTTCGATGTCGAAGACGGTGAGCTCGTCGACGCAGCACGACGAGCAGCCCGACGAGCAGCGAAGCTGCGAGCCGAGCGCTCGCTCGATGGGCTCGACCGCTGCGTCGACGGCGTCGTGCAGGGTGAGCAGGTCCGCCAGGGCGGCGGGGTCGGTCGGTGCCGTGGGGTCCGTCATCGGCGCGCCAGTCGGGGCAGGGCGCGCGGACGCGGTCAGCGCGCGGAGGTGATGCCGCGGATGAGGTCCGCCGCCTTCTCGCCGATCATGATCGACGGCACGTTCGTGTTGCCCCCGGTGATGGTCGGCATGATGGCGGCGTCAGCCACGCGCAGGCCCTCGATGCCGCGCACGCGGAGCTGCGGGTCGACGACCGCGCGCTCGTCCGTGCCCATCCGGCAGGTGCCCACCGGGTGGTACACCGTGCAGACGCGGTTGGGAAGCTCACGCAGCAGCGCCTGCTTGTCGCGGAAGTTCACGCCGGGCTCGATCTCCTCGGTGATCTCCCTGGCGACCGCCGGGTGCGCCATGAACTCGCGGGTCATCTCGATGCCGCGCATCAGCGTCTGCCGGTCCGCGTCGAGCTCGAGGTAGTGCGGGTCGTAGATGGGCGCGACGGTCGGGTCAGCGGACTGCAGCAGCAGCTCGCCGCGGCTCTCGGGGTAGATCAGCGTGGGCTGCACCGTGATGCAGGGGCGCGGATCGACCTCCGGCCGGACCGGGGCGTCCTGGTTGGGCGCCGGGTACGACCACGGCAGCGTGTGGACCTGCAGGTCGGGGATCGGCTGGCTCGGGTCCGTCTTGAGGAACGCGAGCGCCTCGAACACGGACTTCGACAGCCAGCTGCGGCGACCCAGGACGTACTCCTCCATGACGCCCTTGGCGAAGTAGCCGGGGGTGCCGCGGTTGATCGCGCTGGGCGCCGTGTAGACCAGCGGGAAGAACAGGTGGTCGTGCAGGTTCTTGCCCACGGGCAGGTCCGCGATGCACTCGATGCCGTGCTCCCGCAGGTGCTCCGCCGGCCCGATGCCGGACAGCATCAGGATCTGCGCGGAGCCGATCACGCCGCCGCTCAGGATGACCTCCTTGCTGGCGCCGATCGTCTCCGTGCGGCCCTTCTTGTCCGCGACGACGACGCCGGTCGCGCGGCCGCTCTCGATGACGACGCGGTGCACGTGACCGAGGAGCTTCACGTGCAGGTTGGGCCGCTTGTTCAGGTGCGGGTTGATGTAGCCCTCAGCCGTGCTGTAGCGCAGGCCGTCCTTGGCGTTCATCTGCAGGACGCCAACGCCCTCCTGATCCGCGCCGTTGTAGTCGTCGGTGATCGGCACGCCGCAGGCGCCGGAGACGGCCTCCATGAACGCCTGGGTCACGGGGCGGATGTTGGGCGAGTACGTGCACTCGATCGGGCCGCCGGCGCCGCGGTACTCGTTGCCGCCGCCCTCGAAGTTCTCGAGGCGCTTGAAGTACGGGAGCACCTCGTCGAACGACCAGCCGTCGCAGCCCTCCGCCGCCCAGTCGTCGTAGTTCTTCCGGTTGCCGCGCACGTAGACCATGCCGTTGATCGCGCTGGAGCCACCCAGCACCTTGCCGCGGGCCTGCGGGATGGCGCGGTTCACCGTCCAGTCGCGCGGCTTGCTGTAGTAGCCCCAGTCGAACTTCTTCTTCACCTGCGGCACCGTGTGGATGACGGCGATCATGCCCGGCTTGCGCACGAGCGTCGTGCGGTCGTCTCGGCCTGCCTCGATGAGCAGCACCTGGCAGTTGGGGTCTTCGCTCAGTCGCCCGGCGATGACGCAGCCTGCCGATCCCGCGCCCACGACGATGTAGTCGTACGTCTGCATGTTCCGTTCCTCGCTCTTCCGTCCCGATGGTGAACCCATGGCCGTCGCGGCCCCCCGCGGCCAACCGAATCGTGCGCAGCGGGAAGCAGCCTACCGCCATCACCGCTGAAAGTGAAACGTGTTCTACTTTCCCGCGCACCGCAGCGCAACGGCGTCGCCACCCTGTCGTTGCGTGAGGCTCGAGGGGCGCTTCGGGCATCAGCCGCATCGCAGGGGCCGCGGGCACGAACGGCGTCACATGCGGGATGAGCGCTCGTGGTCAGTCGTGCGCGAAGACGGAGGGGTCGATGCCCTGCTCCATCGCCCGCAGCACGGCCTCGTGGTCCCCGCTCAGGGTCCCTGACGTCCCACCGCCGCACACGTAGCCGGTGCCGTCGAACAGCACGTCGTCACCGCGCAGCACCTGCAGGGTGCGCGTGTGCCCGCCGTCGCAGCCCCGCCGGTCCGGCCGGTGCCGATTGTCGAGTCTGGCGTCGTCGAGCGCGGCGAGCACGGCCTGCCAGTGCTCCGTGGTGATGGGCACGGTGACGTCGCGCAGGTCGCTCTCGACCTGGCCAGCCATGAAGTGGAGGTGCTGTGGGGTCATGTGCCAGGTCCGGTTGCGTCGGTACTCCGGCGCGACCGGCGGTGGGCCCTGCCGGTAGATGACGTCCGTGGCGTCCGCGAAGCGGGCTGACGGGCGTGGCTCTCCGGCCGGCGACGCGGGCTGGGTCGTCGAGCTGCCGCCCTGCGCCTCCGTTGTGGCGCCGGACGCGGAGCCGGATCCGCTGCCGCAGCCGACGAGCAGCAGCGCGGTCGCGCAGGCGAGCAGCGCCGCGCGCGCGAGGGCGCTGGGCCCTGTGCTGGTTCGGGCGCTGGCGCGGCGCCGGGTGGTGCGCGAGCCCGGGGCGGGGACCGCGCTCGAAGCGGCCGTCGGGTACCGGCCGTGGTCACCGAGCGGCGTCACGTCGTGTGTCCGGGTGTGCGTTCCTGGGCGCTGCGTCATGGCTGTCCTCGTGCGGGGCCTCGCCGTGCGAGGCGCGGATGACCCGCTGTGGTTGCGGCGAGCGGGGCGGGACCTGTCGGGTCAGGGCCGTTGGGGGCACGCGCCATGAGGCGCCCGGCGCGCTCGTCTGTCAACGCGGCTGGTGGTTCGCGCGCTGCCGGTTCGTGCGCTGCCGGTTCGTGCGCTGCCGGTTCGTGCGCTGCCGGTTCGTGCTCGGTCCACGGTTTCGCGGTCGGCTCCTGGTGTCGTGGGCCATGCGCCCTGGCCCGGTTCAGCACGAGCCGGAGCAGGGCTGCCGGTTCGTGGATTCCGGGGTGGTGGCGACCGGTAGGCGCTTGCATCGAGCGCGCCCAGGGGCCATCGTGGGGCGATGACGTCGCCGGCGTCGCAGCGCAAACCGAGTGCCCACACACCTCCACGTTTCATGCAGTCCACCATCCGCGACAGCCTGCTGCTCGCTGGCGAGCGTGAGCTCGTCGCGCTCATCGACACCGGCGGCCACGCGGCGGCGACGGTCACTGGCGCTGCGCCCCCGCTGCTCACGCGGCTGTGGCCGCACGCCCGCGCTGCGCCGCTGCGTGCGGTCGGCGTTGTCGCGTCAGTCTTCACGGCGTTCTTCCTGCTGGCGGTGGTCGGGTTCTTCCTCGAAGCGCAGCCGGGCTCTGCGGTGCTGACCGCGTTGTTGATGGGGCTGCCGTCGTTTCTTGTCGCGCGCAGCGCGTTCGCGTCCGCGAGGCGCGTCGCGTCAGGCCCGGCGGCGCCGGTCGTCTCTCCGGCTGATCGCATGCGCGTGGTGGAGCAGCGCGCGACGCGGGTCGAGGAGCTGTTGCGGTCAGCGCCCGGACCGGTGACCTTCGAGCAGATCCGCGACCGGCTGGGTTGGACCCACGCCGCGCTGGCGACCGCCATGTACGCGTTGATCGTGCGCAGGCGCATCGTCGAGGACGTCGATCTCGACACCGCGCACCTCGTCTACGTGCTCCCCGGTCACGGCGGCGAGGCCACGCGACTTGACGGGGCGGCCGCGGGCGTCGATGCGTCGGATCCGCTCGCGGCGCAGATCGCGAGCCTGCGCTCGTCCTCCGAGCTCGAGCAGTCGGTCGCGCCGTCGCTGCGCGGCCACTCCACACGTTAGCGCCCGGCGCGCCGGACACGCCGCTGTCCGTCGCCTGCCATGAAGCGGCGCACCGCTCCCGTTGCCTTCGACGCCGCACCGGTCGCGAAACGCCCCCAACCGGAACCCGCCATGAGAAACCGCATCGTCGCCGCTGTCCTCGCCCTCGTCCTGGGGAGCCTCGGAGCGCACAAGTTCTACCTGGGGCGGCACCTCGCGGGCGTCCTGTACCTGCTCTTCTCGTGGACGTTCATCCCGGCGATCCTGGGCGTCTTCGAGGGCATCGGCTACCTGATCATGGACCAGAACGAGTTCGATCGGAGCTACAACGGACGGGCGCTGCCGGGCGGGCAGGTCGGGTGGGCCGCGCCCACGCACACGTGGCAGCGGCCGGACCAGGGCCACGGGAACGCCGGCGCGCAGCCGCTGGGCGCCGCGCAGCTGGGCGAGGAGCTGCGCCACCTCAACGAGCTGCACATCGCCGGATTGCTGACGGACGAGGAGTTCGCGCAGCAGAAGGCCCGCCTGCTGAGCCGATCATGAACGGCACCGTGACCCACTTGTGCGGAGGCGCACAACCCGCGGCGTTCCGGAACTGCGTCGCCACGCGGGGGTGTGTGCCGGCCGTTCGCATGGCGCAGGCACGGTCCGAAGTGCCGCCCCAGGCGCAGTCAGGAGCGCCGCTGCAGGCGCCGAGACCGGCCGGCCGCGCCGCGTGGCTGCTCGCCGCGGTGCTGGCGTGGCTCGCGGTGAGCTGCGGCGACGACGCGCCGGCCATCGACGCTGACGTCTCCGACGACGCTGACGACGCCGTCGAGCCTGCGCCCTGGCGCAGCGCCCTGTTCCCTGAGGACTGGAGCCCGGACCACGAGCTCGAGCCCGGCGTCTTCCTGCACGACTTCTCGTGGGCGGGGTACCGCCACGGCGAGCCACCGCCGGACAGCGGGGAGCTCGAGGTGTTCCCCGTGGAGGGCGTCGCGACGGACGGCGGCGAGGACGCGACCGCGGCGATCCAGGCGGCGATCGACGCCGCCTCCGTCGCCGGCGGCGTTGTGCTGCTGCCCACCGGTACCCTGCGCGTCGACGATCTGCTGACCGTCTCGGCGTCCGGCGTCGTGCTGCGCGGGCAGGGCAGCGCACAGACCCGTCTCTGGTTCACGCGCTCGTCCGGCATGGCGAACCGCGCCCACCTGACGATGCGCGGCACGCTGCAGCACGGCGCGCACCTGCCGCTCATCGCGGACGCGCCGTCGCGTGGCCACGTCGTCGAGCTGGAGCCGGACGCGCCGGTCGAGGTCGGTGACACCGTCGCGCTGGGGTGGGTGATCACGCCGGCCTTCATTGAACAGCACGCGATGACCGGGATCTGGCAGGCCTTCAACGACAGCTGGCAGCCGTTCATGCGGCGGCAGGTCACCGGCGTGACGCACGAGGCAGCGCGCACCGTCGTCGAGCTCGACGTGCCGCTGCGCAGCGACGCGCTGCTACGCGACGCCGCCAGCCTGCGCATCGAGACCGGCCACCTGCGCGAGGTGGGCGTCGAGGCCCTCGCGGTCGCCAACGCGACAGACTGGGAGGCCGCGTGGGCGCACAACCAGACCCACGCCATCACCCTCGACGGTGTGGTCGACGCCTGGGTGCGTGACGTCGCCTCCTTCCCGTCGCCCGGCGCCCCGGCAGAGGGCCCCGGCGCCGGAGATCACCTGCAGTCCAGCGGCCTGATGGTCCGCCACGCGCACCGCGTGACCGTCGCGGACAGCACCCTCGAGCGGGCGCAGAACCGCGGCCCGGGCGGCAACGGCTACCTGTTCGAGGTGCGCCAGAGCAGCGAGGTCCTGTTCGTCGACTGCGCCGCCGCGCACGGCCGCCACAACTTCATCCAGAACTGGGGATTCGGCGCGACGGGAGTCGTCTGGCTGCGCGTGCACACCGCCGGCGGGCGCTCCTTCCCGAACCGCGACAGCAGCCTCGCGACCGTGGGCGCGTCGGAGTTCCACCACTCGCTGGCGACCGCCAACCTGATCGACGGCGCCGTGATCGACGACGCCTGGGCCGCCCAGAACCGCAAGCTCTACAGCACCGGCGCCGGCCACAGCGCCACGGAGTCGGTCTTCTGGAACGCCAGCGGCGAGGGGACCATCACGAGCTTCCAGTGGGGCATGGGCTACGTGATCGGCACCGCGCCGTCGCTCACCGTGACGACGGACATGCCGGCGAACATCACGCCGGAGCAACGACCGGCGTGGGAGAGCGTGGGCGGCTGGACCTCGACCTGGCCCGAGGACTGGCGCGAGGGCATCGGCGCCGGCGCGCTGCTCGAGCCGTCGTCGCTCTACGAGTCACAGCGCGCCCTGCGCCTCGCGCGGCAGTGAGACGGTGAGGCCGTGAGGCAGGGAGGCCGTGAGGCCGTGAGGCAGTGAGGCAGGGAGGCAGGGAGGCAGGGAGGCAGGGAGGCAGCTGCTCCTGATTCCGGTCAGCCGTGATTCCGGTCAGCCGGTCACGCCGTTCGTCCCGGGCCTGACGCCCGCCCGATGCGCTCCGTGAGGTCGGGAGGCGCGAGCCAGACGTGCCGCCGCCCCTCTCGGGTCGGGACGAGCAGGTCCCGCTCGCCCAGGTCCCGCAGGTCCGCGCGGGCTGTCGCGTACGCGACGTCATGGTGTCGGGCGTGGACGTCGATGCGGTAGTCTGCGCCGGGGTGGCGCAGCGCGTGCTCGAGCAGCTGCTTCTGTCGATGGTTCAGGTTGAGCGGCCCGAAGGACAGCTGCACGCGGGTCAGCCGATCACGATGCTGCGCCAGGCGCTTCTCCAGCGTCGCGACCGCGCGCTCGATCGCCTGCAGGTGGTACAGCGCGAAGTACGTCAGGTCGTTGTTGTCCGTCTCGCTGTCCACGTACGCCCGGTAGTACTGGGCCCGTGTCGCCATGATGGCGTCGGAGATGGCCAGGAACTCCGCCAGCCAGTAGCCCGATCGCGCCATGACCCAGTACCAGAGGGCCCGCGCGACGCGGCCGTTGCCGTCCACGAATGGGTGCTCCCAGCCGATCATGAAGTGAACGATGATCGCGCGCAGCGCCGGGTGCAGCCATGGCCCTGATGCGTCGTCCTCGCCTCTGTTCGCGAAGTCGAGCAGCGCGGCGATGCGGTCCTCGATGCCGGCCGCTGGCGGCGGGACGTGAACCGGCTGGTTGCGGCCGTAGTCGAAGACGTGGATGTCCTCGCCGTCTGCCCGGAACCGGCCCACGTCCTCCGCGCTCATCGTCCCGGACGTCACGATCGTGTGCAGCTCCATCAGCCGTTCGACGGTGATGAGCTCGTCACGGTGCTCGCGCACGTAGGCGAGGGCGAGGTAGCCGTTGCGGACCATCTGCTCTTCCGGTGTGCGGACAGGGGCCTTGCGCTCGAGGATGGCGCGCGCCCGGGCGCGTGTCGTCACCGCGCCCTCGATCTCGCTCGAACGGATCGCCTCTTCCTCGAGCGAGCGCTTGAGCATCTGATCGCGCTCGTGTGGTCCCACCGCGATACCGCTACCAACGAGACCACCCAGCTTGAGGTCGATCGTTCGCAGCCTTCGGAGCACCACGTCCGCACCGGCCGCGATGACGAACGGCCTGCCGCCCTCATCCACGAACCCCGTCGGCCGGAGCAGCGGGCGACGCATCGACCGCACGACCGGACGCAGCACATCCGGGCTGACGCCCACGCTGGCAGCCCGATGGGTCACCTCGCTGGGGGACAGCCAGCGCCCGTCGTGCAGCCACCGCGTGACGGCCGCGTGTGCCTTCGCGCCGCCTTCGCTGGTCAGCGCGAGCACCTCGTGCCGGAGCTCGTCCAGCGCGGCCCGAAGCGGCTCCAGCCGTGCGTCGTTGACTCGCTTGTCTGCCATCCGTCTCCGTCACGCGAACAACCGGCCGCGCCTCCCCGCGTCCGGCCTCGGGCCGTGCTCAGGCGTCGTCGCGGTCAGGACCGCTGACTTGTGTAGGCTCATCGTTCCCAAAAATCAACTTGAGACAAATTGATAGTTGGGCCGCAGAACGCGGCGCGCCCTGCGCCTCGCGCGGCAGTGAGGCAGGCAGTGAGGCAGCTGCTTCTGTGGCCAACTATCAATTCCAGAGAAACTGATAGTTGGCCGCAGGAGCCTCAGTCCAGACCCTTCAGCGCTCCGCGCGACGGGTCGGGGTGAACATCCCGCGTCCGCCGCCCGGGTGTGGCGACTGGCCGCGCGGCACGAACGCGTTGATCAGGAAGCGCAGGCCAATCTGCACCGACCACTCGAACGAGTCGCTGTCCGCGATCGCCCACGCCGGCGCGCCGCCGGCGGCGACGTCCAGGTTGATGTGGTCGGAGACGATCCAGCGGACGCCGGACTGGAACGCGAACGTGGGCCCGAACACGTCCAGCGGATCGCCGGCGAACACCTCGGCGATCGCCCGGATGTCCTCGTGCCACAGCCCCGCGTCGAAGCCCAGGCCCCAGAACCCGCGGTTGCGGAACGGATCGTCCGGCGTGCTCGCGCCGATCCACCCGCCGTTGACGTGGATCTGCAGGAACCCGCGGAACAGCGACACCGTCGCCGGCACGATGACGTAGCCGCCGGTCGCGCCAAGCGACGCCGTGCCGCGACCCCAGGGCGTCGTCACCCCGGCGACCAGACCCACGCCGGGCCACGCGTCGTCCTCGGGACGCACGAACAGCAGCTTGAGCTGGAAGCTGGGGTCGGCGATCGTCACCGTGTCGTCGACGTCCCAGCCCAGCCCGCCCTGCAGACCGATCTCGAGCCAGGGCTGCGCCTCGATGTTGAGCAGCACGTTGTAGACGGGGACGACCCGCCGGCCGGGGTTGCCCAGCTCGAGCCAGGTCTCGCCCTCGATCTGGCCGTGGTCCGCGATGCGGCCGTCGTCGGTCACGAACGGGCGCACGGCGTGGGCTGTCGTCGCGGACAGCGCCGCCAGCGCGGCGAGGATCGCGAGGAGCGGGAGGTGGGAGGAGGTGCGGCGCTGCGCCGCCTTGCGGGTGATTCGCGTCATGTCGGGAGCTCGTCGGGTACAGGCCCACGCCGAGGTCACCGACGCGGCTCAGCCGCGCGACCCGGGCGTGGGCACGGTCGAAGGAGGAACCTCTGCGGGTTCCGTCGCTGAGGCCGTGTCAGCAGGCATGGGTCGTCGTCCTCCGTGGAGCGCCGCGCCATGGAACGCAGCGCCGTGGAACGCGTACCAGGACACACCGGACCACCCCGGCGCGTCTGGCGCGCGCGGCCGTCTAGCGACGCTCAGCCCGCTTGCCAACCCCCGGAAGCGCACCTGAGTGTGCGCTTCCGGGGCGCCGGTCCCGGCTTCTTGCCGCCGGTCCTCTTCGCCTTTCCGGTCTTTGCGCCGCGGCTCGCCTTCGCCGATGCGCCGATCACAGCGCCTCCGCCATGCGCGACAGCGCCTCTTCGGTTTCGGCCTGACTGCCGACAAGCGCGACGCGGATATAGGCCCGGCCCGGATTGCCATCCGGTCCGTAAGGCGAATCTTCGCGCGAGAGATAGGCTCCCGGCAACACTTTCACGCCCGCTTTCGCCCAGAGTTCGCGCGCGGCCTTTTCGCCGTCGCCGACATCGAGCCAGAGGAAGAAGCCGCCGGCGGGACGATAGAAGCCGAAGCGATTGCCGAGCGCGCGTTCGGCGGCGGTGATCTTTTCGCGGTAGAGGTCGCGGTTCGCGGCGGCATGCGCGTCATCGTTCCAGCAGGCGGCGGCGGCCGCCATCAGCGGCAGCGGCACTTGCGGGCCTGCGATGTTGCGGAAATTGCGGAAGCGCTGCATCAGAGCCTTCTCGCCCGCACAGAAGCCCGAACGCAGCCCCGGCAGGCTCGAGCGCTTCGAAAGCGAATGGAAGATGATGATATTGGCGAAGGGATCGCCCTTGCCGTCATGCATGGCGAGCGCGGCCTGAAGCGCACCGGCAGGCGGCTCGCGGTCATAGATGTCGGCATAGCATTCGTCGATCGCGAGCGTGATGTTGTGGCGCCGCGCCAGCGCGATCAGGCCCTTCAGATAGTCGAGGCTTGCGACGGAGCCTTGCGGGTTCGCCGGGCTGCAGAAATAGATCATCGCGGTGCGCGCCAGCAGCTCTTCCGGCAGCGCCTCGAAATCCGGCATG
>ERZ869909.2310-NODE-2310-length-12898-cov-23.802979_pt1 | contig 12898 bp, 18 predicted proteins | sample MGYA00520892_ERZ869909 | MGnify/ENA primary metagenome ERZ869909 (study PRJEB32215, sample SAMEA104723947) | bioreactor metagenome | biome: bioreactor; feature: anaerobic bioreactor; material: water | place: China | collected 2015-03-12 ... | reverse complement strand
TATTATATCATTTAATGATATACGAGGGCATGTTAATTATAGATATTTTAAAGAAAAAAGTTGGTTTCATTCATCTCTCACTTAATTCTTTGAAGAGGGAGTTTTCTGAAACGATTAGATAAAAATCCCTCATTCGTGTATTTAATATGCCTCTTGATAATATTGTCTCAAGTTTTTCAGCTAATAGAGTTTCTAAATTGTAGCTCATCACTTGAATACATGCTCCTCCTAAAATAGGCTCATACTCTACTTCAATTGCTGATGGTGTGATTATATCCCCTGTTGTAAAATCTATCTTAATATGATCTTTTATACCATCGAACACGACAGCTATAGTCGCTCTATATCCTGGATAATCAGAAATATCTCTTATCGTTTCAATCATAATCAACTGCATTGATAGATGATCTAAAGTATGAATTTCTAGCACTTCATTAATCATTGATGCAATATGAACTTCATCCATTTCATAGTTGACTATAGTAACATCCAAATCCATAGTTGTCCTAAGGTTTATCTTTGTTATTGCCGAAACTAAAAATCCACCTTTAATGACGACATGCTTCATGAATTTAGATCTAGATAATTTTTCTAAAAAAACCCAAAAATTACAGTTCTTAAAATGGCGTTTGCATCTATATTCATTGATTTAGCTTTCACCTTAATCAGTGCTTTCAATTTACCGCTTGTTATCATAACAAAATCTCCAAGTAGCCTTTCACAATACTTAAGATTTTGAGTAATTTTGCATATTCTACTAATTTAACAAGATTCTTATCTCTTGATTGAACATATCTTTTTAATGCAGACTGAAAAACTTCTTTATCTATTTTATTTCTAGAGCGTACAATATCACAAATTGTTCTTTCCAAATCATAAATATAAATATCATTACCAAATGGCGTTTTTGCAAATGTTTTTCCTAAATCAAACAAATCAGCCTTAATTGTATATGTTGTTAAATTTTCTACTTTAATTTGAGATGTATTATAACCAGAGGGGACCGTTACAGAGTGTGTAATTGGATAGCGATCAGATAAACCATGAAAGAAAAGTGCTGTCTCATGAGAGTAAATTACTCGTTTTTTCTTATGCTGAAATGTATATAAAAAGTCATCCCATACTTCAGGTGATTGATACATGCCATGAGCAGTTCTGATCAGTTTTTCCTCTTCAACATAAATTGATAGGTATTCACGATGAATACCCTCTAATTCAGCATCCTCAGTAGTAATATATCCATTTTTCTTTTTAATAAGTCTATCCAACTTCTCTTTTTCCATAAAAAAACCTCTTTTTGTCTTTCATGCTTATATTGTATATCATATAAGTTATTATGTCAATTAATTCCTAAAAAAAGATCACCTAGATTAGGTGATTCTTTTATACATGAACTAATACTTGTTTAATCGCTTTGGGTTTTCTTCTTTCATCATAATAACCCCAATGCTTTTCAGGCTCGAATGGATCTTTTGAACCTTTCCAGGTTTCATCAAATGCTTCAAAGAAAAAGCATGTGACCTTTTCTTTTTCAGACCATGTATCTATCACTGAATTAAATATTTTTTGATTATGCTCATTTGCGATATGTGATTGAATTTGAAAGTGATTTGATTTTGTCGGCCATCCTGTTTCACTGATGATGACTTTCTTGCCGTTTGCGTGTTTTGTTGCTAGTTCATACATCTTTTTCATGTATTCAACAGAAATATCTAATGCACAATGTTCCCAGAAAGGATAACAATTGGCAAATATCACGTCGCATGCATCAACGATTTCTGGATAATTGACAAACATATAATAGGCATCCACATATCCCACAGGGATGTGTGGTACTGCTTCTTTCACTTGTTTGATATAGCCAATAAGAATTTCTACATCAAGATCTTCTCGAAGAAGCACTTCGTTACCAATCGCAATCATATCAGCATGACCATTTTTTGCTATATTGATAATATTATTGATTTCTATTTGATTGTTTTCTTCATCGATATCAATCCACGCACCTACTAAAGTCTTTAAGCCTTTTTCGTGGGCGATTCTTGGAACCTCTTCATTCCCATTAGTTGTAGAAAAAGTTCTAATCCACTTTGTATAAGGTCTAATAATTTCTAAACGCTCTGCAATTTGTTTTTCTGTAATAATGGATTTAACACTAGGGTCTTGACCTTCTAAATAGGGACTAAAACTTAAACCTGAAATCTTGTTTTTTAATGATGGCTTGTACTTGATTTTCTAGTTCATCAGTACTTTCACTAATTAAGGATTGTCTGTTTAATAAATAGCGATTTACATTTAAATAACGCATTTGATCTTTTGGCTTTGACATAAGAAAAATCACCTCTTTAGAAACATGAAAACATAGTTTTTAGTTTGAACTATGGATAGATATTTAATTATGTGCAATGTGCACATGTTTCTTTAAGTGCCGTGTATGAAATGAGTGGTCTTTGCTTATAGAATGTATCCAAATTTTCTTTAATATCAGCAATCACACCATTTTGAAGAAAGACTGCTTTAAACCCTCTTTCAAGTGCACCAAAGTAGGTTGCAGTCACACAATACTCTAAGGCATTGCCTGATAATACTAAAAAATCTATATCTCTTTTTTTAAGTTCTTGTTCTAGATTGGTTTGCCAAAAACTATTATTAAATGTTTTGGTTAATAGGATGTCTTTATCTTTAACAATAAGCTCTTCTACATTTTGATAATCATCACCATCGCCCTCTTCTATATCTCTTATTACAAAGACAGGTAGGTTAGCCTTTCTAAAAAGCTCTGATGTATAATTGATATAATCAAGTGACATCTCAAATAAATCTTCACCTTTACGGTGACCAACAAATGCTTTTTGCATATCTATGACTAGTAATGCTAACTTCATATGTTTCTCCTTTTATTTAAATAAATGTCTTAAAAAATAATCTGGATGATTTAAAAATTGTTTGAGTGATTCAACCTGTTCGATCTTTTCATAAGATGTTTCTATCAAGCCACCCGAAGATAGCTGATAGATTGTGGCATGAGGATATGCCATCATGACTGGTGAATGTGTAGCGATAATAAATTGACTCCCTTTATCAACACCTTCTTTAATAATGTAAAGTAGGGCAAGTTGATTTTCAAAGGATAATGGTGTTTCTGGTTCATCTAATAAAATAAGCTCATGATCTCTCATTCTCGATTTAAAAAACGAGAGATATGCCTCACCATGAGAGGATTCATTTAAGTTTCGATCGTGAAGATGATCGATTTCATGAAGAGTTCTATTATGTGGCATTTTAGCTAAAGATTTTGCATAGTCTGACCGATTTTTATATTGATCTTCTATGTTTTTGATTTCTTGTTTAGACCATGTTTTTTCTTTTTCTAGGTTATCTATATATGTTGTAAAGTCTTCAGATGAAAAATAAAAGCCTCTTGGTTTATGGAGATGATAGCTTGCTTTAAGATTTATGTTTAAGAAAACTTCATCCTTTTGTCCGATTTTAAAAAGATTAAGTTTAGCTCTTAAAATCTCAAGTAGTGTCGATTTTCCTGAACCATTATCTCCTATCAAAAGCGTCACAGGTGATTTAAAAAGAATATCTTGATTAAAAAAAGGTAGATGATATGGGTATGCTTTTTCACCTTGGTGTTTTAAATGGATTGATTTTAATAAAATCACCTGATCACCTTCCCTTACTTTAGGTTTATTTTAGCATGTTTATCCAAATATAGAAAAAAAGACGCTAGTCTGCGTCTTAGTTCACATAAAGATTTAAATTAAAGCACCATAAAATTGTGATCGAAGAAATACTCAATTAATTTCTTTCTAGTGACAATCCCAATAAATTTATCGTTTTGATCTAATACAGGGACAAAGTTCTCATTTTTTGCTTTAGAAAGTAATAAAGGCATAGTCGCATTCACACTAATGGTTTCATAATCACGATGACGTTTAATATCTGTAACAAAAAGTTTCTCCATCTTATCTTCATTTAAACAGTCAATTCTTTTTAAAATGAAATGTAAAATATCGCCTTCTGTTAACGTACCGACGTAATTATTTGTATGATCAATCACGGGTATAGATGTAAAACGATGCTTTGTCATAACTTCAAGTGCATGTTTTAAAGTGTCATCACTATAAAGTAAAATGACCTCATGTGTGGGTTTCAAAAATGATAATACGTTCATAGGTTCACATCCAATCTATATATTCTTATTACTTCTATTATATATCAAATTAGGATAAACAAGCCATTTTCTTTATAAGAAAAAAGAACTACTTTTGTAAAGTAATCCTTTTTGAATAAACAATATTCATTTTATGATGCTTACGCTTGATCAATATCGGCATTTGAAATATCACCTGTTTGAACTAAGAACTGCTCATTCTCACTAACTTGACTCAGCATGTTATCATATAAGATTTGAAATCCGGTTGCACTACTTTGATCGGCACCAAGCTCATCTAAATATATACGATCAATAAAAGTAGCTTCTTCTTGTTCTAAGGGCTTATTGATATATATTGTGAGCATTGCGTGAACTACTCCCACCACTTAATGCATATCATTTGAAGTGGTGGGAGTAGTTCACAGCTTAATCATTAAAAAGCCTTTTGCAGCATGCGTAAGTCATATTACCAGAGGATGGCCATTAGCATGGTTTTTTAGAGAAGATGTTAAAAAAGCATATACAGAGGTCACTTGGTTTTGGTTAATCTATTTTGTGTTAAGAGCAGCTATTGAAACATATTTATTTTTCTTTGGTACGGTTGAAGCACTTGTTACATTTAATACGATTGTAGGATTCCCACTTCTTATTGCTGTTTTAGTTATTAGTTATGTTTACGGCATCTTTAGACTAAGAAAACTAGGTGGACCTGGTGTCGATGAATTCATCGAAAAAAAAGAGCCCCCATATAGAGGGCAAACCAGAGGATTTTAGTGTTTCTTACAACCTTCATCGACTCTTATCTCGAAGTTCATATCTTCGAGATATTTTTTTATGAGTGAGATAAATGATTTAGTGTCTTGGTCAGCTGGACCAAAGAAAATAAAAATGAGCATCGATTCTGTGAGTCCTATCATAAATAAAATAAGAATCCCAGATAACACATAAGTCGTTGGCATCAAAAATGATAAGATTACTAATGAAAACACAAAGACTGCATTTAATCTTAAAAGGGATGTATGTAACATGATTGGTCTTTTTGCAATAATTGTTGATACAGCAAATGATCCTAAATAAAAGACTAAGAAGATATAAAAGAGTGGAAAGTTAGGTATTAAATATTCTGGGAAAAATTCATAGAAGAAATAGGCAGTTGAAAAGTAAAACAATATATCAGCAACCGTATCTAAAAACTTACCTAATTTAGAGACCATATTAAACTTTCTAGCAACTAATCCATCAAAAAAATCAGTGGATCCTATCAATATAAACGTAATTAAGAATGCACCACGCATATCATAATACACAAAATAATAAAGCAAAGGTAAAAAGATAATGCGTGTTGCAGTGATTAAGTTTGCAGTATGTTTTTTAAAGAATCCCATAATACCTCTTTAACTCATAATGATTCTACATATGTTTTATAATTGTTTAGGATGGCCTGCCATCCTCTTTTTTGAAGAGCAATTGAATTTTCTTTCTCTGCATCAATAATAACTTCAATAAATGTTTGATTACCTTGTTCATTAAAATGAATCTCTACTTCTCTATTGTCATCTAAATGGTATTTAATCAAAGTAGGTTTTTCTATAACATCAAAAATACCTGTAAAGTCAAAACCAGTAGATTGATCTTTTGATTGCATGTAGTAGTTAAAGCGTCCACCTACTTTAAAATCTGATGAAGCTTTTGGACATTCCCAATCATCACTAGCAAAGTTCCATTTCGTGATATGTTCTGGTGTGTGGTATAACTTAAAGCATGCATTTATATCTTTATTTACTTTAGCACTGATTGTAAATTTTTCAAACATGGGTATCACTCCCTTTTTGTAAAGTTATTATATAACTTGATTGGGTATGTGACAAGATAAGTGCTTGAAAGAAACAAGAAACAATCGAGATGATTGCTTCTTGTTAAATTCATAAGCTAGGATGGGTTTGATGCTTCCCATGCTTCCTTATCCATAAAGTATTGTGTTATGAGTTGATCAATTTCCTTATTAGAGATCAAGTATAATTTATCACTGCGAACATCTTTTTCGATATACCTAGTTTCTATTGTAGAAAAAAATCCATCATAGCTAAATATATGCTTATCTATTGGTTCATATAAATAAATGAAAACTGATTCACCCTCACCTAAGTATTCCACACTAATAGTATCTTTTCCTTCAGTAGGATTTATGTAGTAAAGTATGCTATCTTCAACAACCATCATATGCACTTCGTAATATTCATTATGAACTTCTCCACAGGCTTGTAAACCAAATAGTATCATTGAAATAAACACAAATGAAAACAATGTTTGACTTCTCTTCATAAATTATACCTCTCTATGTCTTCATTATATGCCTAGTATAAAAAGAAGTCTTAATCATAAATGAAAAAGAACACATCTGTGCTCTTTAGACTTATTACTTTATTTATATAATGCATTTCTCTTCTTCTTAATATCTTTATTCTCAATATACTCATTAAAGGATCCTTCATAACTAAATGATCCTAACTCACCAATCTCAACAACCTTATTACATACTGTTTCTAATAACTTATGGTCATGAGAAGCTACAATCAGTGCACCTTTATAGTCCTCTAATCCTCTATTCACTGCTTGAATAGCCTCTAAATCTAAATGAATTGTTGGAGAATCAATTAAAAGTGTATTGGCGTGAGATAACATGAGCTTTGAATACATACATCTCATCTTTTCTCCACCTGATAAGTATTTAACTTCCTTTAACGGTTGATCCCCACTAAAGAGCATTCTACCTAAAAAACCTCTTATATATGATTCTGCAGGTTCTTTTGAAAATTGTCTTAACCATTCAATAAGGTTCATATTGTTATGTTTAAAATATGGTTCATTATCACTTGGAAAATAAGACTTTGTTACTGTTTGTCCCCATTTGATGGTTCCAGTTTCAGGTTTTAACTCTCCAGCAAGTATTTTTAATAAGGCTGTTTTAGCTAAATCATTCTCACCTAAAAGTGCTACCTTATCTCCTCTATTCATAACAAAAGACACATTTTCAAATAGTTTCATACCATCTAAAGAAATACTTAAGTTTTCAACTTCTAAAACATCCTTACCTAATTGTTTCTCGATTTCAAATCCGATAAACGGATATTTTCTATTTGATGGTACAATCTGATCTAATTCAATTTTCTCTAAGGCTTTTTTTCTAGATGTTGCTTGAGCTGATTTAGAAAGGTTTGCGCTAAATCTAGCGATAAAGCTTTTTAATTCTTGGATGCGCTCTTCTTTTTTCTTATTTTTATCAGCCATTAATTTTTGAATTAATTCAGAAGACTCCATCCAAAAATCATAATTACCAACAAACATCTTTGCTTGATTATAATCAATATCAACCATATGTGTACATACATTATTCAAAAAATGTCTGTCATGAGATACTGTAATCACAGTATTCTCATAATCAATTAAGAAATTTTCAAGCCAATGGATGGCTTCAAAATCTAAATTGTTCGTTGGCTCATCTAAAAGTAAAATATCAGGATTACCAAAGAGTGCTTGAGCTAAAAGTATTTTTACCTTATGCTTTGGTAAGATATCACGCATCTTCTTATAAAATTCAGATTCAGGTACATTCAGTCCATTTAATAGCTTTTCAGCATCTGAATCAGCATCCCATCCACCAAGCTCTGCAAAATCTGCTTCTAAATGAGATAATTCAAATCCTTCTTTTTCAGTCAAGGTCTCTTTGTTATATAAAACCTCTTTTTTTTGCATAATATCAAAAAGCTCTTTATGACCCATAAAGACCGTTTCTAATGCTGTGTAATCGTCAAATGCATTTTGATTTTGACTTAACACAGCTAATCTTTTATTTTTTTCAATAAAGACATCTCCACTCGTTGGTTCTTTTTCACCTGATAACACTTTTAAAAATGTTGATTTACCAGCACCGTTTGCACCTATTACACCATAGCAGTTACCTGGTGTAAACTTTAAATTGACGTCTTCAAATAATTTTTTATCGGAAAATATTAAACTTAATTTTGAAACAGTAATCATTTCTTTAACTCCTTTGCAAAGAAAAATGGCCTTAGCTTCTATAGCTTTTTGGCCATATCCTATATCACTTTACACGAAGTGTATACATTTGTCAATCAAATTGAGATGAAATGATCCATGATATCTTTACAAAAAAATAAAATAAACATCATGTTAAAATGCTATAATAAAAGTAAAATATTATACTTATTCATGGGGGAGATCATGAAAAAATTATGGCTATTCATATTTTTTGCTTTATGGCTTGTTGGATGTGTAGAAACGCAAAGTGATACCGATGTGATAGAAACAGAAATTCCATCAAATATTGAAGAAGAATCGCTTCCTTACACACAACCTGAAAATTATCTAGGTTATGCATCATATATAGAGATTGATGAATCGATACCACCTCATGATCAAAGACAACCACAAAAGCATTTTAATGGTGCTTATTCTGACATCACTTACTCTGCTTTAACAAGAGAGCTTTGTGTCACAGCAAACATCATTGATCCTCAATATCAAAGAGCTACTTATTATCTTGTCGGTAGAAAACAAGGGCAATCAATTTATGGAGAAACACGCATGGAGTTTTTGGTACCTTCGGGTAAAGGTTCAAAAAAAGCGTGTTTTACGATTGGTAACTTAAATGACCCTTATGAGATCTTACTCACAAAGGTTGATTTAGATGATACAACACCTTCTGTAACAATTTATTCTGTAAACACCTTAACTGTAAGAGATCTAAGAGCTGCTGAAAGAAAATTTGTTAAAAAACAATCAGTTATAGATTTAGCGCCATCTTTCTTTTTATCTGATGAAGAACCCTATATTGAATTTTCAGTTTCATATAGCGATTCTCAAAGAGCACTCAATAAGCTTTATATTGTGCTTATGAATAGCACCAATGAAGATATCATTGAAGAGCAAATCATTGACATTAATGAAGGCAATTATGATGGCAATCTTCTCAAGATTGAAGGTATACTCTTTAATTCTTCTATCGCTCCTAACTTCACTTATCATATCAAAGTCTATGCTGATGGTCATGATGGTGTAGATGCCTTCGAAAAATTAAGCATTGGTCATTACTCATATACTACAAAAACGTATGAACGTGCATCCCTTTCCACATCTTTTCATGGCTTATATGCTGTATTTACCAAAGTAGATGTGCTTGGTGAAGATGTTTACTTCTATTATCGCTATGTTAATAATGGTAAATCCATATATACAAATACGAAACAAAAACCCATCTTAACTGTAACAATCATTGATTCTAAACAAGCTGATCTAATTTTGCAAACCTTTGAATTGAATATAGATAATGATTACTTTGTATTACCAAAGTCTTTAGTCCAAGAAGGTATTTATCTCCTCATAAGAGATAGCAGAAATCTATACACATTTGATGAGCTTCTTATTTATGATCGAAAGGTTCAAATTTACTACTACCCATCTAATGAGCCTTCAGATGATAAAACCATATCGTTTTATCTTATGAATAGATATCAATATAATCTCTTATCTCTCAAGATTGAAATCCTTAATCAAAATCAAGAGGTCATTGAAACGATTGAGGATGTGGATGCTTCATCAGGTTTATTTGATTATACTTATACAGGTAACTATAATCTAGAAGGACAATATAAGATTAGATTTACTTATGAGGTCGATAGCATTATTGGTCCTATGACATACATTGAATCATATCCATTATTTGGTTAATAATGATCATTGAGTTCACGTTCAACGTGAACTTTTTTTTAAAAAACAGCCCATCTCTATGAGATAGACTGATTTAGTGAATTCAATTTGTCTTTAGCTTCTTTAGCAATCCAAAGTCCGTTTGCTTGCAAAGCTACTTCTTCATATTTATGTTTAGCTTTTTCTATAAGACCTTCTGTTTCATCCATTTTTGCTAAAAAATAAAGTGCAAAAAGTCTAGTAACTAGTTGTTTTTCATTGTGATATGTTGCCTCAAAGATTTCTTTAATCCCCTCATATGAACCTTGATGAAACAAAAGTTCTGCCCTTGTCATACGAATGGATGCTAAAAGACCTTTATGCTTAATATCTAATGGCTTTATATGATTTTCATCAATAAGTCTAGCTTCATCTAACTTTCCTAAATAGATTAAAGAAACCATTAGATTATTATAATACATCCCCATGATGGTTGCAGATTTCTTAAATGGTTCCACATCTATAGACTCTAAAATGTCCTTTGCTTTCTTAAAATCACCTAATCCAAGATAACCTGGGGTAAGTTCTAAATCAATTAAAGACTTTGGAACACCTGTCATTTTTTCTTCTCTTCTAATGAGTGTTGCCTCAATAAAAGCCTCTGGATCACATTTTTGATTAAGTAGGTTTTGTCTATGCATGGATTTCAAAATGATATGAAGCGTGTAGAACACGATAAAGCTTATGACTGAAATTAAGATTGCTTGTGTAGCGTTTAATTCAAATACAATCATTAAAACAAGCTCTAGAATAATCATTAAAAGTATGTATCTAATAAATAATCTCATAAATTCACGCTTTTTGGACTCATGATTTCAATCACACAAAGTGTATCATCAAGCTCCTTAAAATAGAGATTTTTTTCTTCTTCTAGCTTATGAAATACCCATGATATTAAAGATGCTTCAAAGGATACTTTGGCATCTACTTTTTGATAGCTAGGTGTTTTTAAATCGTAGGAAATAAGTAATTGATTTGTTTTTATGATGGATTCAACCTTAGGAGTATCCTTTTTAACAAGTGCAAATAAGTGTCCATCTTTAGTTACGCAACTTAAAAAACCTTCTTGATCTTGATACTTAAACTTCAAAATATTTTTCATTATACCCTCCACCGATTGTTATAAGTCTATCATAACATCATTTCTTGAAAATTGAAAATCAGCCATAAGAACTCTTTTTTTCGTTGGCATAAGCTCTCTTTGATAGCTTAACATGTCTAACCCTTTATTCATTTATACCCCTCCACATGAATCTTATTTAAAGATATTATATCATGTAGATGCTCATTGAGCTGTTTCAATTAGAGAAAAAAGATGCTTATGACAAGATAAAATACAACATCTTCATCATAAACATCTTATTTTTATTAATTTCTAACAAAGTTTACACTCACTTGGATGGTAACACTTGCTGCATTTTTAACAATCGAAATCGTATAAATCGTATTATTACGATTGATTCGATTAGAGCTTTGTACAGTAATCGTTACACCAAGCCCACTAACGACATTATTAGCTTGCGTTAAGAAATTGGTTTGTTTTTGTGTATTGTTATTTAAGTTAGAAACTGAAACTGTATTTGCTGCAAAGTAATTTAAAATGAGTGTTTCTGCAGCACTTACATCAATGATATCTTGAACTGCATTAAGTCTTGCAGTCAAGTCTTGTTTTGCGCCACCTTCTGATAAGAATGAGACGAAATTAGTTGCAGTATTTACATCAACTTGTAATTGACTAGCTTCTGCAGTTTGAACAGCATTTTCTGCAGTGATGATCAATGTCATGACATCTTCAAGCGAGATGAGTAAAGCTTCATTTTGTACAAGTGCTTGTTGTGTGCCATTTAATGCATCATAAGCTACTCTAGCTGCTATGATATCACTTTCATCAGCTAATGTAAGATTACCTTCTGAAGGTAAAGCTAAGATGAGCGTATCCACATTGTTTGCTGCAAGCTGATTAATATCATCTTGTAAATCAATTAGTCTTTGTTCTAATGCTGATTTAGAGGCGCTACTTGGTAATGCATCAACTAAGATTTGTGCTTGATCTAAATCAGTTTGTAAGAAGCTTAGTTCTGCAACATTCACTGCTTCAGTTGCGATTAAAATATCAATCTCTAATAAGAGACTATCAAGCAAGTCTTTTTCAGGTACTAACTCTAATTTAGCCGCTGCACTTAACGTGTTATAGGCTATAATCGCTAATTCGATTTGTGCTTGATCACCGATAGTCACTGTGCCTATTGTTAAACCTAAGACATAGGCATAGTCATCTCTAAAGTCTTGAACTTGTGTTGCTGTTGGTATTTGATTGTTAATTTCTTCAAGTAAATCAATCAGTAATTGCTCTTCAGCTGATAATTCATCTTGAACTGCTTGACTTAGACCAGCAAACGCATTGATTGCTGCTTTAACTGCTGCTTGATCACTTGGTGTGACAGTACCTACTGTTAAGCTTAAGACTGCGCTGTAGTCACTTCTAAATAAAGCCACTTGATTAATGATAGTTTGAACTTGATCAATTCTTAATTGTAAATCATCTTTAATCGTGCCATTAGGAAGTGCTGTTACTAAAGCTTGTGCGCTATTTAGATCTGCTTGTTCATTCGTATTTTCAGCTAAAATAACCGCTTGTTCTGCATCAAAGATGGCTTCTAATAAAACGATTTGATCATTAAAGCTATCAAGTAATGCTTTTTCAGGACTTAATTCAGTCCTAGCATCTGCGCTTAATAAGTCATATGCACTTAACGCACCTAATACAACACTCTTATCACTTAATTCAATATCTAACACATTTAATGCTAAGAGTGTTTGATAAACTGTTCTAAATGTGATCGCTTCAAGCTCACTTGTTACGACATTTTCATAAATTCTAATATCATCTAAGTTGATATAGTCACCACTTGCACTTAAGATTGGGAAGAATCTAATGTTTACAGATTCAGTAATACCGACATCAATTGT
>ERZ869909.2309-NODE-2309-length-12900-cov-3.415347_pt1 | contig 12900 bp, 15 predicted proteins | sample MGYA00520892_ERZ869909 | MGnify/ENA primary metagenome ERZ869909 (study PRJEB32215, sample SAMEA104723947) | bioreactor metagenome | biome: bioreactor; feature: anaerobic bioreactor; material: water | place: China | collected 2015-03-12 ... | reverse complement strand
TTACTCGCAATTATGGCTATCGGATTTATTCTACTGGAGAAATACCCCATTTTAGCCAATCGGTTGAGCATAAAATTTAATAAAGTATGGGTTTTTGCACAATTGCTCTTGTTTGTATTAATCGGGGCTGAAGTCAATATTCACGTGATTTTTCAGGCTGGCTGGGTTGGACTAATCATCATACTGGTGGGTCTATTCGCTAGAAGTGGTGGTGTATGGCTATCCCTTTTACCGAGCAAGCTCACTTATAAGGAAAAGATGTTTACCATAATCAGCTACTGGCCCAAGGCAACGGTTCAAGCAGCTATTGGAGCCATCCCTCTTTCATTGAATCTTCCATATGGAGAATTGTTTCTAGCAATAGCCGTTCTCGCGATTATCGTCAGTGCACCCCTTGGGGCCATCGCCATTGACATAAGCACCGAGCGACTTTTGGACGACTAAAAGCACATCCACGGATATGCTTTTTATATGTTTTTGATAAGTTCTTCCACATACTGATCGATGATAGGTAGTTGTTGCGAGATTTCAACCTCTACCTGAGCATGGGCGGCTACCATAGATACAATCTCAGCCATAATTTCATCACGTACTAACCACTTTTTGGCAGTGCCTGCTTCGAGTGTGTGGTTAACAATCGCTGAAACAAAATGATCCATCGGTTCATCTTTTAGTGTAATCAGTTTCTGATAAGGAATCGATCTGGTGGTTTGATTTGCAATAAGCAGAATGCGGACAACCGCTTGGCGATGCCCTTCTTTTCCCTCTGCCATAATCGGTGTATATGCCACATCAACTTCAAGGACATCCTCATTGGCAGGTGCTTGACGGAGTTTCTCTAGAAACTCTTCTTTTACCTTAGGCTTTACGACACGCTGATCTGCAACTTCAAGCATTTTTACGGAGTTAATCCAGGTTCCTGAATCAAAGTCAAACGATCGGACTAATGTCATATCTTCATTCATCGTAGATAAAATGTCGCTATCTTTCACTTCATCCAATAGTTTTACACATTGCTTTAGCACATCTGTCATGGTTTTAACTTCGCTGATGGACAGGATATCTGGAAGAAGATTGGGAATCGATGACTCAAAGAAAATTACCTCACCAGAAACAGGAAGGTTAAGTTCGTTCAATAGAGCCAACCCTTCTACAGAAACATCGTCCTGACTGCCACGATATGCTGCCAGATGATGCTGATAGCGAAGTCGCTGAACCGATGGCATCTGCTCTTTTTCACTGAGCATAAAGAGTAAGGAAAGTGCTCCTTCTCCAGGAAAGACTAAAAGATTATCTTCAAGAAAGAGCACATAATGGGGCTCATTTTGCGCAGGCAGTATAACTGAAATGATTCCCAATCGTTCAATCATTGGATCATGTCGCTCAAATAAGTCTTTCGCAATCTGATGCAGTTGCATCCATTTTTTTCGATCTAATTGATTCATAAGTAACCTCCAATGGTACTATTATACACAGTTTGCCTCATTTCATCATAGAAAACACTTTATCCAAACATATCTCTGATAGCCTCAAGTACCTGTTGACTCTGCTTGAAAACCAGTTTCGTATTAAATACATGTGGTAGTTTCTGCTTTTTCGGATAGATAAGTGAGGTATAACTGATATTCATTTCCAATAGTTTCTTTTCAAGGTGCAATGTCTGTGGATGCAGTGCATCCATTTCTGTTGAAACAAGCAGAATCCTGGGAAAATCCTTGTGTAACCAATCCGTTACATGGGCATAATTAAATAGAGTAGATTCTTCAATGTTTTTAGTTTGAAAGATCGCATGTAACGTATCATATTTCCTAGGAAATGGAATGTGCTTAATAAAGTGGTTAAAGTCATAGACACCACAGCTTAACACAAGGCCTTGAACATGGATTTTCGGTTGCACATCATACACATCCTGCAGTTGTGGATAGAACCTGCAGCTTGTGGCTAAAGCGCTTAAATGAGCCCCCGCAGAATCACCCACCAAATAGACTCTGTGGATATCCAGAGGATAAGTGTCACTTAGTTTCAAGACTGAATCAATTGCACATGAGACATCAAAGACTATGTCTTTGAGTGTAACGTTGGGAGCCAGTCGATAATTGATTGTCATCACCGCAAATCCCTGTTTCGCCAGTGCAGCTCCATAGATTCGGTATACGGAGTCTTTATGTCCATAGACCCATCCCCCACCATGAACATGAACAATGACCGGTAGTTTACCTGTGATTTTCTTGGGTAACGCCAAATCACACAAGTGCTCCTTAAGTCCATCTTCAATGTATGGAATGTCTTTGATTATATCAATATCATCAGGTAATTTCTGCTTTCTTGCATAGGCTGAATCCAATAAATCAACCATACCCCATAATCCTTTTAAGAGTAGATATCGTTTCATGTTTTTCCCCTTTCGTATTTCACTCTTTATTATACCTGAATTAATGATATACTTTAGATATTAATAAACAAAGGAAAGACTCATATGATTTCAATAGAGTGACTTTTAAAAGTCAGCTCATTCTTTCTACCATCTTTTTTTAAATCTAGACTTAATCTGTTTGGGCTACCAAGTCCTATACATCAATCATATATCATCCTATATCGAAACTCAAATTCAGCAATTTGATGAATTTGCATAAATTCAGGAGGACATAATATGAAGGAAATTTATTATCGAATGTATCAAAGTGTTTTTCGACTCATTTCCTATCTTTTACCGTGGAAAGAACCCATCGTGTATTCTGGTGAAGAAGCAACCCATCAATTAATTGATCACTTGGTTAAACGATCGAATCGACGAGTTCTATTTGTCTGTGACCCCACTATTATCAAACTGCAGTTACATCAACCTCTTCTAAAACAACTCAATGACAAAGGCTTTCACATTGAAGTGTTTGACCGTTTGCAACCGAATCCAACATTGGCATCCATTGAAGATGGTGCAAACACATTTCAGCAGGAAAACTGTGACATGATGATTGCGATGGGAGGTGGAAGCGCCATCGATTGTGCAAAAGGCATTGGAGTAAAAATCGCGCGGCCAAAGACACCTTTTTCAAACATGAAAGGTGTCATCAAAGTACTAAAGAAAATTCCTTATCTGGTAGCCATTCCGACAACGGCCGGAACGGGTAGTGAAGCAACAATAGCAACTGTGGTCACGGATGAAGTCACTCATGAAAAATATGCCATCAGTGATCCGGTATTACTTCCAAAAGTAGCTGTTTTAAACCCACAATATACCGTCAGTCTTCCACCTTTTTTCACAGCCACAACTGCCCTCGATGCCTTAACCCATGCAATCGAAGCCTATATTGGTCGCAGCAACACCCAAAAAACCAAAGAAGAGGCCATTTTAGCCATTCAGCTCATCTTTGAGTATCTGCCTGTAATTTTAGAACATCCGAATGATCTGAAAGCAAGAGAGCAATTGCAGATTGCGGCTTACAAAGCAGGACGTGCCTTTACGCGGGCCTATGTAGGGTATATCCATGCGATTGCTCATACTCTTGGTGGTCAGTATTCCGTTCCTCACGGCCTTGCCAATGCGATTGTCATGCCAGTGGTGCTTTCCTATTATGGGGACTCCATTGTTCAACCCTGTGCAGATATTGCCCGCGCAGTCTTCAAAGGCACAGCCAATCAAAGTGATGAAGCATTGTCTCAACAACTGATTCGTCACATTCAATACTTGAATCAGTTGGCTGATATACCGTCAACCGTCGTACAGTTACATTGTGAGGATATCGATTTACTGGCATCACGTGCACTTAAGGAAGCCAATCCACTGTATCCTGTTCCTAAGATTCTTCATTTGAATGATCTTCAAAACATATATTCATCTTTACTGGTAAAATAAAAAGAAGCCTAAGCTTCTAGTTTTTCAATAAATCTAACATTCGATCAATCTTGGCAAAGTCGATAAATCTTGATTCACGCAGGACTTCTTTACCGCTGTTATAAACCAAAATCGTTGGAACCGTAAAGACCAGATGCTGCGCTGAGGTCTCAACCAGTGAAGCCGCATCAATCTTTAACAAGGGTACATTTTCATATTCTTTCATCAGTTCTTCAAGACGTGGAAAGACCGATTTGCATACATTGCATGTTGGTGTGGTGAAATATAAAACGCTCACCTCATGTTTATTCATAATCTCATTCAACTGCTCTTCTGATGTAATCCTATATAGCTGATGACTCATTCTGTTCCCTCTTTTCTACCGATTGAAATTATCTCTTTTTTCATTGAGTCTGTCAAAGATTTGGCTCAATGGATGAATAAATGATTGCCATAGCAATCACACTCATCGAAAATTGAACAATAAATGTAAGCCCAAAGGATATAAACGCCAAAAAGACAATGCCTAGAAACCGATGAACATACTTACGCTTTAACACATACATTTTTACATAAATAACGACAGATATGAGAGAAACAAGTAAATGAATCGCCGCCACAAGATAAAAAGAAACACGTCCTAAAAAGAACGTGTCAATATCTGTTTTAAACACTTGGCCGATAATCAAAATGTATAGTGCAATGGCAACGCCTAGAAAGCTTGAGGCCATTAGCAGGATTTTGGATATCCGTCTCATTATGTACCTCCAATGTAAGTCATATACCTAGCCATATTATATCTTAATTTCATCACTGATTTCAACGAGAAATCCAGGGGACTGCTTCGCAGTTTTCTTTTTACTTTGCTTATGCTCATACATTTTCTGATCACTGATGTGAAGAGATTTCTCCATAGACTGTGTATCATCCACAAGTGAGTAGCCAAGACTATATTTGATATAGAATGTATGGGTACCAATGATTACAGGCTGTTTGAAATGATAACTGATTTTTTGATACATATCTTCAATTGATTGATTCTCGGACATCCCAACAATGAGTACAAACTCATCTCCACCATATCGATAGACTTCACCCCAATTGCGAACAGCACTCCGCAAGCGGCTGCCTACAACGCGTAAAATCGCATCCCCAACATCATGACTGTACTGATCATTTATCATTTTGAAATCATTCAGATCCAAAAAGAGTAAGGCTTGTTTCTTCGAAGGCGAAGATGACATGTCATGTGATAGTATGACACGTTGCAGCGCAAAGCGGTTTTTACATCCAGTTAATAAATCTGTGCTTACATCCTCCTCAAGTCGCTTATTTAATCGTCGAATCATCAAAAAGCGTGTAAGTATATGTAGTGAATAGGTTAACCCTAAAGCTAGTAAGGCAAAAGGAAATAGATACGATAGATTAAGCAAGATAAACATGTCCACATATGTATATAATACAAAACCAATAGAGGCAAACAAAATGAATGCATACTCCTGTTTTCGAATGATACTCAGAAAGAGTTCTATGAGTAGATACATGAAAGCTACCAATGACACCAGATGAAGCAAAGATTCAATCCCAGCATAAATCTGATTGGGAAGTGTCAGAGTGATAACAGCCACAACAGATAGCCAGATTTGTGCCACGAGTCGAATGCTTGGACGCTGTTTGGTCAAAGGCATTGAATCGATTATCCACAAAAGCAAAGGGGCAAAGCTATACATGGATATGAAATAAAAGCGATTTGTCCATGTCCATGGTAATCTTTGAAGAAATATACTCCACCCAACATCATAGTGAAATAGAGTAAATAAAGCCGTTAACCACATAAGGCCCATCATAAAAACCAACGATCGATCTTCCTCATACACCAGGTGGAATAGCCCGAAGAAAATCCCCACCATAACAAGCAAGGAAATGACCAGTGTTTCGATGATTTGATGATATGTGATCGCGGAAACCATTGTATCTGCATGTGCAAAGTAGATTGGAACCGTTAGTCCTCCAGAAATGGTATCAAAATCCGAAACTTCAAGTTGGATCACAGCTTTGCCGTTGGCATCAGACATAAAAACGGCTGTGTCTGCTGTAAACTGGGGCTGATAGGTAGAGATTAAATTTGATACTCTGCCCGCGCCCGTTATCTCTTTTTTATTTACATACAGATTATAGGCTGAAGGCACTTTAGAAAGATACATCATATAATGAGCCGATGGATCCAATTGATATAAAACCAGCTGGTAACTTCCCACACCATGATTTGCCATATCTTTATCTTTTGCGAAATAGTGAGGAACATTGACCGTTTTTGATGCAGCAGATGAAAAATTCGCAGATAAAAGTGGTGAATTGGATGTAAATAACCACTCACCACTTAATTGATAGAGATTCTGTTGATTTACATTTGAAAGGTAGATTTCACCACCTCGCGCCTGTAGCTTGTTTGCCTGATAAAACCCAAGTGGAGTGGCACCCAACCATAAAAGCACAATGACAAAAGTAATCCAACCAAACTTAATTCTTTCCAAGACAACTCCTCCGCATTCATTCCCCCACTATAATACCACAATGAAAGCGTTTACTCTAGAAGTGAATCAGTTTTTTTACAAGAAATATCCCGAGGATTGACAGTGTCGCAATCGACAGAAACAGCAGCTTATAATTGGATAACAAATCCAAAATCAGACCTGAACTCGATACGCCGATGAGTGCTCCCACACCATAAGCTGTAAACACAACCCCGAAATTACGACTGTACTTCTCATTAGAGAAAAGTTTTGATGTGGCAGCAGGAGCGATGGCCAGCCAGCCTCCAAGATTCAACCAATAGATCACTGTTGCGATGACAAAGACTGCAGGTTTTGCCCACACAACCATAAGAATGGAAGATAACAAAATCATGCCATAGGATATATACATGGCATTTTTTACTCCAAGACGGTCCACAAGACCTCCGAATAACGGTCTTCCCAATCCATTGAAAATCGCAAAGACTGAAATATATAAGGCCATCTGATTGGCTGGAATTGATGCATACTCAATACCAATACTGGTAGACAGTCCGATAATTGTAAGTCCAATCAGTGTCCCAATAAGAAAGGTAATATACAATCCCACAAAACGCGACTGGGATAGTAAGGAGGCTAGTGAGTCCTGTTGAACCGAAGTAGTAGCTATCGGATAGGGATATTGAAAAAACTGACCTAATACAATAAGTAACAAGGCAAACATCACTCCAAGAATCAGAAGACTTTGACTCAAGCCGACTTGCTGAAGCAGCCTGCTTGCCAAAGGTGCACTCACTAAAGGTGACATACCAAAACCAAGAAGGACCCAACCGACCATTAAACCCCGTTTGGATGCAAACCACATGCCAACCACTTTGATGGGAACACCATAGGCAATCCCAACCGCACTACCTATGCATCCACCATAAAACAAGGTCAATGCCCATACATTGGTTGCAAATGAAGATCCGATATATCCAATTCCAAGAAGGAGGCCCGCTAAGGTTAAAAGTTGTTTTGGTTGATATCTGTCCAGCACTCTTCCTGTAAGCATCATAAACAAAGCAAAGAAAGCAAGTGATGTCATATAGGGAAAACCACTTAAGGCACTCCCGATGGAAAGCTGAGTTTCCACATAAGGTCTAAATACACTCCATGAATAGACTGTGCCCATGGCCATCATAATGACAAACCCAGCAATTAAACTATACCATCCTCGTCCCTTCATCCATTCTCCTCCTCAAGTATTTCAAATAAAGCATCGGCTGTTTTAACATTCATTGCGATAAATATGTCCTGAAGAACCGCAATTCGAAGCAAAGCCTTGACATCCGGATCATGTGGTTGTGAAGTTAGAGGATCCCAGAAGAAAATGAGTGCCTGGATCTCATTCTGTGCAATCGCAGCCCCAATCTGCTGATCACCCCCAAGTGGTCCACTGAGGTAAGATTCAATTTTCAATCCGCTTTCCTTGCGAATGAGGGATGAGGTTGTTCCAGTTCCACACAACTCAAACTTTAAGAGTTGCTCTTTGTGTTTTAGCACCCACGCTAATAAATCATCTTTTCGATGGTCGTGAGCAATCAGTGCAATTTTATATGGTTTCATAAGTTCTACTCCTTTTTCAAATTCTATCACACATAAAGAAAAAGGCACAACCTGTACCTGCTACTTTTGGAAGTTTCCCCTTCATTTGATGATATGATTCGTACAACTTGACGAGAAAAATTTATCGTGTGAATACACTCCATGAAACTCAAATCATATAAATTCAAGTCAGAAAGAAGCAAAACCGGGAAAACTTCGTTGCTCCTTACCTGAATCATACGCTTATTTATTGCTTATTTAAACTAAAGAATGATAAATCGCAAACAAAAATGGATGATGTTTCTCCCCATGGATGATGACCGATGGCAAAATATTTAAATCCCATCTTTTCATAGAATCCCACAAGGTCACTGCAAAGATAAAGCTTATCAAAACCCAGGTTTTTTGCATCTTCTTTGATATATTCAATTAGAATTTTGCTTAAGTGCTTTCCCCGATATTCTTCTTCAATAATCAGTGCAACTACATACGGCCACACATCCATTCGGCTGACAAAATCATTAGTAACCAAACCTGCTCCCCCCACTATGTTATGACCATCGACTAAGATATACCATTGTGGAAGTGGTGACGGTGAGTTCATCATGCTTCTTAGGCAATCATCATAGACGGGTTTACTGACCTCAGATGCCCAATGATGCTGAAAGAAGAGAATGGCTGGTTCAAGCCATTGTGGATGATTTTTTACTGAGATTAGATTCATTGGTTTCCTCCTATTGATATTTACATTTGATTCGACTAAGATGGTATCAGAAAGTGGTGAAGCTATGAAGTGCATCTTATGTCAATCCAGTTCTTTGCATATAGCAACGTTTAGGAAAGTTCCTATCTATCAATGTCAACATTGTCAAAGTGTTTTTAAGGATACCCGTGCTTATATAAGCCGTATCGAAGAAGACAAAGTTTACCAAAGCCATAACAATGATATCCACGACTCAAAATATTTATCTTTTGTCTCGCCAGTCATTCACGAAATTCAGCGAAGTTTTTCAACTGATTCTCTTGGTTTGGATTTCGGATGTGGTAGCGGTCCCATTATATCCCATCATTTATCTACCTTTGGCTATCGTATCCATTTATATGATCCACTGTTTTATCCTGATACAGAACCATTACAACTGAAATATAACTATATCATTTGCAGTGAGGTGATGGAACACTTCAAGCAACCCTATCTGGAGTTACAACGTCTTTTTAACAAACTAAAACCAAATGGCAAGCTCATTTGTATGACTGACATCTACCATACGGATACCGACTTTTCATCATGGTATTATCTGAAAGATCCGACTCACATCTTTTTTGTTTCATCTTTCACCCTTGACTGGATTGCTTCGACCTTTCAATGTACGGTAAAACACGATAAAAGACTCATTGTCTTTACTCGAATTCAGTAAACATTCCTTCATCGATACTCATCGTTTCATCCCAAAAGAGAAAATCATAGTTCTCTTTTTTCGTTGTCAACCAGTGATAAAATTGCTCCGCCTCTGATTTCTTATGAAACAGTTTTACGACATAAAGGTCAAAACGCGTCACCTCTTGGGAATAGTGAATGAGGATGGATGCGTGGCGATGCAACCCTTCATCTCTAAATGACTGAGCCACAACTCGACGATCCTTCAGTGATCCACAAAAACGCAGACAAGCATGGACGCTACATTTGAACAGGTACATGACTTACTCTTTCTCTCCAAAGACAAACTGGTTCTTTCCTTGTCTTTTAGCTTTAGCCAATGCCTCCTCCGCAATGGTAATATACTCATCAACTCCTCGCAACTGATCTGGTGTAACCATAGCAATGCCCATACTCACCGTTAACTCAATGCGCGCATAGTCTATCTGTAACGGCTCTTCTTTGAGTGTTTTCTGAATTCGAGCACAAATCTCTGTCACTTCAGCCTCACTGACAAACGAGGCAAATAGCGCGAACTCTTCCCCACCCCAACGAGCAAAGATATCGGATACACGAAGTGAAAGCATGACTTTCTTGCTTATGTGTTTTAATACTTCATCCCCAATCACATGACCATATGCATCATTGATCACTTTAAATACGTCGATATCAAGTAGAATAAGTGCTCCCGGATGTTTATGACGGTAAATCATGTCCAACTCACGCTCGAGTATTTCATGAAAGAAAGCTCGATTGTAGACGCCAGTTAATCGATCATGACGCATCTGGTGCTCAAGTTCTTCTTTTACTTTCATTAACTCATTATGCTTATAAATATGTAATGCCTGATTTGTATAGTTAAATGAAGATACAAACAAGACGAACACATAAATGAGCATTGAAAATAACAGATACATCCACATATAGTCAAAGGCTCGATGAACGAAGATAAAGGATAGAATGAAGACCAGGTAAGCCAGGGTATAGGTAAAAAGTGAGGTTGGCCAACGTATGTAAAGAGTTGTTGCTGAAAAAATGCTTACGAGTACAAACCAGCCCATTTGCATATGTTCTGACAAGTGGATGCTTGCTAGAAGGGCGTAGGCGCTAAGGGTTACAAGAGCAAATAGCCATGTCATCATGTCCAATCGATGTAACGATGGTTGCCTTTGATTAAACAGATACGAAGATGTGATGTATACACAAAGAACTGCTAAGATTCCGATAGCTCCATGTATGATATAGTCGAGTGAATAAACCCATACAAAAGGTTGAGGACTTAATAGAATCTCAAACACCCAATATATGAACTCAATCAACACAAGACTAAGTGCAAATCGTTGCAACCGCCGCAGATTCATGGATGAAATCGTCGGAAACACCGTGTTATATCTTAAGTAATTTCTGCGAAACTCATCAAGTTCAATCAAAATATCATGCATATACTCACCTCTTTTCTTTACATAAATTCATCACTTATCCTGTTTCTTTTTAAAAGGTATAGAAAATAATCCATATCCCAAAAAACCACCGATCAGCGAACCAATGATACTACCTAACTGACCTACGGCTTCATACCCACGAACTCCATTGAAAGTGAAGTTGACGAAATAGTTTCCGCCAAGTTGCATACCTACAATAAGTCCGATGACAAATCCGACTAAACATCCAAGCAAAGTCCCCATAATTTGAACCAATCGCTTAAATTTCATAATCATTCACTCACTTTCTTTGTGCAAAATCAATCGCAATGGTTTTTAATCGGTCATCCAGTTTACTCAAAGCATAATCTTTATTCGATTGACTCATTCCATAAAAGGCTTCAGCTATACTTCCGGTAATAGCTGCCAATGTATCACTATCTCCCCCTAGTGAAATAGCCAATCGAATGGCATGCTCAAAATCAGTTGAATCCAAGAAAGCAACGATGGCTTCAGGAACTGTTTTCTGACATGTTTCGTTAAACTGATACGTTGGACGGATCACATCACACGAAACTGGCAACGAATAGAAATGATCTTCGATATATTCTTTGATTTGCTTTTTTGAATGTTTTATTTTTGCAAGATAAATCGCTGCTGCTGTGGCTTGGGCACCCTTGATGCCTTCCGGATGATTATGTGTAACCTCACTCACCCATTTGGCTAAGTTAAGTGATTGACTCAAGGATGAGGCATACCAGCCGGCAGAACTCACCCGCATCGCTGAGCCATTTCCAAAGCTGTTATATGGTCCCATGGACTCATCGAACATCCATTGGAAAAAATGACCGCCATACCCGCTGTCGGGATAATGTTTGCCTATCTTTCTCATCCATTGGATGGTCTGTTGTTTTACTTCTGTTTCATTACTTAGATTGGCTTCTGATAATGCCTTGGCAACCGCAATTGTCATCACCGAATCATCGGTAAAGAAAGCTTCCGCATCATACAAAGGAAACTGTGTGGTTTTTATGTTATTCCACTCATATACGGAACCAACGATATCTCCAAAAACAGCTCCTAGCATACGATCACCTCTACTCATATTATGCATTATTTTCATAAAAGAAAAAAGCCTTTCGGCTTAATCTTTTATTTCCTGATCACTCGGTAATAGCTCAACGACTTCATTCACAATTTCATTGGCAGTCTTCTTAATCCAACCCTCAGTTTCTTCCGCTGGTTGAACTTCCATCTGTTTCTCAAATTTCTTTGCCTGCTTTTTCATCATCACTTCCATATAGCCACCTTTAAATCGAGTAGGTTCGTTGGACATAACAAAAGCAGCTGGTTCAAAGGTATCGATGATGCTATACAGTTCGATTTCACGGGTTCGTTTTGTTAGAATATCCAAACGGTATCTTTGGCTATCCTTCCCCTGGCCTTCAAAAATAGTAACCCCAAACCCTCGTTGACGAAGAGTCGTGATAAGATCCATATTCATATCCTTAATGTTCACCATAACAGATGTAAATCCAATGGCAATTTTATTCTCAATATAAATACCTACAATAAGTCCTAGTGAAAATCCGATGGCATAGACAAGCATTGCCACAATCGTCTGATCACCGGTTAATACGATGGCCAGTCCGAATACATAGACGATACTTTCAAGAAATCCAAAGAATGCGGTTAACACTTTGAGTTTTTTAACCATACTAATGGTACGTAATGCTAACATCGGAACATAGACAAGTTGTAATAAAATAATTAATATAATATCTTTCATATACATCATCCTTTGCGTACATCCCTTACAATAACAGAAATCATCCTCTTTTTCAAATGCAAAAGAAATCAGACACTCTGATTCCTTCGTTTTACAATGAGAATATGGTATGACTGATGCGGTTTCGACCTAACTCTTTCGCCAGATACAGTTGTTCATCCGCCATTTCCAATAGATGCGCATAATGTTTTGCCTCTTGAATCGATCCAATGGCAATCCCTACACTCATGGTTACCGGATAGCTGACTTCATCAAACACATAGAAAAGTCGAATCTTTTCAACTGCTTCCTTGATTTGATTTCCCAAATCAATGGCCTGATTGGCATCCACATCTCTTGCT
>ERZ869909.2308-NODE-2308-length-12900-cov-71.387273_pt1 | contig 12900 bp, 12 predicted proteins | sample MGYA00520892_ERZ869909 | MGnify/ENA primary metagenome ERZ869909 (study PRJEB32215, sample SAMEA104723947) | bioreactor metagenome | biome: bioreactor; feature: anaerobic bioreactor; material: water | place: China | collected 2015-03-12 ... | reverse complement strand
AAAATCTGTCGCAAGCTTGGCGCTCGGCTTTGGGAGACAAGTGGCAGACCGTGCAGGAAACGTGGCTGCACACGCTCGGAAACCTGACCCTTACCGGCTACAACGCTGAATATAGCGACCGACCGTTCCTCGAAAAACGCAACATGCAGGGTGGTTTCAAAGAAAGCCCACTGCGCCTGAATGAGGGCTGGGGTCGGTTGAATGCTGGAATGAAGCTACGATCCGGGATCGAGCGGATCGGCTCGCGAAGCGGGCAGCGCAAGTCTGGTCGTCGCCAAAACTTTCTGACGATGTGATCGCGCAGTTGAAGCCCAAGGCAGTGAAGGCCCAAGAATTCACACTGGACGATCATCCTTCGGTCGCCGAGGGCGGATCAATGCGCCCGCTATTTGAAGCGCTGCGCAAAGAGGTACTCGCCCTAGACCCTTGCGTGGCTGAAGAGATCGTCAAGTCATACATTGCCTACAAGGCCGAAACCAATTTTCTAGCAGGCCGCTGAAATAGTCGTCCCTCGACGCGGCATTCGGAACATGATCCACGCCTGGCACGGTATCGGCGGGGGTGATGATGCGCGGGACGGACGAGGCGAGCGGGTCGCTGTTCAGCTATGTCGACTTGGAGGCACGTATCCCGGCGCGGCATCCGCTGCGCAAGATCCGGCAGGTAGTGAACGACGCGCTGGCCAGCTTGGACGCCGAGTTCGAGGCGCTTTACACCGATTTCGGTCGCCCCTCGATCCCAGCGGAACGGCTGATCCGGGCGAGCCTGATCCAGATCCTGTTCTCGGTCCGCTCCGAGCGGCAGTTGATGGAACAGATGCAGTATAACCTGTTGTTCCGCTGGTTCGTCGGCCTCGGGATCGACGATCCGGTCTGGGTGCCGACAGTCTTCACCAAGAACCGCGACCGGCTGATGACCACCGAGATGTCGCGCAAGGTGATGGCTGCGATCCTGGCCCATCGAGAGGTCGCGCCACTTCTTTCAGATGAGCACTTCTCCGTCGACGGCACGCTGGTAAAGGCCTGGGCCTCGATGAAGAGCTTCCAGTCGAAGGCGGGAGACACGCCGCCGGATGACGGCCCGGGCAACCCGCCCGGACCCGACGCCCCAGCCGAAGATCACCCTGCACCGAGCGAACCCGAGACCGCCGCCATGCCCCGCCATACCCGCCATACCCGCCATAACCGCCATAACCGCAATGCCGAAGTCGATTTCCGGGGCGAGAAACGGTCCAGTGCCACCCACGCCTCGACCACCGACCCGGACGCGCGCCTTTACAAGAAGTCACCGGGCACCGGGGCGATGCTTTGCTTCATCGGGCATGCGCTGATGGAGAACCGGAGTGGGCTCATCGTGCAGGGCGACCTCACGCAAGCCGATGGTCATGCCGAACGCCGCGCCGCACCGGACATGATCCACCGCCATTCCCCCGGATCGACCCGACGGCCAACCCTCGGCGCTGACAAGGGCTTCGATGCGGCCGAGTTCGTCGCCGACCTGCGCCAGGCCTGCGTCACGCCACATGTCGCGCAGAAATCGAGATATTCAGCGATCGACGGCCGCACCACCCGGCACGACGGCGACGTCAGATCCCAACGGAACCGCAAGCGCATCGAGGAGGCCTTCGGCTGGGCCAAGACCGTCGGTGGCATGGCCCGGACCGTCTATCGCGGCGTCGAACGAGTGCGCTCGCGCTTCATTCTCACCATGGCTGCCAACAACCTCGCCCGACTGCCGCGGCTGCTGGCGGCATAATGATGAGATAAAGTATCAGGCCACGCATCCTTGCAACATCAAACGGCGCGCCAAGGAAGGTGACCTGCCACCGCCAGGGAAACCGTTCCACCCCGCAGACTTCTTCCGCAGCCTGTTAGGGGCTTTCATCACTTCAGACATGCGGCTTCCTGCGTTTGACCCTTCGGGGCGGGATTCTCGGGATTTCGCCAAACGCTCGGAATCTCAAATGAAAACCTGCCGACCCTTCGCGGCGTCACACGCTATGGGAGCCCGGCCCACGCGGCAGGTGATTTTCTTCACGGTGAAGACTCGGTGATGATTCCGGTCAGAACGAGAAAAGACCCCTTGCGGGGGCTTGCTCGTAACTCTCTGATTTCCCGAGAGATTTTTGGTGGAGCCAAGGGGAGTCGAACCCCTGACCTCTTGAATGCCATTCAAGCGCTCTCCCAACTGAGCTATGGCCCCACCGGAGGTGCGTTCCCTCGGGAACGCCCGGGCTGTTTATGCAAGCCGCGCGGCCAGTGCAAGAGGGAAAATGCACCGGACGACGCAGCCCTCACACATCCTCGTCGTCATCCGCCACGTCTGACAACTCGTCAAACGAAACGGTATCGTCGTCTTCATCTTCCAGCAGATCGTCATCGCCGTCGACCACGACATCTTCCTCGTCGAGCAGGACATCATCGGTATCGACGTCACCGGATGGCGGTTTGGCCTTGGACTTTGCTGCTTCCGGCTGGAGCGGCGCTGCGCCTTTGCGACCCGGCTGCTCAAGCTCGACGACCTCACCCGTGAAGGGGCTGATCACGGGCGACTTGTTCAGGTCGTAGAAACGCTTTCCCGTTGTCGGGCAAATACGCTTTACACCCCATTCTTCCTTGGGCATGAAATCCCCTTCCTGATACTTGGATCGACGCCGGTTGCCACAACAGCGGGTGCTTGTCAAAGCCTTTGTGGCAGTGTTTTGATAGCGAGAGGCTTAACGGCGCTGATGCGCCGGGAAACAATGCGCGGAAAGGGCCGATGGGCAACGAAATTGATACCAGCGAACTGCCCGGCGACCCGCCCTTGGTGGTGTATTGGCGCCGATCAGCCCAGGCGCGCCGCATGTCGTTGCGCGTATCGGGCCTGGACGGCAAGATAACGCTGACCCTGCCGCGCCGCGCAGCCAGCCGGCATGGTCACGAATTCCTGAACGAACGGGCGGGCTGGCTTCGCACGGCAGTTGCGGCACTGCCGGTTCAGTACCCGGTTGCGCATGGTGCGGTGATTCCCGTTGAGGGCCGGGAACTGAGAATCACACCCGCCGCCGTCCGCTCTGCCCGGGCCGAGGACGATTGCCTGCTGGTGCCCGCCGGTGCATCACCCGGCGCAAGGGTGCAGGCCTATCTGAAACTGCGCGCACGCCAGCGGATCGAAGAGCGGGTGCGCCACCATGCCGGGCTCCTGGGCCGCGCTGCGGGGCGGATCACTCTGCGCGATCCGCGCTCGCGTTGGGGGTCGTGTTCGTCGGCAGGGGATCTGATGTTTTCCTGGCGGTTGATCATGGCCCCGCCCGATGTGCTGGACTATGTCGTCGCGCATGAAGTGGCGCATCTGGCGCAGATGAATCACTCGGCTGCCTTCTGGGCCGAAGTGGCAAGACTGATGCCAGGCTACCAGCCCCCCCGCAGTTGGCTGCGCGCCCAGGGCACCGACCTCCACCGCTTCCGCTTCACGCCCGCTTGACGGCGGGGGGCGGTTGTGGTGACGCTGAACCATGCTGCGCGCCAACCGCCCCACCACCGACCCCTCTCAGCTCTCGGCGCATGACCGGGTGTATCGCAGCCTGCGCACCCGGGTGATGCATGGCGAACTGGCACCGGGACAGGCCCTGACGCTTCGCGGCATCGGGCGCGATTTCGGGGTCAGCATGACGCCCGCGCGCGAGGCGGTTCAACGCCTCGTGGCAGAGGGCGCGCTGACGATTTCGGCTTCGGGTCGCGTTTCCACCCCTGAACTGGGAACCGACCGCATCGAGGAACTGGCCTCTATCCGCGCATTGTTGGAACCCGAACTGGGTAGCCGTGCCCTGCCCCGCGCCCATCCCGCGTTGATCGATCGTATGGAGGCTATCAACGCCGCAATCACCGATGCCGTGGGCCGGGGGGATGCCGTAACCTATGTGCGCACCAATCTGGAGTTCCACCGCACACTCTATCTTCGCGCCCAAAGTCCGGCAATGCTGGCGTTGGTGGAAACCTTGTGGCTGCAACTCGGACCGACGATGCGCGCGCTCTATGACCGGTTGCGAAGAAACACTCCGCCTCCGCACCACCGGATGATCCTTGGTGCGCTGAAGGCCGGGGACGAGCCGGGACTGCGACTTGCCCTGCGCACCGATGTCACCCAGGGGCTGCGGCATCTGGCGACCTAAGCGGCTTCCTCCGGCACGTCACCCAACCGGTCATACCGGCAAGGAATCGCTCATACATCCCGCCAAAACTGGCCTCTGGGCCGGTTCTGACTACTCTAGTACAGGCAGAGGACCCAGGAAATGAGCACGCATGGAGGAATCCTTGCCAACGATCCTTCCGGAGCGCAACACTCGGATTGACGCGGTTCGCGCCACCGTTCTGGCTGCGGTAATCATCGGCAACATGCTCACGATTTCCGGCCTCGCCTATATGACCGAGGACATGCGGGCCCAGATGCTGGCCCCCGTTGATCGCGCGACGTGGCGTTTTCTGGCAGTGTTTCTCGAAAGCAAGGCCCTCGCCGCCTTTTCATTCCTGTTCGGGTTAAGCTTCAGCATAATCGTGACGAAGGCGCAGGGACACGGTGAAGCACCGACCGTGCAGTTTCTGCGCCGATTGCTGGTGCTGGCCGCCATCGGGCTGTTCAACGCAGTGTTTCTGTATTGGGCCGATATCCTGATGGCTTATGCTGCCCTGGGTCTGATCCTGCCCTTTGCCGCCCGATTCCCCGCAAAGGTCTTGCTGGTGCTGGCGCTCTTGCTGATCATCTCTGGCCCGCTGGCGCTGGTGCTTGGCGGGTTCGACCCACCGGTTCCGGTGCCGGAGGGTCATGTGGATAGCCTCAAGGCTTTCGCCTCGCCAAACTTCACCGATACGATCAGCCATAACTGGCACATGGTATTCAGCGCGGCCGAGCACGCCGACAGCATGCTGGTGCTGCGCTTTTTCATGCTCTCCGGCCTGTTCCTGATGGGCCTTTCTGCCGGAAAGTCGGACCTGCTCACCCGATTGACCGCGAAACGCAGCGCCCTGTTGAAGGCCGGCACGGCCCTGCTGGCAACCGGATTGCTGCTAAACCTGATGCTTGCCCTTGAGATTGTCGCAGACAGGTTTGCGCCGCTGTTGCAGATCAATTCACCCATCATGGCATTGGGATATCTGGCCCTGATCACCGTTGCGCTGGACGGCGCGCGCGCGCGGCGGTTGCGGACCCTGCTTGCCCCTTTGGGACGCATGAGCCTGACGGGTTATCTGATGTCGGCAGCCATGGGCCAGCTCGTTTTCTATGGCTGGGGGTTTCAGTTCATCGGCAGGCTTGGAACGCTGGAAGTACTTTTTGTCGCTGCCGGTATTTTTGCCTTGCTGGTGGGTTTCGCCCGTTTCTGGTTCCGGCATTTCCTGTACGGACCATGGGAATGGCTATGGCGAAGCCTGACGCGAATGCAGGCGCAACCGCTTCTTTCAGTGCGATAGGCCCGCCCCCCAAGGAGACAGGCCTTTTGCCTGGAAACCCGCAGTCTCAGGCGTGAATCGCGCCATCGCCACAGGCCAGTGCCGCTTCGCGCACAGCCTCGGAGAAGGTGGGATGCGCATGGCAGGTGCGCGCGACATCCTCGGCGGCGGCGCCGAACTCCATGGCCACGCATATCTCGTGGATCAGATCACCCGCCATCGGCCCGACGATATGCGCGCCCAGCAGACGGTCAGTTTCCGCATCGGCCAGAAGCTTCACAAAGCCTTCCCCCTGGAACACCGCCTTGGCCCGGCCATTGCCCATGAAGCTGAACTTGCCGACCTTGTAGGCGCGCCCGGCCTCTTTCAGCGTTTCCTCGGTTTCGCCGACCGAGGCCACCTCGGGCGTGGTATAGATCACGCCGGGGATGACGCCGTAATTCACATGCCCCGCCTGTCCGGCGAGGATTTCAGCCATGGCCATGCCCTCGTCCTCGGCCTTGTGGGCCAGCATCGGCCCGGTAATGGCGTCACCGATGGCGTAGATGCCCTTGACGCTGGTGGCGTAATGCGCATCGGTCTCGATCTGGCCGCGCTTGGTCAGCGCAACGCCCAACGCCTCCAGCCCCAGCCCGTCGGTATAGGGTTTGCGCCCCGTGGCAACCAGCACACAATCCGCCTCGATGCTGTGCTCGCTGTCATCCTTGCGCAATCTGTAGGTGACACTGGCCTTGTTTTTCTTCACCTCGGCACCTTGCACCGCAGCACCAAGAATGAACTCCATCCCCTGTTTCTTGAGGATACGCTGGAAGGTCTTGGCAACCTCGTTGTCATTGCCGGGGATCAGCCGGTCCAGATACTCGATCACCGTCACCTCGGCCCCGAGGCGCGCATAGACCGACCCCATCTCCAGCCCGATGACGCCGCCGCCGATCACAACCATCTTTTTCGGCAGCTTCTCCAACGACAGCGCGCCGGTAGAGGTGACGATCACCTGTTCGTCCACCTCGACACCGGGCAGCGAGGAAGGCTCAGAGCCTGAAGCGATGACAATGTGCTTTGCTTCATGCACCTCGTCGCCCACCTTGACCTGACCGGCCGCCGGGACCGAGGCCCATCCTTTCAGCCAGGTGACCTTGTTCTTCTTGAACAGGAATTCGATACCCTTGGTGTTCTGGGCAATGACATCGTCCTTGTAGGCCAGCATCTTCGACCAATCGACCTTTGGTTTGCCGACCGAAAGACCCATCTTGCCGAAATTTTCCTGCGCCTCGTGCAGATGGTGGGTGGCATTGAGCAGCGCCTTGGAGGGGATGCAGCCGATATTGAGGCAGGTGCCGCCCAAGGTTTCGCGCCCCTCGACGCAGGCCACTTTCAGCCCGAGCTGTGCCGCGCGGATGGCGCAGACATATCCGCCGGGGCCGGCGCCGATGACGATAAGGTCGAAATTGGCCATGATGGGTCTCCTTGGTGGCGGGGGAAGGGGGGCTGTCTGCCCCCCTCGGGCCTGCGGCCCTCACCCCCCGAGCGTATTTGTAGCAAGATGAAAGGGCATCAGAAAAGTGCCGCGAGCAACATGAGAAGGGTTGCGAGCCAGCCGATACCCCAGATGACGGAGCGCCAGGGTGTCCAGCCAAAGGCATAGGCCGGGACGTAGAGGATGCGCGCGGCAAGGTAGGCCCAGGCGCAGGCGGCGGTGAACGGGGTTGTTATCTTCATGAAGGTCACCACCACCACGGCAATGGTGAAAAGGATCAGCCCCTCGAAATGGTTGGCCAGCGCGCGTTGCAGCCGGCCCGCCAACCCGGTGAGCTGGCGCGGCGTGTCGCGCGGACCAAGGGCATATTTCGGGCCCACCTGAAGGTTCGCGGCAACGGAATAGGCGAGGAACTGCGCACATTGCAGCAACGCGGCGAGGGTCAGGGCGGTGAGTTCGGCGGTCATGCGAAGAGCACTCCGATAAGCATGAAGGCAAGACCAAGGGTCGCGCCCAGCCAGCATAGCCTGCGCAACCACGGCAAGCCCGACAGATAGGTCGGGAGATACACGGCCCGCCCAGCAAGATAGACCAAAGCGCCTGATGGGGCCAGCATGCCGCCCCGCCCCGACCGGTGCAACGCCAACATCAACGTCAGAAAAGCAGGCGCGGTTTCAAGCAGGTTCCGCAGCGCCCGCGACGCCCGGCCAGTCAGCAGGCCGGACGCGACAGGGTGATCACGCGGACCAAACGTCCAATCATTGCCGACCGTTGCCCTCAGCAAAAACGAACGGGCGCCGACATGGACCAGAACGAGGGCCGCGAAACCCGCAAGCACGATGCTGGCGACATCGGCAGACATCAGAGATCCAGCAACAACCGCTGCGGGTCTTCCAGCGCCTCCTTGACGCGGACAAGGAAGGTCACGGCACCCTTGCCATCGACGATGCGGTGATCATAGCTCAGAGCGAGATACATCATCGGCCGCGCCACGATCTGGCCATTCACCACCACCGGACGCTCCTGGATCTTGTGCATGCCCAGAATGCCCGATTGTGGCGGGTTCAGAATGGGCGAGGACATGAGCGAACCATAGACGCCACCGTTGGAAATGGTGAACGAACCACCCTGCATCTCGGCCATCGACAACTTGCCGTCGCGTGCGCGCAAACCCAGTTCGCCGATTTTCTTCTCGATCGCGGCAAAGCCCATCTGGTCGGCATCCCGCACCACCGGAACCACCAGACCCGAAGGTGTGCCGACGGCGACGCCCATATGGACATAGTTCTTGTAAACCACGTCCTGGCCATCAATCTCGGCATTGACCTCGGGCACCTCTTTCAGCGCATGGCAGCAGGCCTTCACGAAGAAGGACATGAAACCCATCTTCACGCCGTGCTTCCTCTCGAACGCGCCCTTGTATTCGTTGCGGAGCGCCATGACAGCCGACATGTCCACCTCGTTATAGGTGGTCAGCATGGCGGCAGTGTTCTGCGCGTCCTTCAGGCGGCGTGCAATGGTGGCGCGCAAACGGGTCATGCGCACCCGCTCTTCGCGCGCGGCATCGTCAGCAGGGACCGGCGAGCGGGGCGCCGCGCCCACCGGGGCAGCGGAGGGGGTGGGCACGGTCGCCGAAGGCGCCGGGGCCGCCGCCGCAGCGCCGGTGTCGATAGCCTGCTGCACGTCTTCCTTCATGATCCGGCCATCCCGCCCGCTACCTGTGACCGCATCGCGCGAAAGGTTATGCTCGGCCATCAGCTTGCGAGCTGATGGTGCGTCTTCGGTATCCTTGCCACCCTGCGCGGGTTTCTCGGCGGGGCTCCCGGCGGGCTTACCTGCCGATTCCTCGGCAGCGGCCCCGGGCGCACCGCCGATCACCGCCAGTTTCGCACCCGCGGCAACGGTGCTGCCAGCTTCAGCGATGATTTCAGACAGCACCCCCGCAGCTGGTGACGGCACCTCGACAGAGACCTTGTCAGTCTCCAGTTCGCAGAGCATCTCATCTTGTGCGACGGTGTCGCCCACAGCCTTGAACCATGTGGCCACCGTTGCCTCCGACACGCTTTCACCCAGCGTCGGCACCATGACCGGCACCGCTTCTGTCGCGGCGGGCACATCGTCCTGCTTCCCCGATTCAGTCCTGGCACCAACAGCGCGCGGCGCGGGCGTTTCCGGCCCGGCACTGCCGGATTCGGCGATCACCGCCAGAAGCGCGTTCACACCAACCGCGGCACCTTCGGCGGCGACAATTTCTGACAGGATCCCGGCAGCGGGCGCGGGCACTTCGACCGTCACCTTGTCGGTTTCCAACTCGCACAGCATTTCATCGGCCGCGACCGAATCGCCCGGTTTCTTGAACCATGTCGCGATCGTGGCCTCGGAAACGCTTTCACCCAGAGTGGGCACACGGACTTCGATGCTCATTCTCATTCCCCTTCGAAAGACAGCGCTTCGTTCACCAGCGCCTCTTGTTGTGCCTTGTGCCTGGAAGCCAGCCCCGTCGCGGGCGAGGCCGAGGCCGAACGCCCCACATAGCGCGGGCGGGTCTGTCTGGCGCCGACCTGCGTCAGCACCCATTCAAGATTGGGTTCAATGAAGGACCAGGCGCCCTGGTTCTTCGGCTCTTCCTGACACCAGATCATCTCGGCACCCTTGAAGCGCGCAAGCTCGGCGCGGAGCGATTGCGTAGGCACCGGATAGAGCTGCTCGATGCGCAGGATATATACATCATCGCGTCCACGCGCATCGCGCTCGGCCAGAAGATCAAAATAGACCTTGCCCGAGCACATCACGACCCTGCGGATCTTGTCATCGGGCTGCAGATTCAGCGCCGAGTTGCCCTTTTCCGCATCGTCCCACAAAACCCTGTGGAAGGTAGAGCCGTCGGTGAAATCTTCGGCGCGCGAGACGCACATCGGATGGCGCAGCAGCGATTTCGGGGTCATCAGAACCAGCGGCTTTCGGAAGTCTCGATGCATCTGGCGACGAAGGATGTGGAAGTAGTTGGCCGGCGTCGAGCAGTTCGCCACGATCCAGTTTTCCTCGGCAGACATCTGCAGGAAGCGTTCCAGCCGGGCTGAAGAGTGTTCAGGCCCCTGGCCTTCAAAACCGTGCGGCAGCAGCATCACCAGCCCCGACATGCGCAGCCATTTCGATTCGCCCGAGTTGATGAACTGATCGAACATGATCTGTGCACCGTTTGCAAAATCGCCGAACTGTGCCTCCCACATCACCAGCGCGTTGGGCTCAGACAGCGAATAGCCGTATTCAAAGCCCAGCACCGCATATTCCGACAGCATTGAATCGATCACCTCATATCGCGCTTGCCCGGCACGGATATGGTTGAGCGGGTAATACCGCTCCTCGGTGGTCTGATCGATCAGGCCGGAATGCCGCTGGCTGAAGGTGCCGCGCGTGCAGTCCTGTCCCGACAGGCGCACCGGGAACCCCTCCGCCAGAAGCGAGCCAAAGGCGAGCGCCTCGGCAGTGGCCCAGTCAAAGCCCTTGCCGTTCTCGAACATCTTCTTCTTGGCTTCAAGCTGGCGCGCCACCGTCTTGTGGATGTCGAAATCCGACGGATAGCGCGTCAACGCTTCGCCGACCTGGGCCAGGGTTTCGGGCTTGATGCAGGTCTGCCCCCGCTGATACTGCGCCTGATCCTTGGTCTTGAGGGCGCGCCAGCGGCCGTCCAGCCAGTCAGCCTTGTTAGGCCGGAATTCCTTGCCGGCCTCGAACTCTTCGTTCAGATACGCCTGGAACGCTGCCTTCATGTCTTCAATCTCGCCCTCGGGGATCAGCCCGTCAGCGACCAGACGCTCGGTGTAAAGCTGCAGCGTGGTCTTGTGCCGCTTGATACGGTTGTACATCTGGGGGTTTGTGAACATCGGCTCATCCCCCTCGTTGTGACCAAAGCGACGGTAGCAGAACATGTCGATGACCACGTCCTTGCCGAACTGCTGGCGATACTCGATCGCCACGCGCGCGGCGTGCACAACGGCCTCGGGGTCATCGCCGTTCACATGAAAAATCGGCGCCTCGACCATCAGCGCAATATCGGTCGGATAGGGCGAGGAGCGGGAGAAATGCGGCGCGGTGGTGAAGCCGATCTGGTTGTTGACGATGATATGAAGCGTCCCGCCGGTGCGGTGCCCCTTGATGCCCGAAAGCTGCAGGCATTCGGCAACCACGCCCTGCCCGGCAAAGGCCGCGTCACCATGCAACAGGATCGGCAGAACCTGACGGCGCTCGGCGTCGTTCAGCTGGTCCTGCTTGGCGCGGACCTTGCCCAGCACCACCGGGTTCACAGCCTCAAGATGTGACGGGTTGGCAGTTAGCGACAGATGGACCACATTGCCGTCGAATTCGCGGTCAGATGACGCGCCGAGATGGTATTTCACATCACCCGAACCATCGACATCCTCTGGCTTGAAGCTGCCGCCCTGGAATTCGTTGAAAATGGCGCGGTAAGGCTTGCTCATGACATTGGCGAGCACCGACAGGCGCCCACGGTGCGGCATGCCGATCACCACGTCCTTCAGCCCCAGCGCACCGCCGCGTTTGATGATCTGCTCCATCGCCGGGATCAGCGCCTCGCCGCCATCAAGGCCGAAACGCTTGGTGCCCATGTATTTCACATGCAGGAACTTCTCGAAACCCTCGGCCTCGACGAGCTTGTTCAGAATCGCGCGGCGCCCCTCGCGGGTAAAGGCGATTTCCTTGCCATAACCCTCTATCCGCTCTTTCAGCCAGGCGGCTTGCTCCGGGTCCGAAATATGCATGAACTGCAGCGCGAAAGTGCCGCAATAGGTGCGTTTGAGGATATCAAGGATCTGGCGCATCGAAGCGACCTGCAGACCCAGCACATTGTCGATGAAGATAGGCCGGTCCATATCGGCATCGGTGAAGCCGTAGGCGACCGGGTCCAGCTCTGGATGCACCGAATCGTCGCGCATGCCCAGCGGGTCCAGATCGGCGATCAGGTGGCCGCGAATACGATAAGCGCGGATGATCATCAGCGCGCGCAGGCTGTCCAGAACGGCGCGCTGCACCTGTGCATCACTCAGTTCGAACCCTTTTTCTTGTGCCTTGGCAGCGATCTTTTCGCCCGCCGCGCGCTCTTCCCCAGCGGGCACCGGCGCCGAGGCGACCGAAGGCCATTCGCCGGTCAGGGCAGCGGTCAGGTCATCAGCGGGCAGCGGCGGCCAGTCGGCCCGCGCCCAGCTGGGGCCCGCCGCCTGGCGTGTCGCGTCAGACGGGTCATCGCCCAGCGCCTGAAAGAACGCGGCCCATTGCGCATCTACGCTGGCCGGATTCTGCGCGTAGCGGGCATGCATCTGATCGATGTAATCGGCGTTGGCGCCCTGCAGGAAGCTAGTCTCGTGGAACGCGTCATTTGGGCTTTGATCATTCATGTCGGTCACTCAAGGCGAGGGGTGAATATCGAGTAAGGATCAGCGCATTATCAGCCTGAAGCGGCGGATCGGGCATATAAGGGGGCTGCAGGCGCATCACATCCACCACGCCCATGTGCCCCTCGGACATGCATGGCATCTCGCGCGACTGGCGCAGGAAAACGGTACCACTCCGAGGGGTGACCGTATGCAGAAAGGCCTCTGTCAACACGCAATTGGGCGATGCCCTCCAACGATGCACCGCCTGCAAGCCTGTTTCGGCTCGATCACTGCGATAACCCGTCTCCGCGCCATCCATGCCAAGGCACGGTGAAAAGGTCAATTGCAGTGCCGGCTCTGTGGCTAGGGCCGGACAGACGACGGCGAGAGGAAAGGCAACACCGCCTCCCGTCATCGACTGCCTTGTCACTCCTGCCCGGCCCATACCCATATCGCTCCTGTTTCGCCCCCCGCAAAGGAAGGCGGGCCTGTTTTAGCCCTTGATCGCCTTCATCACAGCCTCGCCCAGCGTGGCGGGGCTGTCGGCAACCACGATCCCGGCCGCTTTCATGGCCTCGATCTTGCTTTCCGCATCACCCTTGCCACC
>ERZ869909.2306-NODE-2306-length-12917-cov-6.894003_pt1 | contig 12917 bp, 10 predicted proteins | sample MGYA00520892_ERZ869909 | MGnify/ENA primary metagenome ERZ869909 (study PRJEB32215, sample SAMEA104723947) | bioreactor metagenome | biome: bioreactor; feature: anaerobic bioreactor; material: water | place: China | collected 2015-03-12 ... | reverse complement strand
GCGCACGAAGCATCGCTGGCCGATGCGGATGCGCGTCACGTCGCGCTCTTAGACCTCGGCGCGGACGCGGAGGCCGGAAATGTCGCCGAACAGCAGCAGGGCCGCGTCCGGAGAAGGCGCGGCCATCTCGCCGACCTTCGCCCACACGTTGAGAACCGCGCCGTCCTCAGGCGCGCGCACGCGCGTCTTTTCGATGGCGTTGACCACCTGAGCGACTTCCGTGCGCGCAATCGTAAGCGACGATTCGAGCCGGGTCGGGAGCGGCATGTTGGCATTTTGCGCGAGCTTCTCGAGCGCGGCCCGATCTTCGGCCTCTTTCTTCTCGGCTTCCGCGAGCGCCTCGCGCGCCTTGCTGAGCGCATCCGCGTCGGCTTCGCCGTTGCGGTACTGGCGATAGACGTCGTCTGCGGCCATCAGTGCGCGGAAGCTCGCGCGTTCGGAAGCATAAAGCGCGTCCTCGGCCTGCCGCCGCTCGAGCGCCGGTCCCGTCACGGGCCCTTCCTCCGTATCCTCGTCCCGCTCGCGCACGCGAACGTCGGCCTCAGCTTCCGCCGCGATCAGCTTCTGCATGAGATCGCTGCTGTCGAGGCGGACCAGCAGATCGCCTGCGGTTACGCGGTCGTTGGTCGTCGCGATGACCTCGACGATCCGCGCCGGGATCTCGGCCGCGATGCGCACCTCGCCCGCGCGAGGCTCGACGCGTCCGGTGGCGGAAGCCGCCCAGACGGGACGCAACGTCGAGGTGTTGGCCGCATGTGCGGTGCCGCCCGCGATCCGTTGCGCGTTCGCCATGCCGCCCTGACTGCCGGCGAGCTGGTTCAGAAGGACGCTTGCCGCGATGGCAAGCACCGCGGCCATGGCCACGGTGTAAAAGGTGGGGTCGAGCTTACGCATTTGCTTTTCGCCTCTTGGTCAGGTCGGTGATCTCGGGCGCGTCGAGGCCCTGCGGCCTGCGCTCCTCTCCGACGATTAGGCCGTCCTCGATACGCACGACGCGGTCGGCATACCCGAGGGTTCTGGGATCGTGGGTCACGGCGAGCACGCACCGGTTCTGCTCTTTGGCGACGCGCGCGAGCAGTGCCATGACCGCATGCCCGTTCTCGCTGTCGAGCGCCGCCGTCGGCTCGTCCGCGAGCACGACGGAGGGCTGAGCGGCAATCGCGCGGGCAACCGCCACGCGCTGCTGCTCACCGCCCGACAGGTTGGACGGGAAGTTCCGGAGCCTGTGCCCGAGCCCGACATCGCGCAGGACTTCCTCCGCGCGGCGTGCGGCCGGGTAGCCCTTCTGGCCGATCACGTCGAGCGCGATGCGGACGTTTTCGAACGCCGACAGCGTCGGGAACAGGTTGTACGACTGGAAGATGAAGCCGATGTGCTTGCGGCGGATGTCTGCGAGCTCCTCGGCCGTCTTGCCCTCGGTGGACTCGCCTCCGACGCGCACGATGCCAGACGTCGGCGTCAGAATGCAGCCGAGGATTGAGAGCAGCGTCGTCTTCCCGCTGCCCGAAGGGCCCATCAGGAGCGTCAGCTCACCCTTGGCGAGCGCGAGGTTCACGCCCTTGAGGGCCACGACCTTGCCGGCGCCCTTGCCGAGCTCCTTGACCACGTTTTCGCATTCGAGGACGGGGGTGTTTTTCGTCATCTGCTGAATACCGTGGCTGGATCGATGCGGGTGACCTTCATGATCGCCGAGATGGCGGACACGCCCGACATGAAGAGCGTGAGGCCGAGCAGCGCCAACGCGAGCCCTGGCGTCATGACGAGGGGCAGCGGCGTGTTGCGGCTGATGTAGAGGATGCCGAGCGAGATGAGGATCCCGAGCACGTAGCCGATCACGGCCGAAAGCCCCGCCTGCGCGAGGATGACCTTGTAGATGTAGCCCGACGACGAGCCGAGCGCGCGCAGCGTCGCGAACTCGTTGAGATGATCTTTCGTGCTCGAATAGAGCGTCTGCGCCACGATCACGGTGCCGACGAGGATACCGAGCAGCGCGCCGCCGATGAGCGCGAGACCCGCGCCGGTGCGGAACAGCCACTGGCTGAGGCTCCGATTGTGGAACTCTTCCTTGGTGAGCACTTCCGCGCCGTCGAGCCGCTTCAGAAGCTCCTGGCGAACGACCTCCACGTCGGTGCCGGGCGTGAGCTGCACGAGGTAGAACGACGCCCCGTCGCCGTCGACGCCGAGCAGGTTGCGCGCGCGCTGCAGCGGCGTGAACACGTAAGGAGACTGCGTGAAGGAGCGGATGCGATGCGTGAGTGCCTTCACCTTCACGCGGCCGGCGCCGATCTGGGCCGTGTCGCCGATGCCGTCGATGCCGAGTTCGCGAAAGTAGGTATCGTCGGCGGAGACCGCGTCGGGCGACTTGATGTCCTGCCAGGTTCCGTTGACGAGCGACCACGGCGCGAGCCCACCGTCTTCCGCATCCGTGCCGACGACGACGACGCGGGTCGATCCGCCTTCGGCCTTGCGCCATTCGGCAAACGAGACGACGAGCGGTATGACAGCCTGCACGCCCGGCGTGGCGAGCGCCTGATGACGTTCGCGCGAGGTGAGAAGGATGCCGCCCTCCTCGAAGCTTTTCGCATCGAACGCGGTGATCCAGAGCTCTCCGTTCGAGCGCTCGATCATGTCCGTAATCATGCGGCTCGAGCCGAGGTACATGCCGAGCTGGATGGCGACGAGCACGATGGAAAAGAGAATGCCGACCAGCGTGACGGCAAGCCGGATGCGGTCATGGAAGAGATTACGGAATGCGAGCGTAAGGATCATCTTCTCAGCAACCGATCGGGTTGACGGATACGTGGACTTGAAATGTCGGGTCAGGCCCGCTGGGCGCGTCGGGCTCAATGAAGGCCCGTCGAGTGCGCCCGGTTTCCAAGCTCTGATCGAGGTCGTCTTCGTGAGCCGGAATATAGGTTATGGTCCGGGTTCACACTACCTTCTAGCGTGGCCGTATTCAAATCAAAGTGCCGCGGCAGAAAGATGGTAAGTCTTCGCCTTGCCTCTTGATGTCCTTCGGCACATGGCTAATAACGTCCTGATAACGTTACGTTCCGTGTTTTCGCCGTTTTTGGTTGCAGAGTCGAGATCCTGCGACGATGAGACACCGCGGCCAACCCGCGGCGCAGGGTGCGTTGAAAAACAGCACGAAACTAGGCTGTGACGTGGGCACGGCCGAACCATCGGGTTCCTTCATGATCGAAAGAACGTTTGCCCTCTTGGGCTTTGCAGCACGGCTTCTCCCGGCAGCCGCTGTGGGGTTGGTCGCCCTTTCCACCGCGAGCCACGCTCGCCCGGAACTCGGCCTCTGGTACGACGACTCCGGCGACGGTGCCGTCGAGATTTATATTTGCAACGACGACCCTAATCGCCTGTGCGGCCGTATTGCGTGGCTCAAGGAGCCGTTGGCGGCCGACGGCACGCCGAAGCACGATCGCTACAACCCCAAGCCTGAACTTCAGAATCGCCCGATCTGCGGCCTGCCCGTCATCGGCAACCTGGGGCTGATGAGGGACGGCACGTTTGACGGCGGCTGGATCTACGATCCCAAGGCTGGCAAATCCTACAGCGTGGCCATGCAGCTCGCTGCGCCCGACGAACTTGTCATCACCGGCTATCTCGGCGTGAAGATGATGGGAAAGTCGTTCACGTGGCGCCGGGCGGGCCCGGAAGTCCAGGTCTGCGGTGGCTGATACCGAGGCCGGCCGTCTGACGCCATGTCATCGTCTTGAGGACGCACCAACGAGAAAGGCCGGGCGTTTGCCCGGCCTTTTCTGTGCCGTTTGCAACAGAGTGAACGAGAAGCGCGCTACTCTGCGACTCCGTTGCCCTTGAGGAAGCGCGACACCGCGGCCTTCTCCTCGAGGCGCTGCGTGAGGCGCACGACGAAGTCCACCGTCCGGTCGACGACGACCGAGCGCTGCCGGTCGAGCGTGACCATGTGATAGCTGTCGTCGAGCACCGTGACGTCGACGGGGCCACCCAGTTTGCGCTGGAGCCGGAACGCGTTCGAGATGTCGCTCTGATCGTCGTGACGCGGATGGAACACGACGGCCTGCTGCGAGATCTCGCCGAGCCGGCGCTTCACGTCGCGCGCAAGCGACATGAACTCCCACACCAATCCGCCGCCGCGGCTGAACAGGTTTTCCAGCGGCTGTCCTTCGCTCTTGAACGAGTCGATGACGAAATTGCGAATGCGCTCGTCCTTGATGCCGTAGGGGGCGCGCTGTTTGAAGCGAAACAACGAGGCGACCCACTTGTGGCGCACGAGCCTGAACAGGTTGAAGCGCAGCGGAATGGCCCAGCCGTTCGGCTTCATCGTCGGCGCAAACAGGATAAGACCCTGAACGTCGTTGGCACGCTCACGCGCAAGCCTGAGTGCGAGCACGGAGCCGGCCGAGAGACCGCCCACGATGACGACGTCGCAATGGGCCTTGAGCTCGTCGTGCGCTTCTTCGATCGCCTGATACCAGTCCCGCCACGAGGACAGGCCGGAGGGATCGGTTCCGCCACCGAGACCCGGAATGAGCGGGCAGTAGACCGTGTAACCCTGTCGCGCGAGACCCTGGGCAACAAACCTCAACTCAATGGGATTGCCGCCAAGGCTGTGCACCAAAAGCACGCCAACTTTGCCACCGGGGATAACGAGACTACCACGGTAAGCGTTGATTTTGTCGTTCTTGCTCATGCTGTTAGGTTAACTCGCTATTACGCGCCAAGAAGAATAAACCCGATTGAGAAGGAAATGCCAAGTCTTCAAAAGGCGTCCTCTCGGCAGGTCTCAGGATCGTTCCGTCCTTGGTTGCCTCTCCGCGTCGTTTTTTTTTGGCGTCGTACCGGCCTACGAAAAAGATTGCGCACCCCGTGAGGGTGAAGATCGCGATCGTCTCGGCAGGCGGGAAAACCCGCTGCATGGCCGGAGCTTGGTGCCCGTGAATCCGCCGCTCGGCACATCCTGTGCCGCGACTATGAGGGGCTCGTCCGCACTGCCATCCTCAAGGCCCCTACCTGCAACTCTCGCATCGCACTTGCCTATGAGGCCATCCGTCGCAAGGTAAACAGAGACCGCCGCGAGGCGTTCCAAATAGGCCGGTTTCGCCCGTCTGTTCGCGCCGGTGTCGAGGGTCGGTGCGGCGGAAATGTGACGTGTGCTGTGGGGAAGCCACGGGTTCGGCATCGGTGCGTGGAGACGGCGATCCCGAGAGCCCCCAAGAACATCATGATCGTTCCAGGAGTTAGCCCGAGGATAAGGCGCCGGTGCGCAACGGAGTGGCCAGATTGCCGCACGGGGCGCGAGGCGTTGTAAAAAAGGGCCTGGTACGTCGCGAGGGCGTCGCACGCAATCGCGGGCCGTGGGTGGCGCCTGGAAACGCGGGCCGGGACATATCGGAACGCGGTGCGGGCCGTTTCGCCCAGATGTCCGAAATGTCACTGGCCACTGTGTCCTCCGCGCGTATAGTAAATTCCGGATCGGCGCCGTGGCTTTCCGTACAAGGAGAGCCGGGGGCCAGTGGAGTTGACGACCGTTGCCTTGTCCCCTGCGCCCCGCTGTCTCGGCGTTGCTCGTCGTCGCGATCTCTGCGCCGCTTCTCCAGCCCGCATTTGCTGCAGTCCCGCCCATGACTCGGGCCGACTATGAGGCCTGCCAGTCCGCCGACGAGGTCGGCTTCCGCAAAGCCATCGAGGCCCTGTCGCTCAAGGCCCTTCAGGCCGGCGTCAAGACGGTCGACTATCGGGCCACGGTGGACCGCGAATGGCGTCGCGCGGGCATGGACGATTTGCTCGCCAAACGCGTCGATCTCGCCATTGAGGAGGTCCGCAGCGAAACGAGCTGGGCAGGGCTCGCGCAATCGCTGATCGACACCGAGAAGGCGCAGAAGATGGCGGCCGACGTCGCCGAGCGTGTCTATCAGTCGGAGCCGATGCGCGTCGCGGTCGAAAGTGTGGCGACCGGCGTGGGGCAGGAGGTTGGCCGCGCCCTCGAAGGGGCGCTGCAGGATGCGGCCGGTCCTGCCGTCGAATGCATGAGAGCGTTTCTGGGCCAGCGCTACGGCACGACGGTTGCGGGCGTCGTCTCGCGCGACGTGGAGCGCGATTTTGGCCTCGATTCCGTTGCGGGCCGTGCGACGGTCTCTTCGGGGGCCGTCATCCAGCAATCCGGCGAAGGGATCGCGGGCGCCGCCCTCGTGCTTATGCGCCGCCAGCTCGCCAATCTCACGGCGCGCATCGGGCAAAGGCTCGCGGGCTCCATCCTTGCGCGTCTCGTCTCGGTGGCGGCGGGCGGCGTCGGCGTCGTGCTGATCGCGAAGGACATCTGGGAGCTGCGCAAGGGCGTCTTGCCGATCATCTCGGAGGAGATGAAGTCGGAAACGACGAAATCCATGGTCAAGGAAGAGCTGGCCAAGACGTTCGACGAGCAGATCACGAAGCACCTCCCCGAGATCGCGTCGAAGTCGGCCGATCGCGTGATCGAGATCTGGCAGAGCTTCCGCAACGCCCATCGGCAGGCGCTGGACATGGCCGCGCGAAATGACGACTTCCGTACCTTTCTCGACACCGTACCGCCCGGGCAGCTCGCGCGCCTCGACGAGGTGATGGCGCTCGTGCTGGCCTCTGGCGGCGAGCCGGGCGTGCTGCGCCGCTTGGGTGACGGGTCTTTGAACGAGGCGGTCCGCTTTCTGCCGGAGCCGGCGATGACGATCGCGCGCGAAACCCGCTCCATCGATGCGGCGCTGGGCTGGTCCCAGCTCGCGGGCGACCGGCTGCCCGCCGTGATCGAGCACGGCGTTTACAAACGGGCTGATCACGCAGGCTTCACGCGGGCGACGCTCACGCAGCTCCTGGCGCTCAACGATCCGATGGCGATCGGCCGCCTCGCGGCCCTCGAGCCGGCCGCGCGCGAGCGGCTCTTCGGCCTGCCGGCGGCAGATCTGAGGCGGCTCGCGCGCAGCTTCTCGGAAGCCGAGCTCGATACGCTCTCGCGCTATCTCGTGGGCCTCGATCCGGAGCCGCGGGACCGCATCCTGAAGGCGGTGGCCGCAACCCCGGGCAAGATGCAGCGTCTCGCCTCGTCGCGCGTCCGCGACGGTCTGATTGCGAGCCGCGATCAAGCCCGCGCCGTCGATATGATGCTGCGTGAGGGCAGCGGCGGGCCCCGTACGATTCTCGCCGACGCCGAGGCCGCATGGGAAGGCCAGGTCTCTCCGATCCTGCTCTGGGAGAAGCACCCGCTCCCTGTCGTCGGTCTCGGGTTCGCTGTCGTCGTGCTGCTGCTCATGGTGCGCCGGCTGTTCCGCCCGCGCCGCAAAGCGGATCCGGCCCAGACGGCGGTGTAAGCGGGCGGATCGCCAATCCGTCCTTCTTCCCGCCGGCGCTCCAGGAGCCGCAATTGACGGGCCCGACCCGGCCTCATAGGTTGCGGCCTCGCCCTGATTTGCCGTTGCCGAAAGCCCGATCTCATGTCCGAAACACCCGTCGATCCCGCCCTTGCCGAAGCGCTCGGCGACGCCAAGGCCTGGCCCTTCGAAGAAGCGCGCCGGCTCGTCGCGCGCCTCGACAGGATCAAGGGCGGCGCGGACAAGACGGTTCTGTTCGAGACGGGCTATGGCCCGTCGGGCCTGCCGCACATCGGCACGTTTGGCGAGGTCGCGCGCACGACGATGGTTCGCCATGCCTTCACGATCCTGACCGGCGGCAAGATCGAGACGCGCCTGCTCTGCTTCTCCGACGACATGGACGGCATGCGCAAGGTGCCCGACAACGTGCCGGACCGCGCCGCGCTCGAGCCCTACCTCCAGCTTCCGCTGACCTCCGTTCCGAACCCGTTTGGCGGCGACTACAAGAGCTTCGGCGACCACAACAACGCCATGCTCCGCCGCTTCCTCGATACGTTCGGCTTCGACTACGAGTTCGCGAGCGCCACCGAGTATTACAAGTCGGGCCGCTTCGACGAGGTGCTGCTGCGCGCCGTCGAGCGCTATGACGACATCATGGCCGTCATGCTGCCGACGCTTGGCGCCGAGCGCCGCGAGACCTACAGCCCCTTCCTTCCCATTTCGCCGATTTCGGGCCGCGTGCTTTACGTTCCGATGAAGCACGTGGACGCCAAGGCCGGAACGGTGACGTTCGCCGACGAGGATGGGCGCGACGTGACGCTGCCGGTCACGGGCGGAAACGTGAAGCTGCAATGGAAGCCGGATTTCGGCATGCGCTGGGCCGCGCTCGGCGTCGATTTCGAAATGTTCGGCAAGGATCACCAGACCAACGCGCCGATCTACGACAAGATCTGCAAGATCCTCGGCGGCGTCGCACCCGAGCACTACGTCTACGAGCTCTTCCTCGACGACAAGGGCGAGAAGATTTCGAAGTCGAAGGGCAACGGTCTCACCATCGACGAGTGGCTGACCTACGCGTCGCCGGAAAGCCTTGCGCTCTTCATGTTCCAGAAGCCGCGCACGGCGAAGAGGCTTTACTTCGACGTGATCCCGCGCGCGGTCGACGAATACCTGCAATTGCTCGCCGCCTATCCGCGCCAGGAAGGCAAGGCCCGCCTCGACAACGCGGTTTGGCACATCCACAACGGCAACCCGCCGTCGCATACCGTGCCGGCCGGCGTCACGTTCGCGCTGCTGCTCAATCTGGTCGCGGCTTCGAACGCGGACGACAAGTCCGTGCTGTGGGGCTTCATCCGCCGTCATCTGCCGGAGGCAAGCCCGGACGCCTATCCGCTGCTCGACGAATTGGCCGGATACGCCGTGCGCTATTACGCGGATTTCGTGAAGCCGAAGAAGCGCCATCGCGCTCCGGACGATGTGGAGCGCAGAGCCCTCGAAGCGCTCTCGGATGCGCTCGCCAAGGCGCCGGACGATGCGCCCGCCGAGGATCTGCAAACCATTCTCTACGATGTCGGCCGCACGATCCCGCGTTATCAGGATTTCAACGCCAAGGGTGCGACACCGGAGAAGCCCGGCGTGTCGAACGCGTGGTTCAACAGCATCTATGAGATCCTGCTGGGCGAGAGCAAAGGCCCGCGCTTCGGCTCGTTCATCGCGCTCTACGGCATCGCCGAAACGCGCGCCTTGATCGATGCGGCGCTGAAGGGCGAGCTCGTCGGAGCCGATCCGGTGAACGCCTGACGCGTCGGATCGCCCCGGACATCTAAAGCTTGATGTCCCAGCCCTCGAACAGGACGCCGATCAGCGTTTCCGTCCGCGCAAGGATGCGATCCGGCGTCCAGTCCCGCTCTTCGGAAACGTGCCTGGAGAGGAGGAAGTGGGAGCGCGCCAGGATGGGCTTCTTCTCCACCCAGTCGAGCGTATCCGCCTGCTGATTGTCGCCGGGCGCGAGCAGCGTGAGATTGCCGAGCCGATGCGTGTAGCGCTGCACGGCCTCGCGCGAGGCGAAGTGCGTGCGCCATCCGCTTTTCGGTGCGTATCCGCGCGGCAGGATGTGCTCGATCGTCACCGAATTGCGCTCGATCGGCCCAGGGTCTTGTCCGAGCGCGACGCTGATCCGCCGCAAGACACGCCCCGCATAGTGCTTGGCGTCGAACGACGTGCTGCGCAGGTTGGAGATGGCCGCGCCCTTGAGGCGGGTGGTTATATCGAGTTCGCTCATGCGCGAAAGAGGTACGCCGCGGTCGATCTCGCCGAGGAGATGGATGATGCGCGTGTGTTGCTTGGTCGGGTCCAAGCCCGCGATCCGCATCATCCAAACGAGGCGCTCCAGACGCTGGAAGAACAGCAGCGTTTCGTCCGGGTCCCGTGCCCGTTCGAGCCAGAGCAGCGCTGCGGGAACCCAAAGCTGCGGGTCGATCCACCGGCAACGTTCCGCGAGCTGGGTGATCGGCGTGTCGTCGCTGGCCTGCCGAAGCGCGGCGAGCCGTTCCGCAGCAGGCCGGAGTTCGGTGTCGAGAAAGGCACGGCCCGCGCCTGCCATGTTGAATTTGAACGTGTCGGCGATGTCGATCTCGACCGGCTTTCCGCTCAGCCGCCGCCGCTTGAGCAAACGGATGTGTCCGAGCAGGGCGTGCATGTCGCTCGCCCCGAGCGCGGCTTCGCATGTTTCCCAGATTTTCTGACAGGCTGGCCGCTCGGCGGGCGGTACGATCGCGAGCAGGCTGAACTTGGCCCGGTCCGATTTCGAGAAGTCGACCCGCGTTTCCTCTTCGGTGCGAAGCAGGCTCCAGGCCTCGTCCTCGTCTTCGAGCGACGAAACGATCACGCAGCAGCGCTCCGCCAGGTATCCGATGAGCGCCCGCCGGAGCTCGGGCGTGTAGTCGTCCCCGGAAAGCTCGGCCCGGAGCGCGTTGCGGTTCTCGATGATGTTGCGCTCGCTTTCGGACAGCGTCTCGAAGTCCACGGCCGGATCGATGGTCGTCGCGCCCGGCGCCTGCACATAGCGCTGGCAGAACTCCGCCATCACGTCTTGCGGACTGAGACGCACGTCGTCGCCTCGGATGAAGCCGTTGAGCCGGCCCTGGAGCTTCGGGTCGCATTCGAGATCGCGCAGCACGGCAAACAGGAGCGTGAGCGACATCACGCGCTGATGGCCGTCGACGAGCGCCGCGTCGGATGTCTCAGCCTTCTTGGCAACCACCAGCTTGCCGAGGAAGTAGGCCCGTTGGCCGTCGTGCCGGTGCATGGCTCCGACGATGTCGGAGAGAAGGCGTCCGACTTCTGCGGTTTGCCAAGCGTAGGCCCGCTGAAAATAGGGCAGTTTGAAATGATAGGCGTTGGAAAAGAGATCCCCGAGGGGAACAACGCTCACCGAAATAAAATCGTGCACGAGGGAACTTCCCTTGACTTCCTGTCTCGGCGGGACGCAAGCCGCCTTCCCGCGTTTCTGGAACGCGAGTGAAACGTCGGTTTTTTCGTGATCCGCCCCGGAGAGTGGCTGTTCGTGTTGGGTGGAGCCCTCCGCATCCCGCCCGCTCGATACGCGAAATATGATATGCGCTGGCATGCGCGCACATCGATTTTACACCACATCGACCGGCGGAGAACACCAGAATACGTCTGGCGTCGATGCGAGAGGCCGGAGATAAGTCGATGTGCGTCCGGGATGCGTCGGGAGGCGAGATCCAGGCACCGGCGCGAGGCACGGGAAGAGATGATGATATTCAAGATTGTCGGGCGTGAAGACTGGGAGAGAGCCGCGAGCGAGGGCATCTATCGCGGGTCTGCCGACGACGTGCGCGACGGGTTCATCCATTTCTCGACGGCGGAGCAACTCGCCGGCACGGCGGCGCGCCATTTCCGGGGCGTGGACAGCCTTGTGCTCGTCGCGTTCGATGACAAGGCCTTGGCCGGGGCGCTCAAATGGGAGCCCTCGCGTGGCGGCCAACTGTTCCCGCATCTTTATGGGGCCCTGCCGACCGGCCTCGCGCTTTGGGTGCGGCCGATGCCGTTGGCCGAGGACGGCGTGCCCCGCATGCCGGAGGATGTCGTGCTATGCTGAGCGCGCTCGCAGGTCTCGCGCGCCCGATGCTCTTCGCGCTGGAGCCGGAGGCCGCGCATGAGGTCACCTTGCGTGCGCTCGAGTGCGGCATTTATCCGCGCGGTGCAGCGGACCGCGAGCCGGCGCTCAATGTGACCCTATGGGGTCTGACGTTTCCCAATCCGCTGGGCGTCGCGGCAGGTTTCGACAAGGATGCCCGCGTGCCGGATGCGGTGCTCGGCCTCGGCTGCGGCTATGCCGAGATCGGCACGACGACGCCCAGGCCTCAAACCGGCAACCCGGCCCCGCGTATTTTCCGGATGATTTCGGAGCGCGCCGTTATCAATCGGCTCGGTTTTAACAACGGCGGCCATGCAAAAGCCCTCGAACGGCTGAAAGCGCGTCCGCAGCGCGGGATCATCGGCGTCAACATCGGCGCCAACAAGGATAGTCCGGATCGCACGGCCGATTACGTCGCGGGCATTGACGCGTTCTACGACGTCGCGAGCTATTTCACCGTCAACATCTCGTCCCCGAACACGCCGGGCCTGCGCGACCTGCAAGCGCCCGCGGCGCTGGACGAACTCCTCGGCCGCGTCATGGCCGCCCGTGCGGCGAAGGTGGAGGGCGGTGCGCCGAGCCGTCCCATCGTCGTGAAAATCGCGCCGGATCTTGCGGAAGAGGATATCGGACCGGTGACCGAAGCGCTGATGCGTCATGCGGTCGACGGCATCGCTGTCTCGAACACCACGCTCGCAAGGCCCGCGAATTTCGCCGATCGGGCGGCGGCAGAGGCTGGCGGTCTGTCCGGCCGCCCGCTGTTTCATCGCGCAACCGTCATGCTGGCCCGCGTCCATCAGGCGACGGGCGGAAAAATCCCGCTGATCGGCATCGGCGGCATCGACAGCGGCGAGACCGCGCTCGCCAAGATCGAGGCGGGCGCGAGCTTGCTGCAGCTCTACACCGGTCTGATCTACGAAGGGCCGAGCCTGATCGCGCGCATCACGGCGCATCTCGCTCGGACATGTCAAGAGCGCCGCGTTTCGTCCATTACGGAGTTGACCGGAACCCGTGCCGCCGACTGGGCCGGAAAATCGCTCGACTGAGCCCCGCGTCTTCACCCTCGCCTGTCATCCCGGCCAAGTGAAGCGCAGCGAAACGCAGAGCCGGGATCCAGGAGAAAGTTCTATCGCGAAATGTTGCGTCTTCGACGACCCTTCCGCTGGGTCCCGGATAAGGCTGCGGCTCCGCCTTTACCCTTCCGGGATGACAGGGAGCGGGGCTCAGCCCTCGCCGCCGCCCTTGGAGCGGCTCGCGGCCACGATCCGGGTGATCAGCCAGATCGGCACCACGATCAGCGCGCCGAGCAGCAGGTATTGGAGCAGCCAGTCGATCGCACCGAACCCGAGGTCGTAGATGTTGCGCAGGAGCTGGTTGATCCGGTCGAAGAAGTTGCCGAGGTCGATGCCGAGCGCGCTCAG
>ERZ869909.2305-NODE-2305-length-12923-cov-33.236260_pt1 | contig 12923 bp, 9 predicted proteins | sample MGYA00520892_ERZ869909 | MGnify/ENA primary metagenome ERZ869909 (study PRJEB32215, sample SAMEA104723947) | bioreactor metagenome | biome: bioreactor; feature: anaerobic bioreactor; material: water | place: China | collected 2015-03-12 ... | reverse complement strand
GACCGATGCGTAGGCATCGCTCTTCGCGCTTCTCCTGGCCCTCGACCAATCTCGTCTCATCGTGACGCCATCCTGATGGGGTTTGGAGCCTAGGCCGCTCACTCGACGAGCGCGCTCTCGGCGATGAGCTTCTTCATCTGATCCAGCTCGTACTCCACGGCCGCGATCTGCTCCTGGCTGACCGCCTGCCCCGCACGGGCGCACTCCACCTCGGCATTGAACTCTTCGAGCGCATGCTGAATGCGCTGAAACGCGGATTGGATGTCCATCGGAGCCTCCCACAAGGGCCTACCCCGGGGCTATCCGATTCCCGATCGTCAGCAATCGGCCGGACGCGCGTTATGCTCAGAATCGCGGGAGAGTTGCCTAGGTCGTGAACTCATAAATAGGTGGGCATTGACGCGAGGACTTTCGTGCAGCCGGCAGGAGCGGAAGCGCAGCGAACCTCCATGGTTTGCAAGCTTTTACGACGCACCGGCAGCGCGAAAGGACCGCGCCCCTCCGGGGTGAGCCAAGACAAGCCAATGGCGGCGTCAAACCGCTTGCCCGATGCATAGGCATCGCGCTGCGCGCTTTTCCTGGCCCTTGGCTTGTCTGGCTCATCAATGTCCCACCTATTTATGAGTTCACGACCTCGATCATTCAATCCGATTCCATCGGATCGGATGATCTAGGTTTTTGATGAGAGCAATGATTCAGCGCAGCAGTGCCGCCGGCGTCTCCGCGTCGACGTAGAGCGTCATCATCGGCTCGTCGTCGAGGATCGCCTCCTCGTAACGGCCGTAGCCGTTGAAGTCGCCCGCGATGGCCCGCCCGTAGGCGCCGACGTTGCCGATCTCGATATAGTCGCCTTCGCGGATCGACGACGGGAGCAGGAACGGCCCCTTCATGTGGTCGATCGAATCGCAGGTCGGCCCCCACAGCTCGAACGGCACCAGCGGCTCGCTGGTGCCCGCATCCCGGCTCACGAGGCGCGCGGGGTAGATCCAGCCGAGATGCGCGGCATCGAACAACACGCCGTAGCCGCCGTCGTTGATGAAGAGATCGTTGCCGCGACGCGCCTCGACGCGCACGATCACGCTCTCCGCTTCCGCCACGAGGGCGCGGCCCGGCTCGCACATCAGGCGCACGTTCTCGCGCACGGGCAGCTTGTCGACGCCCTCCTCGATGGCCGAGAGGAAGCGTGCGAGCGGGGCCGGCTGCATGTTCGGATAGACGGACGGGAAGCCGCCGCCGACGTCGAGCCGGTCCACGACCACGCCCGCCATGCCGATCAGGCGCTGCACCTCGCCAAGCGCGTTGACGTAAGCGTCCGGCGTCATGGTCTGCGAGCCGACGTGGAAGGTGATGCCGAGCTCGCCCGCGACCTGGCGCGCCTCGACGAGGAGTCGCGCCGCCAACTGGCCACCGGTGCCGAACTTGCGCTCCAGCGGGATGCGGCTGTTGATGGCCGGCACGGCGATGCGGACGAAGAGTGCGAGATCGCGCGCGGGGCCGGAGCTGTCCGACGTCTCCTCGACGATCTTCCTCAGCTCGTCCTCGCTGTCGAGGGCGAAGCTCCGGACGCCGTGCTCGTGGTAGGCGTGACGAATGGCCTCGCGCGACTTCACGGGGTGCATGAAGTGCAGGTTTGCGCCCGGGATCGTCGCCGCGTCCTCGATCTCTGGGAGCGAGGCCACGTCGAAATGGCGGATGCCCGCGCCGTAGAGCGCGCCGATCAGAAAGACCGAGCTGTTGGCCTTGTAGGCATATGCTACGTCGCCCTCGAAATTCTCGAGGAACCAGCGCGCGGCGCGGCCCGCGGCATGGGGGCGGGCGCAAAGAACGGGGCGCTCCGGCTTGCGGGCGGCGACGAGTTCGGCCGCAGAATTGTATCGCTCCATCTCACAGGACCTCCACCAACATGGGTTGGAAAAGAAGCGCCGTGCGAAGCGTATCCGCCGTGCGTGGCACGCATTTAGGGCCTGGGGCCCTTGATGTAAAGCCCTTTGGGACCAAGGAAATTGAATGACGGTCGTGTGACAGACAGCCTCTAACGCGTCCGCCCGTGGCTAGCGGGGCCACCCTGGCGCGCAGGACGCTCCGGGCGCGCCGCTGATGCAGGACGGCAAAGATGACGGCATCGGCACCATCCACCCCGAAATAGACTGCGAAAGGGAACCGGCGAACGAGGGCGCGGCGGACAGCGCGGTACGGGATGGCATACCGAAGCGGCCCCGTATCAATGCGCCGCAGCCAGGATGTCATCAGCGGCTTCCGGGCGGACGCGTAGCGTCATTTGTCGAGCAGGCGCAGGATCTCGACTTTGACATCTTGCCAGGGCCGCGCCGCCTCGGGATCCTCTCGATGTGCGTCCGTGCGCGCGTCGAGCTCCTCTCGGTGCCAATCCGGAACCTCGAGTCCATCGGGCGCGTCACTGAGCGACGCCCAAACCTCCTCCATGAGGCGCAGGTGCTCCTCCAAGGGGAGCTCGCGAAGCTTCGCAATCGTCGCTTGGTCGGCCATGCCCGGAAGAATGGGCCTCGCGACACGCTGTGTAAAGCGCCCTCTAGGCTCCAAACTCAATCAGGATGGCATCACGACGCGAGGGCTTTCGCTTGGCTGGCAGGAGCAAGGTCGCCGCAAACCTCTATGGTTGGCAAGACCTTGCGACGCACCAGACGGTCAAAAGAGCCGCGCGGCTCCGCCGTGAGACAGGATGGGCCGATGGCGGCGTCGTGCTGAAAGCACGCCTCCGGCATGAAACGCTCGATCGATGCGTAGGCATCGCTCTTCGCGCTTCTCCTGGCCCTCGGCCCATCTTGTCTCATCGTGACGCCATCCGGATTGGGTTTGGAGCCTAGCCTACTTCCCCTCCTGCGCGCGGCGGAGAGCTGCGGCCAATGCGCTTTCGGCGGGGGCCTCGGCGCCCTTGCGCGGCGGCGGGGCGAAGCCGCGGGAGGCCTGCGGCGCGCGCTCCTCGCGGCGGGCCCCGCCCGGGGCGCTGCGGTCGATCTCACCGGAGCGCATGGTGAGGGCGATGCGCTTCCTCGCACCATCGACCTCCTTGACGCGCACGCGCACGACGTCGCCGACCTTCACCACCTCGCGCGGATCCTTGACGAAGCGGTCCGCGAGCTCGGAGATGTGCACGAGGCCGTCCTGGTGCACGCCCACGTCCACGAACGCGCCGAAGGCCGCGACGTTGGTGACCGTGCCTTCGAGCTGCATGCCGAGCTTGAGATCGGAAATCTTCTCCACGCCGTCGGCAAACGTTGCGGTCTTGAACTCAGGACGCGGGTCACGGCCGGGCTTCTCCAGCTCGGCGAGAATGTCGGTGACGGTCGGAATACCGAAGGTCGCATCGGCGAACTCGGCCGGGCGCAGCGCTTTGAGGAAGCCGCGGTCGCCGATCATTTCCTTGAGCGGACGCTTGGTCTTCTCGGAGATACGCTCCACGACCTCATAGGCTTCGGGATGCACGGCGGACGCGTCGAGCGGGTTCTTGCCGTCCATGATGCGCAGGAAGCCCGCCGCCTGCTCGAACGCCTTGGGGCCGAGGCGCGGCACCTTCTTCAAGGCCGCGCGCGTCTTGAAGGCGCCGTTTTCGTTGCGGAAGGCGACGATGTTGGAGGCGAGCGCCTGGTTCAGGCCGGAGACGCGCGTGAGGAGCGGCACGGACGCGGTGTTCACGTCCACGCCCACAGAGTTCACGCAATCCTCCACCACGGCGTCGAGCGAGCGGGCGAGGCCGTTCTGGTCGACGTCGTGCTGGTACTGGCCGACGCCGATGGCCTTGGGCTCGATCTTGACCAACTCCGCCAACGGGTCCTGCAGGCGGCGCGCGATGGAGACGGCGCCGCGCAGCGACACGTCGAGATCGGGGAATTCCTTCGCGGCCAGCTCGGAGGCCGAGTACACGGAGGCGCCCGCTTCCGACACCATCACCTTGGTGAGCTTCAGCTGCGGCATCTTGCTCATCAGCTCGGCGACGAGCTTGTCCGTCTCGCGGCTGCCGGTGCCGTTGCCGACGCTCACGAGATCGACCTTGTGTTTCGCGGCGAGCGCTGCGAGGGCGGCAAGCGAGCCTGCCCAGTCGCGCTTCGGCTCGTGCGGATAGATGGTCGCGGTCTCGACCAGCTTGCCCGTCGCGTCGACGACGGCGACCTTGACGCCCGTGCGCAAGCCCGGATCGAGCCCCATGGTGACGCGCGGGCCGGCGGGCGCCGCGAGCAACAGGTCCTTCAGATTCGAGGAGAACACGCCGATGGCTTCGGCGTCGGCGCGTTCCTTGAGGCGCGTCAACAGATCGGACGTGATGGAGGGTGCAAGACGGGCCTTCCACGCGAGACGCACCGTCTCGCCGAGCCATGCGTCCGCCGGCCGGCCCTTGTCCGCGATGCCGAACGCCGACCTGATCTTGCCTTCCGCCGGATGCGGCTTCGTCTCGTCGTGCGCCACGTCGAGGCCGATTTCGAGCACGCCTTCGTTGACGCCGCGCAGGAGCGCGAGGGCGCGGTGGCTCGGCATGTCCTTGATCGACTGGCCGAAGTCGAAATAGTCGGAGAACTTGGCGCCTTCGGCTTCCTTGCCCTTCTTCACCTTCGACGCCAGCGTGCCCTCGCTCCATTCCCATTCGCGCAGGGTTCCGACGACCTCGGGCTTCTCGGCGATGCGCTCAATCAGGATGAAGCGGGCGCCATCGAGCGCCGCCTTCTGATCCGCGACGCCCTTGTCGGCCGCGATGTACTTTTCGGCTTCGGCCGCGGGATCGAGCGACGGGTTGGCGAGCAGCGCGTCGGCCAGCGGCTCAAGGCCCGCCTCGCACGCGATCTGCGCCTTCGTGCGGCGCTTGGGCTTGTAGGGCGCGTAGACATCCTCAAGCTCGACCTTGGTCATCGCGCCATTCACGGCGTGCGCCAGCTCGGGCGTGAGCTTGCCCTGCTCGTCGATGCTGCGCAGCACGGCCGCACGGCGATCCTCAAGCTCGCGCAGATAGACGAGGCGCTCGGCCAGCGTGCGCAACTGCGTGTCGTCGAGGCCGCCCGTCTTCTCCTTGCGGTAGCGGGCGATGAAGGGCACCGTCGCGCCCTCGTCCAACAGGCCGACGGCGGCCGCCACCTGGGCCGCGCCCACGCGCAGTTCGTCTGCGATACGCTGATTGATCTTGTCCATGCTCTACCTTCAGGAACGAAGCCGTAATTCCCCTCCCCCTTGTGGGGAGGGGTTAGGGGTGGGGGGAAGCCCGACAGCCGACGGTCTGCAATCCCCCTCTCCTAACCTCCCCCACAAGAGGGGAGGAACACCGTGATGCGATGGCTTCATTGAGCTACGAGGCGCGTGCGGTCAACTCGGCCGCGGGGGCGGAGGATGCGCCGGATTCGTCCTCCAGGTCGAGGGCCGTCAGGCGCTCTCCCCGCCCGCTGATGCGGCCGGCCGAGGCGGACACCTTCTCCAACGCCTTGGCGGAGAGCCCGAAATGGCGCTCGAGCTCGGCCACGCGCTCGACGAGGCGCGCCACATCGCCCAGGAGCAGCCCCACCTCGCGCTGGATGAGGCCGGCCTGGTCGCGCATCTTCGCATCCTTGATGACGGCCTGCACGGTCTGCACGGCGAGCATGAGGACGTTGGGCGCCACGATGACCACCCGGGCGCGGTGCGCGCGCTGGACCAGCTCCGGGAAGTGCTCGTGGAGATCGCCGTAGACCGACTCCGAGGGCACGAACATCAGCGCGGTGTCCTGCGTCTGGCCCGCGATCAGATATTTTCCTGCGATGTCGTCGACGTGCTTGCCGACGGCGGCGCGGATCGCATCGCGTGCGGCCTTGGCGGAGTCGGGTGTCACCGCCTTGCGCAGCGCCTCGAAGCCTTCGAGCGGAAACTTGGAATCGATCACGAGACCGGCCGGCGTGTTCGGCAGGCGGATCACGCAATCCGGACGCTTGCCGTTCGAGAGCGTGGGCTGGAACTCATACGTGCCGGCGGGTAGCGCGTCGCGAATGATGGTTTCCATGCGAAGCTGCCCGAACGCGCCGCGGGCCTGCTTGTCGGCCAGCACGCCGGTGAGCGACGTCACCTCCGAAGAGAGGTTCGCGAGGCTCTGGCGGGCCTCCGCAATCACGGCGAGGCGCTCGTTCAGGTTCGAGAGGCTTTCGGTCGTGCGCCGGCCCGCTTCCGCGAGGTTGTCGCCGAGCCGATGAGAGACGGTATCGAGGCTTTCCGCCATGCGCCGGGAGAGAGCATCCACGCGCTCGGACAAGCGGCCCGAGATCTCCTCGACCCGCACGTCGAGGACGCGCGCCTGTTCCGTCTCGCGGCGGACGGCCATCTCGCTCATGGCGGTGAGACGGCCCTTGATCTCGGCGAGCTCGGCGGCCGCGAGCGCGCTCTGCTGGCCGCGCTTCAGCGACACCCAGACCACGACGATCACAAACAACAGGAGGGCTGCGCCGATCGCGATCAGCGGGTCGGCGGCGTTCAAGGCCTCGCGCAACTCGGCGAGCCACTGGGTCAGGCGCTCGGAATAGGTCTCGACCATGGCTCCGTCAGTAGCCGATTCGAGGGCCGGAATTTTGATCGGCCTTTGCCCGTTCCGTGCCCTTCGGCCGCCGTAGAAGCGCCGCACCGGCCGGGCACCGTCCACGGATGAAGGTCACCGCGGCCGTGCTCACAATTCTCGGCGCTCTCCTGATCGGTGCCGTACTCGCCGTCACACCCTGCGCGTGCGCGGCGGCCGGCAGCGAGGAGGCTGAAATCCGGGCGGTGATCGCCCAGTGGTACGAGGAGCTCAGGAAGAGGGAGAATGGGCGCCCATACAAAATCGCGTCGCCGAATTTCATCGATGCCACGCCGCACTATCGGCGCGTCCAGACGGGTGCGGCGTCGGCAGGCCCACGGCTTTATACCTCACTCGCGGCCACGGCGCTCGAATTCAGGTACGAGATCGAGCGGGTCAAGATCGACCCGAACTTCGCCAAGGTGGATGTGTGGGAACGCGGCTACTTCTATGCATGGGCCGCCCAGAAAACCTACGAGCGCGCAGCGGCCACGGTGTTCGTTCTGGAGCGGCAGGACGCGGACGGCCGCTGGCTGATCCTCGCGCACCAGACGAGCCCGCAGGGGAGTCCGCCCGGCAAGCACACCGATCCGATGCCGGATTTGCGCGAGCTCTTCTATGCGACCGAAGGCAAGGACCGCGACGCGCAAGCGGACGCCCGCAACGCTCAGAATCGCTGAGCGCTAACGCGGCCCGCCGCCCGGCTCGATCACGATCGTGATCGCGGTGCGGCCTTCCACGCCGGCCTCTCCCGGCGCCACGGGGGGCGGCTCCTTTTCCACCGGCGCGCGGCCCCGGCGCTTGCGGCGCGCGGCCAGGGCCTCCTGCCGAGCGCGGATCTCCTTCTCACGTGTCGCCGCCGTTCTGAGAAATGTCCGCCAGTCGCCGAGCATCGCAAAGCGCTGGCGCTCGTAGTCGTAGGCGATGCCCTGCGGCCGCCTTGCGCCGCGTTGGCAGATCGCGACGACCGTCTCCTCGCCGGCCTTGTCGAAGCGGAACTGATAGCCGGCCGCGTTGCCGGGAACTTGTACGGTGACGGCGGGCGCGATGAGGTTCTCGGGCTCGAGCTCGTTGGGGAACAGCACCGTCGCCTGCCCCTCACCGTCGACGCCGATCAGCGTCAGGTGGCAGGCTCTGTCGACACGCACGTTGAAGGTCGCGAGGTCGCGCGGACGATAGGACGGGTGGTCCGGCCAGAGCACGACGTCGACGGCGCCAGCGCTCTCTCCCTTGTCGAAACGCATCGTCTTCTTGTCGCCCTCCATCGCACGCGACAGCGCCTGCCAGGCCGACCGCGGGATGGCGCCGAACGCGAGGCGTCGGGCCGGGATGAGCAGATCGCCCTCGACCTTCAACAGTGCCTTCCGCAACGCCTTCGGCGTCAGGCCCCGCTCTGCAGCCGCGCGCACGAGATCAACGTCCCGCGTCCAGACGCGCGCGAGTGCGGACACGGCTCGCTCGCCGACACCATCCAACACCGTCTGGCCGACGGCACCGGCTTTCCCATCCGCTTCCTGCCGTTCGGACAAGACATGCGCGGCGAGCCAGTCTCCCGGCACCGCACCCGTCGCCGAGAATGGAGAATCGGCGGTCAGCCGGTCCCAGTCCGACTGCGCGAGCGCGTCCTTTCCCGGGCGGATGGCGAGCACGACGCTCTTCTCGCCAAGGGTTTCGAGTTGCAACTCCTCACGCCGGCCGGTCAGGGCGCCAAGCAGCGTGGCCGTCGCGATGCGCAGCTCCCTCATGCGCATCGGCGCGGTGCAGGCGTTCCACAGGTGCGCGAGCGAGACGAAGCGCGTTTCCGCCGCCACCTCGGCGCCAACCGCCTCGGTCCAGCGTCGCATGAGACCCGCGACATCGTCGGCCGAAACGGGCGTGCGTCCGCGGCAGCCGTCTTCGCGCGGCGGCACGCTCGCGATCCAGTCGCGGACGGCCTCGATGTCCTCCGGCGAGGGGCCGGCGGCATTCGCTCCCGGTTTCGCCGCTTCCTCCTTTGCCTCGGGCGCCGGCCGCGCGCTCAGCATGCTCCGATAGAGCGGCGAGGCATCGGGACGGCCGGGCATGACAAGGCCGGGGTCGTCGGCGATCGCGTCGAGGCTCGGCAGCGGCGCGTCTGCCGCCGCCTCTTCGCGGCAGGCGGTGCAGTGGGCAGCGAGGACGGCCTTGACGCGCTCGACGAGCGGCAGAGGCACCTCCTCCGCGGCCCGCGGTTCGGCTGCCACGGCACCCGCGAACGCCAGGCACGCCGCAACGGCCAGCGCCACATAGCTGCGTGCGCGCGTCCCTTCCCTCATTCCGTTCGTCTCCGTCCTCAGCCGTCGCGGCCGGAAGACTACCGGGGCGCGGCGCGCGGGCATAGTAGAGCCGCCTCCTTATGTTTCCGCGTGCAGCGATCGGCCTCAGGCGGCGCCCGGAAACCCGTGGCACGCTTTCGGTTGCATTTACCAGCACGTCCATCCGCTGCGGCGACACGTCCGCCAAGGGTGGCCGGGGCGCGCGGCGTCGCCTATGTCTCTCTCAGCATCACCTCAAGCCCACGGACCATCACGCCCATGCCGCACGGCGGAAAGATCCTGATCGACCAATTGGCCGCGCACGGCATCACACGCGTGTTCGAGGTCCCGGGCGAGAGCTTCCTCGCCGCACTCGACGGGCTCTACGACGTGCCCGTCATCGAGACCATCGTCTGTCGCCATGAAGGCGCCGCCGCGATGATGGCGGAAGCAACCGGCAAGCTCACCGGCCGTCCGGGCATCGCGTTCGCGACGCGGGGACCGGGCGTCGTCAATGCCGTCTCCGGCGTCTACGTCGCCCAGCAGGACGCGACGCCGATGATCCTGTTCGTCGGCCTGCCGACGACGCCGCTCGATGACCAGGCGCCGTTCCAGGAGATCGACATCGCGGCGCTCTTCTCAGGCATCGCCAAGTGGACGGCCGTGATCCGTCAAGCGGATCGGGTGGCGGAGTACGTCCAGCGCGCGTTCACGGTGGCGATGTCCGGCCGGCCCGGCCCCGTGGTGCTCGGGCTTCCGGAGGACGTGCTTTCCGCAGAGACGGATGGCGCGCTGCTCACGCCGGCCGTGCTCGCAGGCGCCGCGCCTTCCGCGCGCGACATGAGCGATCTCGCCCAGCGGCTTGCGGCCTCGAAACGCCCGCTGCTCATCGTCGGCGGTCCGGGCTGGACGGAGGCGACGCGGGTCGCGCTCGAAGGCTTCGCGCGCGATTTCGACCTTCCGGTCGCGGCGTCGTTCCGCTGCCAGGATTACGTCGACAACCGGCACGCCTCCTATGTCGGGCACCTCGGCTTCACGACGGACCCGAAGCTCAAGGCCGGGCTCAAAGCGGTGGATCTCGTGATCGCGGTCGGAGCGGAAGTGGCCGACATCGCAACCGACTCCTATGCCCTGCTCGGCGGTCCGGGGCAGACCTTCGTGCAAGTTCATCCCGAGCCCAGCGCCATTCTGGGCTATCGGCGCGCCGCGCTCTCCATCGTGGCGACGTCGGAGGCGTTCGCGGACGCGCTCACCGGCTTCGCGCCGAATCTCCGCGGAGAGCCGGGCGGTGCTCGTGCGAACCGCGCGTGGAGCGGGTTTCGTCAGGATTTGCGCGCGGCCTATGAAGAGAGTGTGAAACCGCGCGCCACGCCGGGCACGCTCAAGCTCGAAGACGTGGTGACGACCGTCTCGGCGCTGCTGCCGGAGAACGCGCTCGTCACGAACGGCGCCGGAAACTACTCGCAATGGGTGCACCGCTACTTCCAGTTCAAGGGCTATCGCACGGGTCTGGCGCCGACGTCGGGCTCGATGGGCTACGGGCTGCCGGCGGCGATCGCAGCGAAGCTCGAACATCCGGAGGCGCCCGTCGTGTGCTTTGCGGGCGACGGCTGCTTCGCGATGACGGGGGCCGAGCTCGGCACCGCCGTGCAGCATGGGCTTTCCATCGTCATCCTGATCGCCAACAATGGCATGTTCGGCACGATCCGCATGCATCAGGAGCGGAAATATCCGGGCCGGCCGAGCGGCACGCATCTGGTCAACCCGGATTTCGCGGCGTTCGCGCGGGCGCATGGCGCACAGGGTGCGACGGTCGAGAGAAGCGAAGATTTCGAAGCGGCCTTCCGCGACGCGCTCCGCGCCGACGGCCCGTTCGTCCTCGATCTTCGCCAGGATGGGGAGGCGATCACGCCGACGGAGCGGCTGTCCGGCCTGCGGCGGGATTGAATTCCAAGAGTTTCAATTCGCGACGCGCTCGAGCTGCGGCAGCATGGCGCGCGGCTCGCGGAGGACGCCGCCGTCCGCGGCGAGCGTTGCCGTGCTGAAGCAGGCTTCCGATTTCTTGGAGATCGTCTTCAGCCGGGTCAGCTCGTGGGCGATCTCGTCGGTGGTGGCCGGCCGGCCTCCCTTCGGCAGGACGAGCAGCGCGACCGAGCAGGTCAGCAGCGGAAACCGCGCGACGACGCCATCCCTGCCCGCGCACTCGATGTAGCCGGCCTGGCGATGCTGCTGGGTGTAGAGGCTCTCGGCGTTCGATGCGAAACGCATGCACACGTCGCGCACGCGGCGCGAGAAGCCGTCGATCTCGCCCGAGACGCCGACGAAGAAGTCGTCGCCGCCGATGTGCCCGATGAACACGTCGTCGCGGCCGAACTCCGCGCGCAGAAGATCGGCGAACATGAGGATCGCGCGGTCGCCGACGTGGAACCCATAGACGTCGTTGAACGGCTTGAAGTGGTTGAAGTCGAGATGCGCGAAGGCATGGCTGAGGCTGCGTTCCTCGGTCGCGCGGCCGATGAAGCCCAGGATGGCGTCATTGGCCGGCAGATGCGTGAGCGGGTTCTGGCTCTGCGCCTGCCGCAGCCTGATCATCCCGGCGAGGCGCAGGAGCGCGTTGGACGGCACGAAGCCGCAGTATCGTGTGCCGTCGGTCACGATCACGCCCTCGTCGATCGCATGCGCGCACTGCTCGATCAATTGCGTGGGACAGATGCTGGCGTCCACCGTCGGCAGGCGCGTGATGAAATCGCGGAGCGTCATCGGAAACGCCGAGTTCTGCAGGAGATCCCGCCCGAACGGCGACTGGACGAGCCATCGCAGATCGCGCTCGCGCACGATCCCGAGCGGCATCCTGCGCGCGTTGACGACGGGGCGGTAGGCGCATTCGGGATGGCTCAGGAAGTAATCCACCACCTCGGCAACGCGCGTCGTATCGGGCAACGCTTCGAGCGCCGTCACGACGCCTTCGGCTTCAAGCGTCAAGACGCTGCGCGGCGCGAGGCGGCGGTCCGGGTTATCGGCGACGCGATGGTAGACGCTCCGGATGTCGGCGGCTTCCGTGCTCGGCATGGCCACGAAATAGCCTTGCACGAGGTCGCATCCGGCATCGCGGCATGCGTGCAGCTCTTCGACGCGCTCGACGCCTTCGGCCACCACCTGGGTGCCGAGGATGTGCGCAAGCTCGACGACGCGCGAGACGAACACGCGCTTGCGGCCGTCGCGGTCGAGATCCTTGATGAAGAAGCGATCGATCTTCACGTATTCGGGCTGCAGCTCATAGAGCGCCTGCAGGCCGGAATGGCCGGTGCCGAAGTCGTCGATGGCGATGCGAAAGCCGTGCTGGCGCAGCTTGGCGACGGCCTGGATCAGGCCGACACAGCCCGGGGCCTCCCCGCCTTCGGTAATCTCGATGCAGACGTCGGACGTGGAGAGCCCCGCCCGGGCCAGCTCGTCGAGAAAGGCCGGAAGGGTGTCGTCGATCTGGGCGGCCCGTCTCCGGTCCAGATTGACGAACAGCAGAGCATCGACGTGGGCCTTGCGGGCGGCGAGCTTCCGAGCGGCGCTGCCGAACAGAAAGGCGTCGACTTCGACCCGCACGCCGAGCCGCTCCGCGAAGGCGAAAAACTGCGGGATGGAGGCAAAGCCGAGGGCCTGGGTCTCTCTCGCGAGCGCCTCGCAGCCGTGGGCGGCGCCGCTGCGAATATCGGTAATCGGCTGGAGCGCGGCATCGACCGTCTGGCGGACGCGTTCGAGAAAGATGGCTCCGCCGTTGCTCTCGCGAAGCAAGTGTACCGACGAACCGAACATGAGCTGCTCCGCTGTTCCCTTGTCCAAGGGCTAGCAGGCAGCCATGAATTCGCCCTTAAGCGGTCCGTCACCAGATTGTCATATTCGCGTTATTCTTCAGTGACTTCCGTGACAATTCCGCGCGCCGGCAGGTGGCGCCGCGCGCCGATGCCTGAAGAGGCTCGGGATCGCTGCTTAAAACTTGTCATTTCCGGCATTTGCGGCTATGGAGCCGCCATCTCACACGCGTGCCTCATGCGCCCGGCGGATTGAAAGCCCCGCAGGGTCGCTCCGGTGGAACAGCTAAGCCTTTCATGCGCCTAGCTTTT
>ERZ869909.2304-NODE-2304-length-12925-cov-3.322540_pt1 | contig 12925 bp, 12 predicted proteins | sample MGYA00520892_ERZ869909 | MGnify/ENA primary metagenome ERZ869909 (study PRJEB32215, sample SAMEA104723947) | bioreactor metagenome | biome: bioreactor; feature: anaerobic bioreactor; material: water | place: China | collected 2015-03-12 ... | reverse complement strand
GGAGATGAATAGGAAACTTACAGGTACTCTAGCTAATTTGCACTTTGCACCAACGGAGGGTAATTATAAGAATTTAACAGCAGAAGGTATAGAAACAGAAAAAATATTTGCAAAACAATTAAGAGAATACTTCCTTTAGTTGTACGTATAGATACACTGATTCCAGATTGTTTCATTGGAAACCACCTTTAGCATTACGCAATCGTTTGTTTCATAAAACTCAAGCAAGTCCACATCACGAATAAAGATTTCTGTACCTGGAGTTTTGATTAATTTTCGCTGAATCAATTCTAGACAAAAAGAACTTTCAAAACGGATGAAACAGGATTTTTCGGTTGTTATCTCAGTCACTTCCGCAAGCCGTAATCGCGATTTTAGCTGAATAAACGCAATATCCGTTTGCAAGACTGATGGTTTCATATCTACCCGAGTTAAAAATGTAAGTATATGAATAAAAATGATCAATATGAGTACAAATATCTGCAGTGCAATAAGTGCTTCCAGCAGCATGTAACCCGCCTGTGAGTGCTTCACATCCATATAAAAAGTTTTATCAGAAGCGAAATCATGATGATGAGTATCATCATCGCGAGTAGACATTCAATAAGAAGAAATCCTTTACGGCAGAACATAAAACCTCCCTGCGCCTAATGTAATAGTGCATGTAGACACATCATCGATACGGATGGTCATCGCCTGATTGACATTGCCGGAAGCATTAAAGCGAACCCGGTTATCCAATGGAAAGACTGTATATTTCTTATGAGCCATCGCATGCATCTGTGTAAGTAATAGGGTTTGCTCAAAGTTTTTAATCGATGATATTTTGGGCGGTATGCGTACTGGAAGAGTAATGAAAATCATGGATAGTATGAAGAAAACACAGAGTAATTCAATTAGCGAAAATCCTTTAATCGACAACAGCACGACCTCCTTTTATGGAAATTTCACTTCCATGCTGACAATATTTATGATTTTCACGAAGAAAGTCCTCGGCTATGAGTACATCAATTGAACTTGGTGAACTCTGATATTCAATCTGATATTGCAGTATAGCAGCATCCACCACAGTCAACTGTGCTTCACATCCACTTTTTCGAATGATGGCTGTTACTTTGGATATATTGGGTATAGTTAGTAAGACCAGTAAAGCAATGGCCAGTAATACAATCATCATTTCCATCAGTGTAAAACCTTTTCTCATAAGTGATCTCCTTTCAAAACTGATTGAGTATGTGCTGGAGTGGAACTGATATGATTCGATAACTTATCGCAAGCGTAATGATAACAACGAAATAGGAAATCAGTTTAATAATCATTAAACTCTTCTGATATGATTGCAGCAGTAAATTGGTTTCAAGTGACAAATATTCCTCAAACGCAATGGACAAATCATGACCAATCTCTCCTTTAATGACATATTGAGTTAATAGCGTAGAGTGACTTAGTTGCTTAAGTGCATCCTCAAGAGATCTTCCCTGCTTGAGTAAATCAAGCACCTGATAGGCCATCTGATGAACCAGTGGCCACCTTCGAAACTGGAGCATAATCTCAAGAGATTGTTTGGTTGACACACCTGATTTCATTAGATAATGAAATCCGATGATAAACCATAAATGACTTACTCGATGTATCTGAAGAAATGAAACACGTGAAAGTTTCTGAACATACAATTGATTTCGAAATTCATTATTCGAGACGTACAAATGAATCATCATAAGCGATAAGATTAGAACCAGAACCAACCATAATACCAAGTAAAGAAGGTAAACAAACAGTTCCTCAATTACTGGTGGTTTGTCCGTAAATGATTTAACCTGAGGTAAGAAAAAATGATACAGAAACATCACGGTGGCAAGTGAGCACAGATAGAGCATACATGGATATAAAAAAGAAACCATTATACACTTCTTAAACTTTTGTTTAAGATGTTCATACTCTAAATAGAACTCACACATGGATTCATACGAAATCACATTTACCAGATGTCTTTTGAGTTCAGGTTCTTTTTTATATAGAAATGAGGCAAACTCATCTAAGGTAGTAAACGGAAAAGTTACATATTTCTTGAGTTGTTGAAACGAAAACTGATGATGTAAAAGAAGTTGGATCGTCTTTACATCCATCATACTGATACTCTGATTAGCCCAATAACGATAAAATCTGGTTTCTTTGATAGATTTCATACATTGCCCTTCGTTTCCCTTCCATAATGGCAAGATCCTGAATCACAATAGCACTAATAACATCTTTGAGCTGCTGTGAGCTACAACCCAAATCAAACAGACGACCTATAACTTTCTCAAATGTATCAGCATGTAAGGTTGCTACCACCAGATGTCCTGTATAACTGCACTGAATGGCTGACTGTGCTTCGCTTTGACGGCGAATCTCGCCGATGCATAGGATATCCGGATCATGTCGAAGCAATTGAGCAACCCCTTCCTGAAACGACAAATGAATCTTTTGCTGGATTTGAATTTGCATTAGTTTTGGATAGTGCTGCTCAATCGGATCTTCTAGCGTAAAAATACGCTTGTCAGTGAAACTGTTTAGCCAAGTAAACATAGTTGTACTTTTTCCACTTCCTGTACTTCCGCAGAATAGAATAAGACCCGAGTTTTCATTTCTCAAAAGCTTCAATAAGTGAACTGATTCCTTTTGATCACTCAGCTCAGATAACTCAGAAATTTTTGATAAGTTCAAGATTCTTAAAACACCACTTTTTGAATAGAAAGTTTCGATAACCGCAAATCTCAGGTATAAGGTGCGCTTGGGTAGTTCAAAAGAAAACATTCCTGTTTGAGGTAATTTGGAGATAGATAAATCAAGATTCGATCTGAATTTCAAGTAGGTATACAGCTCCATATCCTGAAAACTTGATTTGACTTCGATCATACCTTGTATCGTTCGCATAAAAATCCGACACTTGTTCGATTGGATCTGAATGTGTATGTCAGTGGCCTTTTTCAGCATGGCCTGCAAAAGTAAGTGTTCTAAACGCTCTTCCATAACATCACCACTACCCTATACTCAAAAAAATTTTTTTATCCTAAAAAAAAACTCCTGATGTTACTCAGGAGCTTTAAATCTTCTAGTTGTATTCTTCTTCTTTTTTACTGATAAGCAGTAACATGATTCCTAGTAACAATGTGCCATAAGCAATGTTAATCCATCCACCATCTCGAGTGTCAGGAAGATCATCATCGTCACCAAGTACTTCTGCCCAATCAGCATACAATGTAATGTCTCGACCTGGCATATTGGAGAATTCATCAAATTCTATGGTCAATTCTTCATCGATGAACCAACCTTGGAAAATGTATCCTTCTTTCGCAATCACTACTTTCGCAATCGCATCGCCTTCTTTAAACTCAACACTTGGTACAGTTAATCCAGGCATATTTGTTACATAGGTTAATGTAAAGATATCATCGTCTTCACCTAGAACTTCAGACCATTGAGCATAAACATAAATGTTTTCTGCTGGTAAGTTATCAAGACCACCAAGGTAATCTGTTGTACCAGCCGCATCAAGTGTCCATCCATCGAAGATAAATCCTTCTCGAACAAAGACAACACCTTCAACACTGCCACCCACATTAAACTCCTGAACGACATTTTCTTCTTCTCCCCAGTTAGGATCGAAGGTAAATGTGTAATCAATGGCTTCCCATTGAGCATAAACATAAATGTCTTCTGCTGGCAAATCACTTAAGCCACCAATGTAATCGATTAAACCATCTTCATCCAAGGTCCATCCAGTAAAGGTGTAACCAATTCGTGTAAAGGTTGTTCCCTCAACACTGCCACCCACGTTGAACACTTGAATGACATTTTCTTCTTCGCCCCAGTTAGGATCAAAGGTAAATGTGTAATCAATGGCTTCCCATTGAGCATAAACATAGATGTTCGCTGCTGGTAGATTGGTTAAGCCGTCGATATAGGCTTCAAAACCTAGCTCATCGGTCGTCCACCCAATAAAGGTGTAACCTGTACGAGTAAAGGTTGTTCCTGCAACACTACCCCCTACATTAAATACTTGAATGACATTTTCTTCTTCTCCCCAGTTAGGATCAAAGGTAAATGTGTAATCAATGGCTTCCCATTGAGCATAAACGTAAATATCTTCTGCTGGTAGGTTGGTTAATCCACCAGTATAAGGAACTAGACCCGCTTCATCGGTTGTCCATCCACTAAAGGTGTAACCAATTCGTGTGAAGGTTGTTCCTGCAACACTACCACCAACATTAAATCCTTGAATCACATTGACTTCTTCGCCCCAGTTAGGATCGAAGGTAAATGTGTAATCAATCGCTGTCCATTGGGCATAAACGTAAATGTCTTCTGCTGGTAGGTTGGTTAATCCACCAGTATAAGGAACTAGACCCGCTTCATCGGTTGTCCATCCTGCAAAGGTGAAACCTATGCGTGTAAAGGTTGTTCCTGCAACACTGCCGCCTACGATAAAGTTTTGAACCACATTAACTTCTTCTCCCCAGTTAGGATCAAAAGTAAAGGTGTAATCAATGGCTTCCCATTGGGCATAAACGTAAATATCTTCTGCTGGTAGGTTGGTTAATCCACCAGTATAAGGAACTAGACCCGCTTCATCGGTTGTCCATCCACTAAAGGTGTAACCAATTCGTGTGAAGGTTGTTCCTGCAACACTACCACCAACATTAAATCCTTGAATCACATTGACTTCTTCGCCCCAGTTAGGATCGAAGGTAAATGTGTAATCAATCGCTGTCCATTGGGCATAAACGTAAATGTCTTCTGCTGGTAGGTTGGTTAATCCACCAGTATAAGGAACTAGACCCGCTTCATCGGTTGTCCATCCTGCAAAGGTGAAACCTGTGCGTGTAAAGGTTGTTCCCTCAACACTGCCACCTACGATAAAGTTTTGAACCACATTAACTTCTTCTCCCCAGTTAGGATCGAAGGTAAATGTGTAATCAATGGCTTCCCATTGTGCAAATACTTCAATATTCTGAGCAGGTAGATTGGTAAATCCACCCATGTAATCCATAGTACCTTCCGCATCCAATGTCCATCCATCGAAAGTGTAGCCGGTGCGAGAGAAGGTCGCTTCAATAACACTGCCACCCACATTGAATGTTTGAACATTCGCAACGCCGGATCCGCCATTTGGATTGAATGTAAATGAGTAGTCGATGGCTTCCCATTGAGCATAAACATAAATGTTTTGTGCTGGCAGATTGGTTAATCCACCGGTGTATTCGATTAAACCGGCTTCATCCAGTGTCCAACCATCAAAGGTATAGCCTGTACGAGTAAAGGTTGTTCCTGCAACACTGCCTCCAATGTTGAAGTTTTGAACCACGGTATCACCTGTTCCAAAGTTTGGATCAAAGGTAAATGTGTAATTAATTGGAACCCATTGTGCGTAGACAACTTTGTTTCCAACTGTCAAATTTGTAAATGTGTTATAAGGTTCCAAACCATTCATGTCTAATGCCCAACCAGTAAAGGTATAGCCTAAACGCGTAAAGGTTGGAGGGGTAACACTACCGCCGATGGAGAAGTTTTGAATGTCAGCTGCTTCTGCTCCACCATTTGGCATAAAGGTAAAGGTATAGGTGTTGATTGACCATTGCGCATAGACAATCTTATTACCCGAAGATAGATTCGTGTAGCCTGCGATATAAGGTGTCAATCCAGCCTCATCAATAGTCCAACCAGTAAAGGTATAACCTAAACGGGTAAAGGTTGGAGGAGTAACACTACCGCCGATGGAGAAGTTTTGAATGTCAGCTGCTTCTGTTCCACCATTTGGCATAAAGGTAAAGGTATAAGTATTGATCGACCATTGTGCATAAACGGTCTTATTTCCAGAAGTAAGATTGCTAAATCCTGCATCGTATGGAGTTAAGCCTGCCGCATCAGAGGTCCAACCGGTAAAAGTGTATCCGTCTCTTGTAAATGTTGGAGGGGTAACACTGCCACCGATATTGAAATTAAATACTTCATTTGTTTCACTACCCCAGTTTGGTACGAAAGTAAATGTGTATGTATTGATTGACCACTGGGCATAAACGATCTTATTTCCGGATGTAAGATTGCTAAATCCTGCATCGTATGGAGTTAAGCCTGCCGCATCAACGGTCCATCCAGTAAATGTAAAGCCATCTCTTGTAAATGTTGGCGGTGTAACATTTCCACCTACATTAAAGTTACGAGTTTCATTGGTTTCACTTCCCCAGTTTGGAACGAAGGTAAATGTGTAATCAATCGCTGTCCACTGAGCATAAACTGTTTTATCCTCTGGAGGTAGATTTGTGAACCCTTCTGTGTAAGGGATTAATCCTGTAGCATCCGTTGTCCAACCCGCAAAGGTATAACCATCACGAACAAAACTTGGAGGTGAAACACTACCACCGATGCTAAAGTTTTCATTCACATTAACTTCACTTCCCCAGTTAGGTACAAATGTGAATGTATAAATATTCGCTGCATATGTGACAGTTACTGTGCGATTACTTGCAGGCATTGTGCCTGAAACAGTTGCAACATTTGGTGTGTAACCTGAAATTGATGGTGAAGGTACACTGTAACTATCCATGTAATTCAAAGTTTCTGTGTGGGTTGGTGCAGCGGTTGCTCCTCCCATAAACTCATAAATAATTGTTAATAGATAATCAATTTTCTGATAGCTGAACGTAAAGTCAAATTCCTTACCAGAAGACTGTGTTAGAACTAAACTCACTACTCCAGATCCACTGATACTGATTGAACCATCAGTGAATGTAAAGGAAGAAGCTGTTCCAAGAACTGCTGTACCAATCACTACACCGTCAATTTCGATGACAACTGACTGATACTCAAAACCTGTTGCTGGTACTGGATTAATTGTGTATGTTCCAGCCGCAATACCACCCAAAGAGTTACTGCCCAAGGATTGTCCATCATCATGGGTAGGAGCTGTTGGTGGGTACTCATGCCAAACATCCAATAAACCTTTAACTGTGTAGCTAACGTTTGTAATGGCATGTCCACCCGGAGTTAGTACGGATAATAGGAAGCTGCTTGGCAACTTGTCCCGATTAAATCCAGCCACAACCCAACTGTTCGGGTTGTTCGGTGTCTTTTGAGGTGGTATCACATTCAATGCTTGATTACCATCCTGCATTACGACAAGAGGAACGCTCTTGCCAAGATAATCAATCGTGTCTGCGCTGATACCATTCATCTGAACATCATTTAACTGATTTTCATTCACGTTCACGGTCACAGCCACATAAACGACTCCGTTGAACTCCCAAATGTAATATGCATCTGTATGATCATTTGTGGAAGTTCCTAATAAATCATATACCCCAGACTCTGCTTGATAGGTCCCGACTGCACGTGCTGTACTGAAATTGAATATTTCTGGCACAAATGATGCCGTAATTACGAGCATCAAACTTACAGTCACGGATAGTAGTTTGTGAAGAAATCTACTCATAAGCTTTCCCTCCTTTAATTAAAGAAAATGGCCAACCACAATGATTTGCGGTTGACCGATCATAGCTTTCGCCTTAGACGTCAAACTTTGCGTCCTGATCTTTCGATCAGTTTGCCCTTACATATAGGATGATAACAAAAAAAGCCAACCACATGTTTCATGCAGTTGGCCGATCATCGTATTTCTACCTTAGATGCCGAACTTTGTGCCCTAATCTTTCGACTAGTTTACCTATATAAAGCGATTTACTTATTTTATATAGTGATTATATCACTTTTCACACTCATTGCAAACATAATACTCTTTAAATGTGTGCAGTTAATTTTACTTTTTAAAGGTATGGATTATACTTGCGCTCATAGCCCAAAGTCGTCTTTGGACCATGTCCTGGCAGGATGGTTAACTCATCCTTCATTGATAGAATCATCTGAAGCGATTTTATGATTTTAGATTGACTTCCACGATACAAATCCGTGCGGCCAATACTTGTTTTAAACAGTAAATCACCAGAAAATAGAACATCATTGATATGATAGCAAACAGAACCTTCACTGTGCCCCGGCGTATGAATAACAGAAATCAGATACGAACCTATACGCAGTATTCCATCTTCAATTGTTACGACACGCTCACTTAATCGCAGATTACGCTGCATACTATAATTCTTTTTCGGATCTTCAAGCATTTCAGCATCATCCACATGAATGTACACTGGACAGTCAAAGTGTTTGGAGAGAAACTCAGCACCACCAAAATGATCAAAATGTCCATGCGTCAGTAAGATAGCCAACACTTTTTGATCTGGTTCAATCGATTGAGCAATCAGCTCACCTTTGGCGGACGGGTCTATAATTAATGTTTCATGACCTTCGGATACAATGTAACAGTTGGTCTGAAATGGCCCTAAAGATAATGTTTTTATATCCATAATATATCAGATAGCAAAAAAAGCCAAAAGGCTTTCTTACTTTTTCTCCTTATGAGCAGTTTTTTTATTACAACGGGGGCAATATTTGTTCACAGTCATACGTTCAGGTTTCTTACGTTTGTTACGAGTTCCAATATAGTTTTCTTCACTACACTCAGAACACTTGAAAGTGATTTGATCTCTCATGTCACAACCTCCTCTTAATGCTTAAATAGTATAACATATACAAATTTAGATTGCTAGTTATTCGTACTTATATTTAAGAATTTCTGCCGTTATATTCAAACATAGATTTGACTGTAATCGGTCATTCCACGAATTTGGAATTGCACATGAGATTGCTACTTCTGGAGCATCATAAGGTGCATACGCCACGAGCGTTGAATTTGGGGATTGTTCCCCTGTCGGTGTCGTTGCCTGAGCAGTACCTGTTTTTGCTGCAATCGGCGTATTGAAGTTCGTCAATGCACTTCGACAAAGACCTATGGTCACACAATCTCTAAACCCGGTCTGAATTCGATCCAATGCATTCTGATTATCCAAAATGGAAAGTACTTTAACTTCATTTTGATATGTAACAGTATTTGTACCAGACCATACAGCTGAGGTTGCAACCCGAGGAGCGACACGAATGCCATCATTCGCAATCGTGCTGACGTATTGAGCCATCTGAAGATTCGTATATGTATCATATTGACCAATCGAATAATCAAGTAAAAGTCCACCCAATGTAGCACTTCCCTTAAATCCGGTCTGCTCATTAGGTAAATCGATTTGAGTCAATGTTCCAAGACCAAATTGCGAATAGTAATTACGCATCGTATCAAAAGCTGCCGTATTAATGCGAAGAGGTCCATCGTAAACATAGCTTGCACCACCCAATCGCATCGCAATATGAAACATATAGACGTTTGAAGACATGGATAATGCTGTGATGTCATTGATACGTCCCAGGTTTCTGTGCGAAGCTTTTAATGGTGTATCGCGAATTTTGATTGGTTCATCCATGATAAACTCATTCGGACGAACAACACCCTCGTTTAATCCCGCATAGATCGTGGCACCTTTAACAATCGATCCCGGAACAATTGTATGGGTATAATTCATCGCTGGGTCAACAAGGAACCCATTTTCAGTTCGTGTTATACCGACCATAACCAGCACATCTCCATTTTTAGGATCCATCATCGTGAAATAGATGGTGTTCATAAACTTACGGTACGGATTATTCTCATTTGCCAATAATGCCTGGCGAATGACTTCTTCCGCATGCAACTGCCAACCTAAGTCAATCGACGTGATTAAATCATTCCCTTTATGGCCCTCTTGAATCGTCGTAAGGATTGCCAATCCAGTTTCATCATAATCAAGACTGTAGATCGTACGACTGCCACGCAAAATAAACTCATACTGGCTTTCCAAACCCGAACGACCAATATTATCATTACGTGCATAATCCAGCGCCAGATAGTAAAGCAGGTTTTCAGCCGGTAATCCTTGAGCTGAAGTTGACACTGAACCTAAAATTGGACGTAATGTCGATTCGGTTGGATAATCACGATTCCAGTTAATGGTAACATCAAAACCTCTGAACTGATGTGCATGTTCAACCAAAAACGCAACCTCTTCTTTGGATACATTGCTCTTCACTACTTTAGCGCGACCACCCGTTGGCATATCCATCGCCTGTTTAATGACAAAAGCCTTACGATCACGTTCATTAAATCGCTGCAAATGTGCGGATGTAATGCGTTCAATTTTTAAATAATAAATATCCATATCCGTAAGTTTCCTCGCATAGTAATCAGCCCACTCTTGCGAAGTAATCAAGGCTTCAGCCTCATCGTTGTGAAGCAGAATAAACATGTCTTTTAAATCACGCTCACGCAACTGATCCAGTGAAACATCAAATGTATCTGCGAATCGATAGGCCAAATCCCATCTTTCCCGCTCACTGACACCCAGAGGTGGTGTATAAACAATCAGCAGCTGTTCTGAATTACTGACCAAAACCTGACCGTGACGATCATATATTTCACCCCTTGGTGTTGTAACATATTGATATCTGCGATTAAAGACTTCAAGTCGATCGGAATAATACTCATTTTTTAAAATCTGTACCTGATACAAACGAACAAGCACAGCAAAAAAAGTAACAATAATCACCAGAGCAAAAATCTGCAACCGTACGGTGACTGTCTTTTGTATATCAAGGGATTTTCTCATTAAATCACTACTGCCTGTATATTGTGTCGAAGACTTCCCTTTTGTTTTAATTGGACCTAATAAAGGTTTTTGACTCACATAATCACCTACCGCCGATATTATATCCTATTTCACAACAAATTGGTATTCTATGCTATAATTTAATGCGAGGTGATCTCCATGTATAAACGAACACAAACAAGACCCATTTATCTAAAAAACATGCAGATGGGTGGTCAAAATAAAGTCATTATTCAATCAATGACCAATACAAAAACCAAGGATATTGAAGCTACGATTCGACAAATCGAACAATTGCAGCAGGCCGGTTGTCAGGTGATTCGTGTAGCGGTTTTGGACATGGAAGATGCCCAGGCAATCCGAACCATTATCAAGTTCATCCAGATCCCATTGGTCGCTGATATACACTTTGACTATCGATTAGCTATCGCTGCCATCCGTGCAGGAGCCGCAAAAATCCGGCTAAACCCAGGAAACATTGCCAATCATCAGCATATCCAAGAGGTCGTTGAGGAATGCAAAAAGTACAAGGTTCCCATTCGTATAGGTATCAATGCCGGATCACTTGAAGACCGTCTTCTCAAAAAATACGGTAAACCTACGGCTGAAGCCATGGTTGAAAGTGCCCAAGGTCATATTGATATTCTACAGAAGCTCAACTTCGATGATATAGCACTATCCTTTAAAGCTTCTGATGTGCCACTAACCATCGAGGCCTATCGCCTTGCCTCGAAAACCTTCCCTTATCCTCTTCATCTTGGGGTGACTGAGGCTGGCACGGTCCTATATAGCGCCATTAAATCTTCAGCAGCTCTTGGCGCCTTACTGATGGATGGCATCGGTGATACCGTTCGTATTTCGGTCAGTGATGATCCGATCGAAGAGATGAAAATTGCCAAACAGTTACTAAAAAGCTTTGATTTGATATCCAATGTTCCTGATTTGATTAGCTGCCCTACCTGCGGACGAATTCAATACGACATGATTCCGATTGTCAAGGAAGTTGAAACCTACCTTGCATCTGTCAATAAAAACATTACCGTAGCCGTTATGGGATGTGCTGTCAATGGTCCTCAGGAAGCATCACGGGCAGATATTGGCATTGCGGGTGGAAAAAATGAAGCCTTATTATTTAAGAAAGGTAAACTGATAAAAAAAGTACCTCAACACTTATTGGTTGAAGTACTCAAAGCAGAAATCGATTCATTTCATTAGTCCGCTTCGGTGGACTTTTCTTATTTCCAATCGTCAAATACGCCCATTCTTAACATCTGAATCTCCTTTTGGTATGGTGGGACACCGTCCACATAGGGAGTTTCAAGAATTTTAGGGATCGAAGCAAGACGTGGTTCATTCATTACCTTGACAAACAACTCAAACCCGATTTCGCCATATCCTAAATTTTCATGGCGATCCTTTCGTGCTCCACGAACATTTTTAGAATCATTGATATGGATCACTGCAAGATGCTTTAGCCCAATGACACGATCAAACTCATCCAAGAGTTCACTAAATGACTGTACATCATAGCCTGCATCATGAACATGACAGGTATCAAGACACACCTCGATCAGCTCGGGACGTTTGACTCGTGAACGTATAGCTGCTATGTCTTCAAACTTCAGACCAATTTCTGTGCCTTTGCCAGCCATGGTCTCAAGAGCAATGGTAATTCCCGGATTATTCTGATTTGCAAAATCAAGGCCTTGAACAATCCGATCTATACCTACTTCTTCACCGGCACCCACATGGGCACCCGGATGTAACACAATCGTCCGAGCCTGCATGGCCCAGCTTCGTTCAATCTCTTTTTTCAGAAAATCAACCGCAAGGGTAAAAGTATCTTCCTTCACGGTATTTGCCAGATTGATGATGTAGGGAGCATGAACAATCAGATTCTTCTTTGAAATACCTGCTTGCTCCATCACTGCCAAACCTTCTTCAATACGCAAATCTTCAATCGGTTTACGCACCGTGTTTTGCGGTGCTCCTGTATAAATCATAAGTGCATTAGCATGATAGCTAATTGCCTCTTTGACAGCACCTAAAAAATAGTCAGGTGCACTCATGGAGACATGAGAACCAATAATCAACGTCAATCACTCCTTTTTTCTTTTTGCTTTGCCTTTGCACGTTCTTTTTTCGCAATGGCAATTTCTCCTTGAATCATAGCACGACGTTTCTTACGTTTCAACTTATCTACTTCCGCGGCCATTTTCTTCTTATAACCCGGCTTAACTTTAACCTTTTTATTCGCAACAATCTTCTTAATCTCAACATCCAGTTCAGAAGGTTTTTTT
>ERZ869909.2303-NODE-2303-length-12928-cov-5.076726_pt1 | contig 12928 bp, 9 predicted proteins | sample MGYA00520892_ERZ869909 | MGnify/ENA primary metagenome ERZ869909 (study PRJEB32215, sample SAMEA104723947) | bioreactor metagenome | biome: bioreactor; feature: anaerobic bioreactor; material: water | place: China | collected 2015-03-12 ... | reverse complement strand
TCGCCGACAACAATCAGGTACGGGATCCGCTTTAAGGTATGCTCGCGGATTTTAAAGCCTATTTTCTCATTTCTCAAGTCACTTATCACACGAATGCCCTGAGATTTGAAAGTTTTTACCAATTTCTGCACATAGTCGGCCTGATGATCGGTAATATTCATCACCACCACCTGAGTTGGCGCCAACCAGGCCGGGAATAAACCCGCGTATTCTTCAATCAGTATACCGATGAAACGCTCCAGCGAACCTAAAATGGCGCGGTGGATCATCACCGGCGGCTTACGCTCGCCATCTTCATCGACAAATTGCGCACCCAAACGCGCTGGCATGGAGAAATCGAGCTGTATGGTACCACATTGCCAGGCCCGACCAATGGAGTCGTACAAAGTAAATTCAATCTTAGGGCCATAAAAAGCCCCCTCACCTGGCTGGTACTGGAATTCCAGACCATTGCGCTGCAAGGCTTCGGCCAGTGCCTGCTCGGATTTATCCCAGCTTTCATCACTACCAATGCGTTTTTCCGGCCGGGTTGATAACTTAATATCAATGTTGTCGCTAAAGCCAAAATCTTTGTACACGTCGTACACCATTTTGATGCAGCTGGTCACTTCATCCAGAATTTGCGCTTCAGTACAGAACACATGGGCATCGTCCTGGGTAAAGGAGCGCACCCGCATCAGGCCATGCAAAGCACCCGATGGCTCGTTGCGATGCACAATGCCAAATTCCGCCATGCGGTACGGCAGGTCACGGTAGCTTTTTAAGCCCTGATTAAAAATCTGCACATGGCCCGGACAGTTCATCGGCTTCACGGCGTAAGTGCGTTTTTCCGACTCGGTGGCAAAGATGTTGTCGTGGTATTTGTCCCAGTGGCCAGATTTTTCCCACATCGACACATCCATGATCATCGGTGCCCGTACTTCTTCGTAGTCGTACTCCACCAGCTTGTCACGCATGTAGTTTTCGATGGTCTTGTAGATTTTCCAGCCATCGTCGTGCCAGAACACCATGCCCGGCGCTTCTTCTTGCCAATGGAACAGATTCAATGCCTTGCCAATTTTGCGGTGATCGCGTTTTTCCGCTTCTTCGAGCTGCGTTAAATAGGCCGCCAGTTGTTTTTTATCCGCCCAGGCAGTGCCATAAATGCGCTGCAGCATCTTGTTGTTGGAGTCACCACGCCAGTAGGCGCCGGCCACTTTCATCACTTTAAAATGCTGGCAAAACTTCATGTTCGGTACGTGCGGACCACGGCACATATCGATGTATTCTTCATGGTGGTACAGGCCTGGCTGATCGTCTTTGCTGACGTTTTCCTGCAGGATTTGCAGCTTGTAATTCTCGCCACGGGCTTTGAAGGTATCAAACGCCTCCTGCCAGCTGACTTTCTTCTTGATCACGTCGTATTCAGTTTTCGCCAGCTCCAGCATGCGCTGCTCAAGCCGTTGCAAATCGTCGTGGCTAAGCGAATGCTCCATATCCACGTCGTAATAAAAACCTTTGTCGATCACCGGGCCGATGGCCATTTTTACATTGGGCCACAACTGCTTGATGGCATGGCCCAGCAAGTGGGCGCAGGAATGGCGGATAATCTCCAGGCCTTCCTCGTTTTTGGCGGTGATGATTTGCAGATTTGCGTCTTGCTCAATCGGATCGTAGGCATCAACCAACTGCCCATTGACACGGCCAGCGATGGTCGCTTTCGCTAAACCAGGGCCAATGTCTTTGGCAACATCCATCACAGAAACTGAGTGTTCGAATACGCGCTGACTGCCGTCAGGCAAAGTAATAACAGGCATGACTTGTCCTTTTCCAGTGGTGGCCCATACCAAGGGTCACATATGAATTCAATACTGTTTACCCGTATCGGATGAAACACAACGGATAAAGCTGAGACGATATGCCTTGCGGACCAGTCGATGACCCCTACTAAGAGCCATTTGGTACACAACGCGGGATACCGCTTGATTTCAGCGCGGCAATGATAGCACTTGCGCCCGTGAAGCTCCATACAAAGTCCGTGCTGCAGATGAATTTTCTTGATTTTGCGCCATACTCAATACACCAAGTTCAGGCTGGAGCGAAAATTATGTGGCAAGCCATTGCAGAGCACATTAACAGTGAGCTGGATATTGATTTTAAGGTAGAGACAAAACAGCAACTGAGTGGTGGCGATATTAACCTGGCTTACCATATTTCCGATGATAACCATGACTTTTTCATCAAGCTGAATGAAAAAGAACAGCTGGAACAATTTATCTCCGAAGCCATGAGCCTGCACAGCATTGAGCAGCGTCATGCTATCCGGGTACCCAAGGTAATTTGCTACGGCCAGACACTGGATAAAGCATTCCTGGTGCTGGAGTACCTACCCTTGGTAGATGAACACAATGCCGGCTGGGAAACACTTGGGCTTTCCATGGCTAAACTGCATGAAGACAGCGGCCAGGCCATGTATGGCTTTGATTGGGACAGCACCCTGGGACGCACCAGTCAGCCCAATAAATGGCAAGGCAGCTGGAGCAGCTTTTTCTCAGAGCAACGCCTGGGCTGGTTGCTGCAACTGTTGCAGGAGCAAGGCTTTGGCTTTGGTAAAATCGACTTTCTGGTCGAGCAATGCCGGCAGCGTCTACACCATTATGAACCGGTGCCAAGCCTGGTGCATGGCGACTTTTGGCGCGGCAATGTCGGCTTTATGGCCGATGAGGCCATTATCTTTGATCCGGCCAGTTATTACGGTGACCGGGAAGTCGATATTGCCTTTAGCGAATTGTTTGGCCGTTTTCCAGAGCGGTTTTATCACAGCTACCAAAGTCAGTACCCACTGGATAAGAACTACCCTGAGCGCAAAAGCTTATACAACCTCTACCATGTACTGAACCATGCCTATATGTTCCGCGGCAGTTACCTGCTGCAAGCGCAGGATATGGTAAAGCACCTGTTCTATTGATCGCTTGGAGTTGATCCAAAATAGGTTTTGGCTGATAGAATAATGCCTTTACCAGCAAAAGTGATGGTTCAATGAGCTTAACAACTGCCCCCGTTGCCTTAATCACTGGCAGCGCCAAGCGGCTTGGCCGCGCTATGATAGAATGGCTGCATCGCCATGGCTACAACGTTATTATTCATTACCACAGCTCTGAACACGAAGCACAGAGCTTTGCAGCTAGCTTGAATCAGCTGCGCCCTGAAAGCGCCTGCCTGGTGCGAGGGGATCTGACCGACAACAACAGCTTGCTGCGCATTGCCAGTGAAGCAGAACAGGCTTTTGGCCGGCTGGATGTGTTGATCAATAATGCCTCGGCTTTTTACCCAACCAAACTAGGCCATGCCAGCTTTGACGACTGGGATCAACTGATGGGCTCTAATGCCAAAGCGCCGTTTTTCCTAAGCCAGGCTTTGGCCCCAGCGCTCTCAAAGCAAAACGGCTGCATTATCAATATGGTGGATATCCATGCCGAACGCCCCTTATTAGAGCACCCGATTTACTGCATGGCCAAGGCCGCACTTTTGATGCTAACAAAGTCGCTGGCACGTGAATTAGCGCCTACAATAAGAGTGAATGGGATAGCGCCAGGCGCCATACTCTGGCCCAGCAACGACATTGCAGAAACTGATAAACAAATGATCCTGCAGCAGATCCCATTGGAGACACTTGGCACTCCGGATGATATTGCCGATACCGCCTTGTTTTTGATCGAATCGGGTTATGTGAACGGGCAAATTATTGCGGTCGATGGCGGCAGAAGTCTGGGGGGAACAAAAAAAGCCTAACAGCCTGTTACAATTGGAGGCGGTATGTCGGTATTACGTCGCACCATTGAATGCCCCTTTTGCGGTCACCATCTACACATTAGTTTTGAGGTGACCGATGAGGATCAGGATTACATCGAAGACTGCAGCAATTGCTGCAATCCGATCCATCTACGCGTCCATAAAGACATACTGCATCACAGTGTGCAGTTGTTTGTCGATGCCGATGATGAACAGTACTACTAAGCCTGCTGCCGCTGCTGCATTACCCGCTCCACCGTTTGCACAATGGTGACAGTTTGCTGATCCAGTTCAATATTGAGCCGATCACCTACTTTACGCTGCCCCAGCGTGGTGATGCTAAGCGTTTCCGGAATTAAGTGCAGTTCAAAACCATCGGCATGCACCGCTCCTACCGTCAGGCTGGTACCATCCACCGTGATAAAGCCTTTGGCCAGAACATAAGGTAGATACTTTGCTGCCAACCGAAGTCGCATACGGCAATTGTGCTCGCTGCGCTCCAGCTCAACCAGCTCCGCGGTGGTTTGGATATGACCAGACACCAGATGGCCACCAATTTCATCGCCAAACTTGAGTGAGCGTTCAAAGTTGACCCAATCTCCCTGAGCTAAGGCGCCCAGATTGGTTCTTGCCAGGGTTTCATCAATCACATCAAAAGTGACCCTGCCAGCGGCTTCATCAAAGCCGGTTACCGTTAAACAGACCCCATTGATGGCAATACTGGCTCCCAGGGCTAACTGCTGCAACTTATCAGGAGCTACGGCAAGGGTTAGCTGACGAAAACTGGGAGCAGAAGCTAAGGCGGCAATTTGGGCCTGACACTGAACAATACCTGTAAACATACACCCTCTGTTGTGCTAAAGTATGCGCCCGTTCCTGTAGGGGCAACTCATTGATCACTATGCTACCTTTTTCCCGCTTTGAAGCCAGAACAATTTTTAAATTATCCGGCCCCATTGTGTTGGCGCAGCTGACGCAAACCCTGATGTATTTTGTCGATACCGTGATGGCCGGACGGGTCAGTGCGCTGGATATGGCGGCAATCGCAGTAGCTTCGGGCTTGTGGCTACCAGTGATGCTGACTTTACAAGGCTTACTGCTGGCACTCACCCCGATTATTGCCCAGTATTTTGGCAGCAAAAAGACCGAACCGGTTACGCATTACACCCTGCAAGGGCTCTATTTGGGCCTGGCGCTGGCTGCTAGTTTATTCGTCGTGATGCAGTTTGCCGATCACTTGCTGGACCTGCTGAATATGGAGGCGGAACTGCGGGAGAAAACCAGCCTATACCTGACCTTTGTCAGTTACGGCCTGTTTCCGGCCGCCGGCTACATGGTTATGCGTAACCTGTTTGAGGGCATTGGTAACACCAAAGCCAGCATGTGGATCAGCTTTGTTGGCATCCTGGTAAACATTCCGGCCAACTATGTGTTTATTTACGGCAAACTGGGCATGCCAGCCTACGGTGGTGCCGGCTGCGGCATCGCCACCAGCCTGGTACTGCTGGCGATGTTCCTGGCTATGCTGGTCTATGGCTGGTTTAGCCGCAGTACCGCGCCCTACCGTTTCTGGCCTGCCCGGCTAACGCCAGATTTTAAAGCCATCTGGCAGGTGATCCGCATCGGCACGCCCATCGCCCTGTCGATCTTCTTTGAAGTCACCCTCTTTGCCTGTATTCCACTGATGATTGTGCATCTTGGCCCTGTGGTCGTGGCTGGCCATCAGGTGGCGCATAACTACAGTGCCATCGTCTTTATGATTCCACTTTCTTTAGGCATGGCCGCGACCATTCGGGTTGGTCATTTGGTCGGTGAGCGCAATTTACAGGCGCTTAGAACGGCCATCAGTACCGTGCTGATCGTTGCTTTTATCATGGCAGCCTGCATTGCCGCTTTCACCTACCTGATGCGTTATCAGGTACCGCAGATTTACAGCAAGGACAGCGATGTACTAGCGCTGGCTGCCGGTATTATGGTGCTGGCTGCGTTGTATCAGTTGTCCGATGCCATTCAGGTGGTGTCGGCCTGCGCCTTGCGCGGTATGAAAATTACCAAGCCGGTGCTCTTTATCACCTTAATCGCCTACTGGCCGATCGGCTTTGGCCTTGGCGCCGTATTGGGATTAACCGACTGGCTGGTGCCAGCCATGGGCGTAAAAGGCTTCTGGACCGGCATTATCGTTGGTTTGACCGTGGCAGCTGTGTTGCTATTCTGGTTATTGCAGCATTCATTACGGAGGTTTGAACGCGATGGCTTACCGCTGGATCTTGCTGATCAGCATCAGTCTGGCACTGCTGGCGTGCAGTCCGGCCAATGAGCGCCAGTTAAGCAATTACCAAAGCCGGTTGGAGCGCGTGGCAGGCCTGGAGCCTGGCCGGGCCCAGCCCCTTGCTGTCGATGCCTTGCCAAGTGCCCGCGATTTACTACACCCCTTGCCGGATCTGCGGCTGGATTTACTGGATGCCTGGGCCAGCCGCCAGTGCGGCCTGGACGCTTTAATCGCTGAGCGCAACTCCAGCCTTGGCCGGGTGCAAAGCCATAGCCTGCGGTTGAACTACGAACTACGCTTGCTGCGTCAATTAGAGTACTGCCTGCAACAGGACAGCATCAGCAGTCCACTGCAACAACAACTGGCCGATATATTACATAGCAAACAACACAGCATTGAGCTGTCATTTTTTAATATGCTGCATGCCGAGCAAACCCTGCGCCAGCAACTGCATGGTAAAAGCCAGTTGCTGCCGATTGCTGGCCAGGAGGCCTTGTTTGAAACTCAGGCCGCACTGCAGCAGTTAAACCAACTGCAAAGCGCCATTGCAGCACAGGATTGGTCAGCGGCGGCCGCTATCGATACTGAAGGTGCTCTAGGCGTGCTGCACCGTTTTGATACCCTGGCGGTGCTGCAATACAGCCAACGTTATCTAACGGGCTGGCTAACCAGCCTGAATCAAGCCTTATTGGCGCTTGAACCAGCACAGTTTTGCCCGCAGCAACGCCCCAGCGAACAACTCAGCATCCTAACCACGGTATTTTTAAAGTTTTTTGCCGAAGAGCTGCAACCTTATTTCAACCAGCACCAACGCCATATGCAAGCGCTTTGGCCAGAGCTGCAGCAGCTGTATCAACAAAGCCCGCTATTGCCAGTGCTGGAGCAACGCTATGCTGGCAGTGCAGCGCTTATGCAACAGCAGATCCTGGCGCACATCGGCTGGTGGCAGCAACTCAATGCTGAGTGCCCGGCCGGTTTAACGCAAAGAAATTAACCAAAATCAGCATTTATTTTCATGTTTACGTGCTACAATCATTACATTAGCAGGCAAGACGCCATGTGGTGCTAAATTCGAGGGAGCGAATGAATATAGGATTGGGTTACAGTTGTCAGGCCTGCTCTTTGCAAGCTGGACAAGAAGCCGCCAACCTTGCCAGCCATCTGCTGCAACAACCCGAGTTGATTCTGGCATTTTGCAATCATCATTTAAATCCTCACGATGTCTATCTTGGCATCCGCGCTGTGCTTGGCGAACAGGTGCCCATCATTGGAGGCTCTGCCATTGGCATTATTGGCAATGACTTCGCACTAACCGATGGCCCGGCGGTGGTAGTGGCCGCTTTACGAAGCGAGCAACTGCGTTGTCATTACGCCAGCAGTAAAGCTCTGTTCAAAGATCCGAGACTTACAGGCATGGCACTTGGCAATCAGCTGGCAAAGGTAGCTGACCCAGGCTGCTTAGTACTGCTCTATGACTCCATCAAACATCCGGCCAGTAAACAGACACCTGCCGTGTTAAACCCATCCAACCTGCTGCTGCAAGGGCTTGCTGAAAGTCAGTTGACGGTGCCGACGGTGATGGGTGCAGGCTTATTGGGCGACTATCAATTTCAAAGTTGCTGGCAATTCACCGGCTTTGAAGTCAGTCAGCAACAGGCGCTCGGCTTACTGCTCACTGGTCCCTTACAAAGCCATACCACCGTGCTGCATGGCTGTCGCCCGGTATCTGACACGGAGTACACCATCAGCAGCATTCATGGCCAGTTCTTGTATGCCCTGAATAACCTGCCAGCCGTTCAGGTGATTGATCAGGCGCTGGGTAATACCGAGTGGCGTCAGAGCGCTCCGGTACGCAATCTTTGCCTCGGCCGCAGACTATCAGAGCCTGGTAGTGAACAGCCACAGTACATCAACCGGCTGATCAGTGGTCTACTGCCAGAACAAGATGGCTTGATCCTGTTTGAAGATGATTACCAGCCTGGCGATAAAGTCCTGTTGATGCAGCGACAGTCAGCCACTTCAACTGACCGAGCACAAGGTCAAATCAAGGCATTACTCACCGATATTCAGCAAAATGGTCAAACACCGTTATTTGCCCTTTACATCAACTGCGCCGGGCGGGCGGAACAAGGCCAGCTGGACGAGCAGGCTGAAACCCGGGAGATCCAACGCCAGCTGACAGCCGCAGGGATCCCACTGCTAGGACTTTATACCGGAGTAGAAATTGCGCCCATCATGGGCCAGCCAAGGGGGCTAGACTGGAGTGGCGTTCTAACCATTATTTGCCGCGCTCACTAGCGCCTTGCTGAAACACTGCCAAGGCGGTCATTCGCGCGGCCGGGCTGTTTTAATCGTACGATTGATATGGCATACCTTGTTGCCACCAATCCGGTGCCGGCTCGCCTTTTAAGTAATGATTAAAAAATTCCAGCATCTTGATGCTGTAATCGAGCTTGTTGGCAAAACGCTGCAAATGATGCCCTTCCCCTTCGTAATGCAGCATCACCACCTCTTTGTTTAACCGGCGCATGGCTAAATACAGCTCAATGCCCTGCTCCCAGGGTACAGCGCCATCCTTATCACCAAACTGGATCAGCAACGGCGTGTTAATACGATCAGCAAAAAACACCGGTGAATTCTTAATGTAAGGTGCCCTGTCTTCAAACATCGACACCCCTAAGCGGCTCTGGCCAGTTTCGTACTGGAACAGACGCGCCAAACCGGTTTGCCAGCGAATGCCGCTGTAAGCACTGGTCATATTGGACACCGGCGCACCAGCCACCGCAGCTGCAAAGCGATCGGTTTCGGTGACCACAAAAGCCGTTTGATAGCCCGACCAGCTGTGGCCATGCAAACCAATGGCATTGGGATCGGCAATGCCGAGCTCAATCAAGCGATCAATGCCCGGCAGTAAAGACTCGGTGGCACTTGGGCCGGGCGCGCCTTCACGAAAACGCACATCCGGCAAAAACACCACGTAATCCTGCCCCAGATAAAACGGGAAATTGGGCCGGTGATTGACCTTCATTTGATTAAAGTGATGCAGGCGCTGCGAGAACTGCTCGTAGTAGTACACCAGCACCGGGTAGCGGCGATTGGCATCATAGCCATCCGGCGTGATCACCACCCCTTGCAAGCGCTCGCCATCCTCGGTAAACCAGTCAATCAGATGGCTGTCGCCCCAGACAAACTGCGCTTGTTGCGGATTCACTTCCGTCAGTTGGCGCCGCTCACTAAAGTCTGCGTTGGCCCACCATAGATCCGGAAACTGACGAAAGCTCTGCTCGCTGTAAAGATAGCCGCCAAGCTCAGGCAAAGCCTCGACTACATCAAAGCGTTTGTTATCCGCCAGTAGTTGCTGCAGTTGTTGATTGCTCAGACTCAACTGATAAAAACCATAGCTTTTGTATTCTTCATCAAAGCGGCTCAGCAGCACATCCGCAGCAGGCTCGATGGCAAGCGCTTTCGGATCGGTGCGCTCAACCCGAAAGCGCTGCCGGTTATCCCGGCCGATACGGGTCAGATTGGCACTGCTGCCGTCCAGCGACAACTGCCAGATATCAAACCGATCGTACACCAGTACCCCTGTTTCATCGGCCAACCAGCCAGCTACGCCATAACTGGCTGCTGGCTCAGGCCGGTCGTGGGTTTCATCCAGCCAGGAAACACCTGCATCGCTACCCAAAGTGCGCCGCTCGCCAGTTTTGCTGTCAAACAGCTGCCACTGCCCGGCCTGCTGATAGAGCGCATAACGCCCGGTCGGTGATAAATGGGCCCGTTCGACAGTGCGGTTACGAGCAAATACCTGTTGACGCGCTCCGGTGCGTAAATTGACGTGCCAGACATCATGAAAACGGCCATCCCAGGTCAGGTCCTGCAAATAAGGCCGGCCATTGCTGATCAGCGCCGCTTCGCTGTGCTCGCTCACGTAGAGCTGGTCTTCCACATCGTCACCCAGCAGCACCCATTGTTCGTCTTGCAGCCAGAATACCGCCGGCGCCGTGCGTTTTTTGGCTTGCTGGTATTCGGCTTTTTGCTGCGGATTAATGCGATCATCCTGGCCATGCCAGACCTGCAGGCGCCGATCGCTCAGCAAACGCTCGGTGGCAAACAAATCAGCTTCGGTTTCCGGTGTGTCCGGCGTGGCGGTTGCTGGGGCTGGCTCTGGCCGAAAACCAACAAAGATTCGGCGGCTATCCTCGCTAAAGCGCGGTGCTTGCTGCGCGCTTAGCAGCCAACCATCTTGTGCTAACACATGGGGAGCCGCCTTGTTCTGCTCTGCCGGCCAATGCCACAGCTGCTGACCGATTTCCTGGTCTTTGTTGTCTTCATCAGGTCTGCTACCGGCAAAAAACACCAACTGCTTTCCATCGGCACTAAAGGTCAGTTGTTGGTACAGTGCTTGCGATGGCGGCGCCAACTCAAAGCGACGATCAAAGCCCGCATCCCACAAGGTAACCTGTTGCAGCAGCAAGCTGTCATCATCTTGATCGGTAAATTCATGCACATAAGCGACCAGATTGCCCTGCTCAGCCACGGCAAACTCAGTGACCTGTCCCAGCTCAATCGACTTGCCCTGCTCCATGCGGCCGGTGTATGTCAGCTGCACCGCACTAAGCAACTGAGTCTTGTCTTTACTGTCGGCTTTACGGGCCAGCAGCAACGCCTGATGGCCATCGCCGGTAAAGGCAAAGCGCTCGATATTGCTAAACAGCTGCTGCTCGCCAGAAGCGGTATTAAGCAGCACCGCATCATGCGCTAAGGCATCACGGGCAGTTTTATCGGTAGCTTGCTCACGAAGCAGCAAAGGCGAGCGCTGTCGAAACAGCGCAAAACTGCCATCGGCATTGAGCTGACCACGATCAGCGTAGGGCACAGAAAATTGCTGCCCGGTCATCAGGTGCACCACATAGCCGGTGCTGTCGCCATAATCTGGCTCTGCGGTATACACCATCAGCTGCTGATTGGTGCTCACGCTGCGCTGTTTGATTTCCCGAAACTGCATCACATCGCTAAAGGTCAGCGGCCTGAGCGCATCGGTCACTACGCTGCTGGATGGGATCACCACTGCCGTGGGACTGGAAATGACCGTCGAAGTAACACTGGCAGGTAATTGGCTGCAGGCAAAGGTACCCAATGCCAGGGCAAAACAAAGCGCCAAACGGTGCGTGGGTTGCAGTTTTATTTTCATGGTTTTTTCTTATCAGATCACATCAGGCAACCTTACCACAGGGCAAATTTGCCGTGCACAAAAACCCCATCAAGCAGCAAAAGCACGGGATAAAGTGCAGTTTAGTTGCAGCAGTACCAGCATACGGGCAAAAATCCGCCAAACAGCTCAGCCCGTTAAAAAAACACTTGCCAAGCTACCGACCGACCACTAAGATAGCGGCCGTTGTCAACGACAACACTCTGCGTCCTTAGCTCAGTTGGTTAGAGCACCACCTTGACATGGTGGGGGTCGGTGGTTCGAATCCACTAGGACGCACCAAATTCTTAAATAAAAACGCCACTCATTGAGTGGCGTTTTTATTTTTAATCAGTTACTTAAATACACTACAGAATGATGTAGTTGTTGGTCATGTTAATCCTGATTCAAAATGTCAATATAGGCACGGTATGCAAATACCCGGTTACGTTTTTGGCCGGTGAGCTCTTGCACCCAGGCTACTTCGGGTTGTAGCAGTTTATCCATCACCTTACCCACCGTAGCAGCCGTTAAGCCGCTGTGTTTTACTAAGGTATTAATATTGGCGATGGGGTACTCAAATAATACATCCAGCACCTGCTGCGCAGATGGCGCAATACGGCCGAAGCTGGCCAGTAATGCGCGATGCTCACTACGCAAGTTATTGAGCTTCTGTGCCATCTGCACAGCTTGGGTTGCTGTAGCCGCCACGGCATCCACAAAAAACAGCAGCCAGCTTTCCCAATCGCCGGTGGTGCGAACTTGCTGTAAGCGATCGTAATAGGTTTGCCGATGCCTTTTAAAAAATACCGACAGGTACAGCAACGGTTGGCTTAATATCTTAGCCTGCACCAAAATCAGCGGAATAAGTAACCGGCCTAGCCGACCATTACCATCCATAAAAGGGTGTATCGTTTCGAACTGTACATGCGCTAGCGCCGCTTTAATTAACGGATCGGTTTCTTGTGGTACGTCGTTTAAAAAGCGCTCTAAATCGGCCCAGCATGCGGCCAATTCATGCGCAGGTGTGGGTATAAAGGTCGCTTCATCGGCACGGTAGCCGCCAATCCAGACCTGATTTTTACGAAACTCCCCTGGGCCTTTGCCTATGCCTCGCCCCGAGGTCATTAATGCCCGGTGTAATTCGGTAAGCAGTCGAAAGGTAATAGGTTGCCCTTCGTTAATACGGGTAACGCCCAACTCCAGCGCACTGACGTAGCAAGACACTTCCTGTACATCGTCCATCGGTACGCCGGGCATACCTTCCATTTCATACAGCATTAAATCACTAAGTGACGATTGGGTGCCTTCAATCTGGGAAGACATTACCGCCTCTTTACGCACATAGCTGTATAAAAACAAACGGGCGTCGGGCAACAGAGTGCTGATGGCATCAAGCCTACCCAGCGCCAGCATCGCCTTATTAATGCGCCCTTGTAGTTTGCTATCCAGCTGTAGCGCCGGCTCTGGCGGCAAGGGTGCTGGCACAAAAGCCTGGCAGTTAACCCCACCGGCGATACTGGCTACGTAATATCCGGTGCTTCCTCGCTGCATGGTTTATCCTAAAGTTAAATTAAAACCGGCTTCTAATTTAACTTAATTACGAAATTAAAATAAGCTCACAGCTTAATTTAATTTGGTTTAAGTGCTTAACCTTGTGTTGTTGACTGTTTTCATGCGGTTGTAGAATCAATAAAAGC
>ERZ869909.2301-NODE-2301-length-12929-cov-4.532369_pt1 | contig 12929 bp, 15 predicted proteins | sample MGYA00520892_ERZ869909 | MGnify/ENA primary metagenome ERZ869909 (study PRJEB32215, sample SAMEA104723947) | bioreactor metagenome | biome: bioreactor; feature: anaerobic bioreactor; material: water | place: China | collected 2015-03-12 ... | reverse complement strand
CCGGGGTGGCCGACGGCATGCAGCTGGGCCTCAATGCCCGCGCCGGGCTGATCACCCGCGGACTCAACGAGATGCTGCGCCTGAACAAGGCGCTGGGCGGACGGGCCGAGACATTGATGGGCCTGTCGGGCCTGGGCGACCTGGTGCTCACGTGCACCGGCGACCTCTCGCGCAACCGCCGCCTCGGCCTGGCGCTGGGCCGGGGCGAGAAGCTTTCCGATGCCGTCGCGGCGATCGGCCAGGTGGTCGAGAGCATCCAGACCGCCGACGAGGTGATGCGCCTGGCCACCCGGCACGGCCTGGAGCTGCCGATCTCGGCGCTGGTGCAGCGTGTGCTGCACGAGGAGATCACCCCGGAGGAAGGCCTGCGCATGTTGTTGGCGCGCGACCAGAAGCCTGAATTCCCCTCGCAGTGGATGGGCGGCTGAACCGCCCTCACCCCGGCGCGAGGGCGCCCGGCCAGCCGAGCTGGCGCCAGGCCTCGAACACCATCACCGCGACCGCATTGGAGAGGTTCAGGCTGCGGCTGCCCGGCAGCATGGGCAAGCGTAACGGCAGTACGTCGTCGCGGTTCAGAAACAGTGCTTCCGGTAGCCCGCGGCTTTCTGGCCCGAAGAGCAGCACGTCGTCTTCCGCGAAACGCGCCTGCGCGTAATGGCTGGAGGCCTTGGTCGATAGCGCCCACAGGCGGCGTCCGTTGCGCCACGCCGAGAACGCCTCCCAGTCTGCATGCCGGGTCACCGTCGCCTGGTCCCGGTAATCCAGCCCGGCGCGACGCAGTAACTTGTCATCCAGCGAGAACCCCAACGGCTCGATCAGATGCAGCTGGCAGCCCGTATTGGCGGCCAGGCGCATTATGTTGCCCGTGTTGGGCGGAATTTCCGGCTGGTAAAGGGCGATATGCAGCATCGGCGCATTATGCCCGAGTTTGCGGCGCGCGGAGAGCCTTTCACCCGGCCAGCACCGAAAACGGTTAGCATCGGAAGTCCATGTCCGGACAGGGAGTCATCACCATGAAAAACAGCGTCATCCTGGTGTGCGCAGGTGTGTTGTGCACGGGCTTGCTGAACGCCTGTGCCGGGGCTCCCCCGATGGACGAGGCCCTGCGGGCAGAGATGAAGGCGGCCGACGAGATGGCGGCTGGTGAACCCGAGGCCTTGCGGGCGGATTACGAACAAGGGCGGCGTTACTTCGAGTCCGGGCGTGTAGAGCGTGCGCTGGTGGAGTTCGATTATGCCGCCTATTCCGGCTCGGCGGCAGCGGCCCTGCGATTGTGCGCGATCTACGGTGAGGGGCTGGGCATCAAGGTGGACCCGGTGAAGGGCGTGTTCTGGTGCCAGCGCGCCGCCCGGGCCGGGCATGCGCCGGCGGCGGCACGTTCGCGGCATCTGTTCCAGACCTGGTGGCAGGAAGAAGACGTATGACGTTGCCACACGGCCTCAGCCTGACAGCAAGGTAGTGTCTTCTATCGAGGCAGCACTTTCCCGCGCCAGTGCGGGTTTTCGTCCACGTGGATATCTCTGGCCTCCACCGCCTCACCGCAATGACTGCATTGCAGGGTGGCCTCCAGCACCCCACCGCAGTGGGTGTGGATGCGGGTCACCGGAGCGCCCAGGGGGTGGGGCAGGTATTTGTCGCCCCACTGGGCCAGATGAACGATGACCGGATACAGGGCGCGGCCCTTTTCGGTCAGCCGGTATTCCTCTCTGAGTGGCCGTTGCTGATAGGCCACTTTTTCCACAATGCCGCCGTCCAGCAGCTTGCGCAGCCGGTCGCTGAGCACATGGCGGGTCACGCCCAGGCGTTGCTGGAACTGATCAAAGCGGCGCACGCCGAGAAAGCAGTCGCGCAGCACCAGTAGCGTCCAGTTGTCGCCGATGATGGCCAGGGTGCGGGCCACCGAACAGGGATGTTGATCTATGTCTTGCCAGCGCATAACGCCTCCACAGAGAAACACCATCATAGCCGCTTGACGGGTTCCAAAAAAGAACCTACATTGAGTTCCAAATCAGAACCCTCGCCGGAGCCTGTTATGAGTCAGCCCGCCCTGTTGGTAATTGGAGCTGGAGACGCCACGGGAGGTGCCATCGCCAGACGGTTTGCCCGCGAGGGCTACGTGGCTTGCGTGGCGCGTCGCACGCAGGAGGCGGTGATGCCGCTGGTGGCCGAGATAGAGCAGGCCGGCGGCCAGGCCCGGGGGTTCGGTTGTGATGCCCGGGATGAGCAGCAGGTGGCGGACCTGTTTGCCACGATCGAGGCGGAAATCGGCCCGTTGGAGGTGGTGGTGTTCAATATCGGCGCCAATGTGTATTTCCCGGTGGTCGACACCACCGCCCGGGTGTATCGCAAGGTGTGGGAAATGGCCGCCTTTGCCGGATTTCTCACAGGCCGCGAAGCGGCGCGAGTGATGCGGCCACGCCAGCGGGGCACGATCCTGTTTACCGGGGCGACGGCGTCGCTGCGTGGCGGCAAGGGCTTTGCTGCCTTTGCCGGGGCCAAGTTTGCGCTGCGGGCGCTGGCCCAGAGTATGGCGCGCGAACTGGGGCCGCAGGGCATTCATGTGGCCCATCCGGTGATCGACGGCGCGATTGATACCGCGTTTATCCGTGACAACTTCCCCGACCGTTATGCGCTGAAAGCGCAAGACGGCATTCTCAATCCCGATCATATTGCCGAGGCTTACTGGATGCTGCATCAGCAACCGCGTGATGCCTGGAGCCATGAAATCGATCTGCGTCCGTGGATGGAAACCTTCTGAACGGAGAAACACCATGAGCAAGCAAGTGGAATTCTTTTTTGACGTGGGCAGCCCCACAGCCTGGCTGGCGTGGACGCAACTGCCCGCGATCTGCGCGCGCCGGGGCGCCGAGCTGGTGTATCGCCCGGTGTTGCTCGGCGGGATCTTCAAGGCCACGGGTAATAGCCCACCGGCAGCAGTGCCCGCCAAGGGCCAGTACATGCTTCGCGATCTGGGGCGTTTCGCCAAACGCTATCAGGTACCGCTGACCATGAATCCTTACTTTCCGGTGAATACCCTCGGTGCCATGCGTATTGCCACGGCGGCGGCGGGAACGCCGGAGCAGGACGTGGTGATTGCGGCGCTGTTCGATGCCATGTGGAAAACACCCTGCAAGCTGTCGGAGCCGGAAGAGCTTGTTCGGGTACTCAATGAGGCGGGCGTTGACGGTGCGGCCTGGCTGGAAAAATCAGAGGCCGATGACGTGAAGCAGCAACTGCGGGAGAATACCGACGCTGCGGTGAAGCGCGGTGTGTTCGGTGCGCCCACCTTTTTTGTGGGGAATGAAATGTTCTTCGGCCAGGACCGGCTGGATTTTGTGGAAGAAGCACTATGAATTTTGATGACATTCTGGCCACGGTGGATGGCCAGGGCAATGCCGTGTTTCCTGAAGGTTGGGGCCAGGGCAGGGCATTGTTTGGCGGTTTGGTCGGCGCCGTATTGTATGACCATCTGGAAAAAACAGTGGCCGCCGGCCGACGTCTGCGGAGCTTTTCGCTGTCGTTTGTGGCCCCCGCTGCGCCAGGACCGGTATCGCTCACCAGCCAGGTGCTGCGCGAAGGCAAATCCGTGATGCAGGCCATGGTGACCGCGCAGCAGGGCGAGCAGGTGGTGGCCGTGATGCTGGTGAGCTTCGGAGCGGCACGAGACTCGGCCATCGTCGTGCAGGCGCCGACGTTGGCACCGATGAAAAGCAGCGATGACGCCATGAAAGTGCCGTTCATACAGGGCATGATGCCCGATTTCCTCAAGCACTTTGATATGCGCTACGCGGCGGGTATGCCGCCCTACAGCGGCAGCAGCGCGCCTGATTTCGCGGGCTACATGCGTTTTGCGGAAACGCCAAAGGCAATGACCACCGCCGCGTTGATTTGCCTGGTAGACACCTGGCCGCCTTCTGTATTGCCCATGTTGAAAGGACCCGCAGCGGCCAGCTCCCTGACCTGGACCATGGAGCTGCTGGAAGAGCCGGATAACCGACCCGCCGATACGCTGTGGCAGTACGAAGTGATTACTGACCAATGCAGCGAAGGTTATGGTCAGAGCCGTGCGGTTATTTGTGATCAGGAAGGCCGCCCTGTCGCGCTTAGCCGCCAGACCATCACGGTATTTGCCTGAATTTATTTTTTCTGCCGTTTTTTTGAACTGGTTTTTTGACCCCCCTCTCCTGCGCCTGTTAACTGGGCCGCTCACACGAGCAGGGGGGAGCTATCGTGGGGGTAGCCAGGAAAAAAGCCTTTTTACCGGGGATGCGTCGCGCGATCGCGTTGGCGTTCATGCTGTTACTGGCAAGCTGTGGTGGCTCCTCGGGCGGTTCGGGCGCGCCAGGTGAGCAAGTACTTCATTACGACCTCAGGGCGGTACCCGAACAAACGCCACAGCATGTGCTGGTGAGTTGGGATGACAGTCACGATGAGGTAGAGCATTACGAGCTGTATCTGGCTCGCGAGCCTCTGGATGATCTGGCGCATTACGCGAGTTATCAGGGGGGCGAGCTGATTCAGGATGCCCAAAGCCCTTACACCACGCAGCTATCGCCGGGCACCTGGTATTTTCGCGTTGCTGCGTATTCCGAAGACGGCCGCTTGCCGGCCAGCCATCAAGTTTCCCTTTTTGTCCCTGTCGGTGGCCTGAACGATACGGGGATTACGTTATGCGCGGATCTGGAGCGCTACGACCACGATTGCGAGCATGAATCGGTGGCCGGATTCCCGGGGCAGGACGCGCGCACCGGGCGTGATGCGGATGGCGGCCTGATCAAGATCGGCGCAGGTGATGCCGGCTTCGACTACACCCGAATCTGTCGCAGCGGCGAGCTGGCTGGCGAGGGGAATTGCCCACCCGACCCGGTGCGGGGCTCGGCCGACAACGAATGGGGCTGCACCCGCGATAACGTGACGGGGCTGATCTGGGAAGTGAAGACCCCTGATCCGGACGATCTGCATTCCGAGGGCGGTGTCTTCACCTGGTTCAGGAGTGATCCGTCCCACCCGGAGGGTGGCCATGGCGATGTCAATGAGGGTGGGTCGTGTCCAGAGCTTGATCAGTGCAACACGGAAGCCTTTATCGAAGCCGTCAACGATAACGGCCTCTGTGGCGCCAATGACTGGCGTCTGCCAACCCCGAATGAACTGGTCGGTATTCTGCATCTGGGGAAGCCGACCCCGTTTATCGATAGCCAGGGCTTCGAGAACGCGCCGTTTTTTTTCTGGTCCGCTACGCCTGATACCGCGGAAACAGACCTGCCAGCGTTGTGGGAAGTGGGTTTCATGTCGGGCTCCGTCGAATCAGCAAGGCACGACACCCCTTATTATTATCGCGCACGGCTGGTACGTAGCCCTGACGAGCCAGCACCCACCTGCCCGGGTGTGCCGTCGTCAGATTTTGAAATCCACCACGATACTGTCACGCATATTCCCACCGGCCTGATGTGGCCGCGTTGCCCCGAGGGCACGGAAATCAACGCAAGCGCTGATGCCTGCGAGATGCGAGACGGCGAAGAGGGCCGTTACACCTGGCAGGCGGCGTTACAACATGCTGAAGGGCATGCTTTTGCCGGGTATGACGACTGGCGTGTACCGAACCACAAGGAGCTGCTGTCGATCGTGGAGTACTGCAGCGCGGATGTGCGGCTCAATCCGGATGCGTTCCCGTCTTTTGCAGCATTGACCCTGTCGGATGATGCGAGGTTCTGGACCTCCTCACCGCGTAGAAGTTGGTTTTTCTCAGGGACTGAATCTTCCTGGACTGTGAACTTTGACGGCTCGCTATTCAATAGCGCCAGCAGAAGGACGTCGGAGCAGTTTCTGCGTCTGGTGCGCGATGCGGAGTGAAGGATGAACATAAAAATGTGGTTCTGGTTGCCGGTGCTGTTGCTGCTGGCGGGTTGTGGCGGTTCTTCCGGTGGTTCCTCAGGTGGTGGGTCTGTGGACCCGTACGGCCTGACAGTGGCCCGGGGGCAGGTGCCGCAGGAGGTGGTGGTCAGTTGGCATGACAGGGACGGTGTGGAGCATTACGAGCTCCTGCTGGCCCGTGAGCCGTTGGAAGACCCGGAGCACTACGCGAGTTACGACAGCGGCGAGCTGATCATGGATGCCGAGAGCCCGGTGACCCTGCAGCTTGAGCCGGGCACCTGGTATTTTCGTGTGGCCGCGTTTGCGGACGAGGCTGAGTTCCCGATCAGTGTTGAAGTGTCCCTGTTCAATCCCGTGGGCGGCCTCAACGACACGGGCATCACTCTCTGTGCAGATGAAGACGACGCTGACTTTGATTGCAGTGACGAGCTGGTATCCGAATTTCCCCGCCAGGATGGCCACGTCGGGCGTGATGCCGATAGCACTCTGATCAAGCTCGGCGCGGGTGATGCGGGTTTCGATTACACCAGAATCTGCAACAGCGGCGAAGCAGCGGGTAAGGGCGACTGCCCGCTTGATCCGCAACCTGGCGCTGGTGATAACGACTGGGCCTGCACCCGCGATAACGTGACGGGCCTGGTCTGGGAGGTGAAAGTCGACGATCCCGAGCACCTGCGTTACAGCGGCCACGCCTACACCTGGTACAGCAATGATTTGCCCGAGCATGATGGTGAAGTGGGGCATGTCGGGCGCGATTCGGACTGTGTCGGCCTGGCGCACTGCAACACGCAGGCTTATACGCGCAGCGTCAACGAGACGGGGCTGTGTGGTAGACACGACTGGCGCCTGCCGGAAATCAATGAGCTGGCCGGTATCCTGCACATGGGGGTCACTCAGCCAGCTGTTGATGAGCACGCTTTCGATGCGACAGGAGGCCTGTTCTGGGCGGGTACGCCCAGCCTTCCATTGGGCAGCACCCATGATGCCTGGGCGGCGGAATTCGACGGCTCGTCTGTCGCCACGGAGACGGCGACCGAGTTCGCGCGCCTGGCGGTGCGTCTGGTGCGTGCTGACTCAGCGCTGACGGCCCGCTGCCCTGCAACGCCGACCGACGATTTTGAGGTGGGGCATGAGACGGCCACTCATTTGCCCACGGGGTTGATGTGGAAGCGTTGCCCTGAAGGGTCGGCCGTGAATGCCGCTGGTGATGCCTGCGATGTGCAGGGCGAGGTAGAAGACAGTCGATATAGCTGGCAGCAGGCGCTACAGCACGCTGAGCAGCAGGTCTTTGCCGGGCACGGTGACTGGAGAGTGCCCAATCGCAAGGAACTGCAATCCATTATGGAGTATTGCTCCCGGCCTCGACTTAACCAGGAGGTCTTTCCTGATTTTTCAGGGTTGGGCTCCTCGGTATTCTGGTCATCATCTCCGCAAACGCCCCAGTGGAATGTATCAAGCAGTTCCTGGCCCGTGCAATTTCAGAGTGGCCGGTCGTATCCCGCAGGCAGACATAGCGAGCACCTTATACGCCTGGTGCGTGACGCTGCCCCCTGAAGGCCGGAGCGATTAGCTGATCAGGATGCTCCGATGCCTGATTGAACGAGAACAAGGGTCACCCCTGCGCGCTAAAGGCTTCGTGGTAAGTGACGATGCCATGCGGCAAGGGTGGCTTGAAGGCCAGAGCCTGGAAGTACTCCGGCGGCACATCTGGCAGCACCAGCTCTGGCGTGGGCTTGAACCCGAAGCGTGAGTAGTAGGCCGGGTCGCCCAGCAAGACGCACCCGGCCGCTCCCTTATCCTGAAGTCGCTGCAGGGCCTCCTTCATAAGAAGGCTGCCAATGCCCTGCCCCTGAAGTTCAGGGATAACCGAAATAGGACCTAGCCCATACCAATGCGACGAGCCATCCGACACCGTGACAGGCGACACCGCCACATGCCCCACGATAGAGCCAGCCTGCTCTGCCACGAGGGAGAGGAACAGCGCCCCGGACTTGCGCAGGGCATCAACGATGAACTGCTCGGTGTGGGCGGTGTGCGGCGCATCCTTGAATGCCGAGACTGTTACGGCATGGATTGCTTCAATATCCGATGGTGATTCTTCACGTACGGCTGTGATCATTACATCTACCTTTGGAATTTGGGAGGTTCACATCTTTCTCATTCTCTGACGCCTCAAAACTTCCTGTACCTGATCTTCAAAGCTATCGTTTGGCTCGTCTGCTTCCGATAGAAGGTCCGCTTTCCTCTTCTTTTCAGTGAGTGAATCAATAAGTACGCCAGGAATCATTATGAGCCCGGCAGAAAAACTCACCATAGAAGCCACAATAATAAACGCCGAGATGATGTCAGGACTAACGAAGACAAATGATAGCGCCAGCGGAATCACTACGGCCAATGTCAGGCCAATATCCATCCTGGTCTTGTAATGGCCGCCTAGCAGGTTGCCAACCCTGCGCATTCTAAAGTAGAAAACTATCAAGGACAGGGGGTAAATCACAAGCGCTGCCCAAACCAGGTATTCCGGCATGATCTTCCTTCCATCGATTGGTCAAGCTGCGTCACGCAGCTTCTGCGGCCATGCCGCTCGCTCCTTCATGCTCCAGGCCATCCTGGAGGCCAAGAAACAAAGTAAAGCAATCACCATAAACACGAAGGCAGCATGAGCGAGGCCGCCTGCGACCGCAAATGCCATCCGCAGCCCAACAATGGCAGCATATGTATACAGTCAAACGACTGAGCCTTGGTTGCGTGATGGCGGTTGATGTCGGGAGTAACCACTACCTATCCTCCTTCATAAGCAAGCGATGCAGGGCTTTGCCATGCCGTAAAAAATAAAAGGAAAAGGCAAACAAGGCTGCGGAATGAAGGAGTGGATCCCATCGCAGATTTGGAAGTCTCAGGGTGGGCTCGCCCTCATGCGGTATGCCTGCACTTAATCGCACTGCTGCCAAATTTAGCAGAAACTCGTATAAAAAGGCCGCGCAAGCTAACAGTATGACTAAGCCCATTGAACGTATGACCAGCCATGCTGTTTGATCTTTGTTCATTGGTGCTCCTGGCGGGCATTAAGACTCAGGACCGATGGATAGCACGAACATGCTGCCGTGGCCAGCGCTCACGCCCTTCGCGGAGCGCGCGCAGGTGCGCAGTGCTAGATGGTTCTGGGTACCCGGTCTGCTTGCGCTACGGTTTGATTGAGTTGCCGGAGCTTATTAAGAGAGACTTGAAACTGACCATTGCTCGGTAGCCGCTTTCCCTCGAACTGCTGCCATACAAGGCTTCCTGGCCCGTTATAGATTTCCTCGAATGTACCATCAGGCAGGATCTTGATGACGATCGTATGCTGCGGAGGACTGCGGAATGCTACAGAATTTGACTGCGTGGCCTTGATTTCAACCTCCAGGCCGGTCTTTGTGACAGCGTCATAGCCTTTGTTGGAGGCAGTCTCCAGCTTCAGATTATAGGCATCTGCGACAAGGCATTCTCCCAGGCTGCCAACCATGTGGCCGTCCGGGGTGAAGTGCCTGCCGGGGAACATGTTCTCGAGTTCATGCACCGTGGCATAAAGCTGTTTGATCAAGGTCCGGAATTTGTCGTGATCAATCATGGATTTTCAATGCCTTACAAGAAAGAACTCTCGGGTATATGACATCAGAAGCCACCATCACGGTTGCGTCTAGCGGGCTGATGGCTTGCGGATTCCCAATCGCGCCAGATATGCTCATTAACTGAGAGGCCATGGCTTTTCTTTGCTCAAGGATAGGCGAGCTAGAGACGGTAATCAAAATATCTGCGTCGCTATAGCGCTTTAATCCACCAACCACGACGGAACCGAAGAGGTAAATAGCGACGATAGAATCACCAAGAATGCATTCAACGGCTGTCTGTGCCAGTTTCGCTTCATTCGGTACTTCAATGTGTGCCATGTAGTCCGGGAGCTCCTATCCCACCATTGTTTTGCTTGGCGGCACGAACCCACTAAACGCACGCTCCTGGGAGCAGCCTCCTTATTTTCCACAGCAAAGCTCCTAGTGAAAAACGGAAGACATGCCATAGTTATTCAAGATTATCCATGCGCCGCCAATTTCCTATTGAATTTTCTACCTCGGCATTTCTGCGTTCTCTCGGTTAGGAGAAGGTGTCCGTCAAAGCGAGGGAGCTACAGTATCCATACGCAGAAACCTATTATGTGTTGCCTTCAGCAAATGAAAAAACATACTTTTTTGTGAAGATATAGGGGTCTGATACATAGTCTTCCGCAACTTCAGTAGGATCATCAAACCAAGAGTGGTGAGACCATTTCCATTCTTTTGTACCATCGAATCCATTGAATGAATCCCAGCTGGACCTTTTTTCGTAAGAATTGCATGTCAATATCAAGCACTCTGTTAAGCGAGGCAGAAATACTATCTCGGAGAAAACCCGATTCAGAGCCATAGATTTTGGCTCGAAATAAATCCCCACATGAACGGATTGCAATTTGCTATGATTCCAAATGTTATAAGTCGTATCATAGTCATCTTCTGATACAAGCATGGCTGCGGCTAGAGCTGCACTCATGCCAAATGGATGCCGCCGTTTCCTTACTTCAACATCGCTCTCGACAAATGAATCCGATCCGCCTCGACGTCTAAGAAGATCAATCACTGAGCGTTTATTCTTGACTCGCTCAAAATCATCGTATTTCACAGTTCGAATATCAAAAAAATCATTTATTTCTGGCGTTTTTCCTGAAGCGCTTACAGTGTGCTCGAACACGCCATTGATAAATTCCTGCGCTTTGCTCATCGATGGGATCAATGATTCTATTTCCCCAATAGCCAATTTTGCACAATCAAACTCTGTAACCGGCGGTGACACGGTTTGGTTATTGCTATCGGGTATGGCAAAAAAATCCTCTCTTAAATCTTTTAAGTATGCGGCGTCGGAGCAAAACTTTTCTTGCGAAGTGCCTTGGCGTATGAAATGCGGTGTTTGACTAGTGTTCCTTAAAAAAGCGTCTCTAAGAGCGCTCTCAACATCGGAATAGTAGATGGGGCCTTTCTCTTTATTTAAACATGCCTTTATAAATTCATGGGTGAAAAGGCTAATTCGGTCTCCTGCAAATGAAGATTGACTTTCCGTGCAAGATGAAAACTGAACAAAGTTGGCAAACTCTTTTTTTAAAGTATATGAGAGTGGTGCAGTATGATTTTTGATTAAGTTTCGGCCTGCTTCACATGCATCTATAACAACCACCGATAATTCGGCGTTAAACTGGCGAATCAATTCAAATGCATCATTTCTTGAAAGCCCAGTAGTATTGGGCGAAGACTCTTTGAAATTTGAAAAGCACATAAAGAAATCATCGGAGTTTGAGAGGCCGTGGCCAGTGAAATACAGGAAGACCTCTTCAAATCCGTCGCTAGATTCTGCCAACTCTCTAATTTCATCTTTAACTAAGTCAACTGGCTTATCTACATAATCCACTATCCGGCCAAATTTTCTAGTTGCTGACATCAGCTCTCGCATTTTATGAACATCGTTAGCACAACAATTTAACGTTGTTAATTTATCGTATTTTGTATTTCCTATGAGTATTGCTATGCTATGACCCATTTGGTGCACCTGGATATCGATAGTGGTTTTATGCTTTTCGCATTCAAGAATGCGCCTAACTTTTCAAATAACCAGAAAAATTGATTATTATCCTTTTCCCTTGATCTTAAAAGTTTCGCCGAAACGCATAACACCCAATTTAAATGGTGTTGAAAGGGGATGTGCTTCTGTATAATGAAGTAAGTAAGGAGAATTACACAAAAGCGCATGCAGTGCAAATGTCCGCTCACGACGGCTTATTAAGAGTGCTCTTCGATGTAATTTGAAATGAATTCCTCAGTAAAGTCGATTGCGGTCCTAAGATCGTTATCATCATATTCATCCCATTGCGCGTGAGTCGCTTTTGTTCTAACGTGCGCGGCAACCCTGGCCCGTTTTGCTTTTGTTGCGGAAATAATCCCGCTATTGCTCAACTCAGAAATTAGAGAGTCAAGTTTCCTGCCATGCTCCTCAATCCCATTCTTCCGACAACAGCGCCTAATTGAATCTTCGAAAACGACGCCTACAATTACGCCAGCTTCGTTCTTTCTCCCCCCCTTTTGATATAACTTCGCATGATCGAGGAAGTCATCAAAGACTTCCGCCCTAGCTTGATCTGCGACTGAAGCTACCAATCCAGCTTGAGCGTCACGGAGTAGATTTTCAAGCAATGAAGCCAACTCACCAACCTCGCCTGGAATGGTATATCCATGGTCACGGAGAGCTATGGTTTCCGCCATTTTCCGATAACCGGACGTGGGATCAGGAATAATAACCTGTACAATATTCACTGCTGCAGCGAGCCAACCTTTACAGTCTTGTGCATGCTGAGCGCTTCGAGCCTGCCCATATTCATTCCCGTAGCGCAATTCGGCTGCTCTGGCGAGCAAATCAGTAATTCGAACGACTACAGAATCTTCGATAGTCACTGAACTCTCCTGGTAAGATTAACGCGGCCGACGCGCGCTTGATGTGTGCTATGCCTCGTTATGCGTGCCGCTCCATTGGACTCTTTGCAGGGTTAGTCATGCCCTCAAGCGAGATATCTTTTCTGACTCGAAAATGACTATCCCATGTATCTCGGCTTCTCCAAAACTTACTTTTAGTACTTAGCCTGAAGGCAGGAATTGTATCTATTATTGAAACTGAAAATGCCGCTTCCTGCCATGGCTAGGTTAAAAAGTATCCGTGCCCCGTGCCTCGATCTTCTCCTATCCCCAGTTTCTAAAAGCATGTTTTCTTTAAGAATTCGCAATGACTTTAAGTAGAGGCTAGAGCGCTTCTTTTGCTCTGGTCGCCTTTCTGGCTTCCAGGGGCGATAGAAATTACGTAGTGAAAGCTGTTAGAGAAATTACGTTTGTTGCTTCGCTGGACATAACTCTCTATTTGGCGCATAAAGTATACCGCCGATTCAAATATGAAGTGCAACGCCCTGTAAAGCTGCAAGCCTGATCATCTCTTCCCGTGGCGTTCGGTAGTTG
>ERZ869909.2300-NODE-2300-length-12938-cov-264.235907_pt1 | contig 12938 bp, 10 predicted proteins | sample MGYA00520892_ERZ869909 | MGnify/ENA primary metagenome ERZ869909 (study PRJEB32215, sample SAMEA104723947) | bioreactor metagenome | biome: bioreactor; feature: anaerobic bioreactor; material: water | place: China | collected 2015-03-12 ... | reverse complement strand
AGTTCACCGACGTAGTAATGACAAGGCCCTTCGGCTGACGCCTGACCCCGAGGATGGCGGCAAAATCGATCTGCACCATCATTGGGAAGATCATCGCCCAGATCAGCACCGCGACCGGAAGGGAAACCTGCGCATACTCCATCTTCGCAAGCGCCTCCGGCACCGCAGGCAGCCATTGGCCAAGCGCGACCCCCGCAACGATACATAGCGCCACCCAAATCGTCAGATAGCGTTCGAAAAAACCTAATCCAGCGGCTTCGGACGATCGCCTGCTCTTATCAGCCATTCAATTTGATTCCCTGAGATAACAACCGTGGAAGATTCATGCCCCACAGCGCTCGATCGAGGGCCGTATAGTCATCGCCGCCAGTCTCCGGCCATCCGCATTCACAGTAAGCTCTCCCCAATCAGAGCGACGCGCCGAATCAAGCACCTCGACAACCCATCCTGGCAAGGATGGATGGAGACGGTAATGAACCCACTGTCCGCGCCGTTCGTCCTGCACCAGACCGCCCTCGCGCAACATCGCCAGATGACGCGAGATCTTTGGCTGCGAAAGCTCGAGTGCCTCGGTCAGTTCGCAGACACACAAGCTGAGCTCTCTATGGAGCAGCAGCGCGCATCGCAGTCGCGTGGGATCGGACAGGAGCTTGAAAAGATGTTCCGGATTCATTGCACAAACGATAGCAAATATCTGCCTATCCGTATATACGGCATTCCATATCTCGGGTAGCCCTCAATGGACGGTGCCCCACTCCGCCCGGCCCGCGCAGCGGACGTCGACGACCTTGTATCGATACCGCGTATCGAGTCCGCACGCTGATCACTTCGGCGGACCGAAGGCCTGCACACCAGGCGTCTCGGGCTACCGACCCAGCATCTGCATCAGTTCTTCGCTGCTCGCCACCTTGCCCTCCACAAGCACTTCGTCCCCGATGCCGAGCGCCGGAGTGCGCATCACCCCGGCGTCGATGATGGCGTTCATGTCGGTCACCTTCTCCACTTCGAGTGTGATGCCGAGCCGACGAGCGGCTGTCTCCGCGTTGGTCGCAAGCTGCTGGCACTTGGCGCAGCCGGAACCGTAGATCTTCACCTTCATCTTCGATGACTCCTCAAAAGAACTGCCCATAGAAAAAACCGGTCGCAGTGGCCATCAATACCACCAGGCCACAGTATGTGAGCGTCTTGGCGGTACCGAGAACAGTGCGTATCACCAGCATGTTGGGCAGCGACAGGGCGGGACCGGCAAGCAGGATGGCAAGGGCGGGCCCCTTGCCCATGCCGGCACCCAGCAGACCCTCGACGATCGGCACCTCTGTGAGCGTGGAGAAATACATGAACGCGCCCAGCACCGCGGCGAGAAAGGTCGACGCCAGACTGTTGTCGCCCACCGCCGAGGCGACCCACGAACCCGGCACCAGCGCCTCATGACCGGGACGACCGAGCAGGAACCCTGCGATGAGCACGCCACCAAGCAACAGCGGGACAATCTGCTTAGTGAAATCCCAGGTCTGGTTCGACCACTCCCGCCCTTCGTCGCCCTCGCCTCTGGCCTGCCACATCACGCCAACGATGCCAACCAGCATCGCCAGTTCCGGGGTCTGCGGAAACAGCAGAAGGCAAACCAGCACGAGCACGCCAGTCAGCCCGACACGCCGAATCGACCAGCCCCACCGGCGCACCAGCACAACGGCCAGCACGACGGCGAGGAGCACAGTCAGCGGCCATTTCACCGCATGCACCGCCATCCATGCCGGCGAATCCGCACTCGCCCAGTTCGCGAAGACCAGAATGCCCACCATCGTGCCAAACAGCATGACCAGATCGCCGATCGGACGCGCGTCGTCGTCCGCCCCGAATCCGCGCCCGGGGGAGCGAGCGCGTTCGGCTTCCTCCCGGCGAAAGATGAAGTGCATCAATGCACCGATTACCACCGCGAACACGATCGCGCCCACGGCACGCGCAATGCCGATCTCGGCGCCCAGTACCTTGCTGGTCACGACGATCGCCATGACATTGATCGCCGGACCGGAATACAGGAAGGCAATTGCCGGCCCCAGCCCTGCACCCCGTCGATAAATCCCACCGAACAGCGGAAGCACGGTGCACGAGCACACCGCAAGCAGCGTTCCGGAAACAGAAGCGACGCCGAAGGCCACCGGTCGTGGCGCGGTCGGCCCGAGATGCCGCATGACCGCACCCTGGCTGATATAGGCAGCCATCGCGCCCGCGATCACGAACGCAGGCAACAGGCACAGGATGACGTGCTCGCGCGCGTACCATTGCGTGAGAAGCAACGCTTCGCCAAGTGCCTGCCCGACACGGGGCACGCCGACCTCGATCGGCAACCACCCCAGCGGCATGTAGTAGATCAGCGCGAACGAGGCGGCCATGCCCACGAGCAGCATGGACTCCCGATTCACACCCAGTACCTGAGATCCGTGTCGGCCGAACATGAGGAACCTCTTCAACAGCCTTCTTCAAACGAAAGGCTCGGGATGATTGCGCACTCGATAGGAGTGTCTGTGATTCGACACGGCCCCACCTCAGCCCTGTGACAGATCGAGCCGTTTCATCCGCTCCCAGAGGTTCTTTCGGCTGATGCCCAGTCGTGCCGCGGTACGCGCAATCTGCCCCTCGTTGGCCTCGAGCGCCTGCTTGATGTACTCCCGTTCGCAGGCCCTCAGATAGTCGGCCAGGCCGGCCGCCGTAATGCCCTCCAACAACTCACCCGGCGGTGGCACATCGAACAGGGTCTCAAGCTGCAGCTCGTCACCGACGCTGAGAATACAGGCCCGTTCAATCGCGTTCTTCAACTCTCTTACGTTGCCGGGCCAGCTGTGCATCAGCAGGGCCTGCTCAACGGTCGGCGTAAGCCGCTTGGGCTCCTCCGGATGCGCCCGAGCATGCGCTGCAAGAAAGCGCCGTGCCAGCCACAGCACATCTTCGCCACGTTCGCGCAACGGCGGTAGCCGCAGATTGATGACGTTGATGCGATAGAAGAGGTCTTCCCGGAACGCGCCCTCCTCGACCATTTCGCGCAAATCGCGGTGCGTTGCGCATATCAGCCTGAAGTCGACGCCGATCGTCCGTTCGCCACCGACCCGGGTCACCTTTCGTTCCTGAATCGCGCGCAAGAGCTTCACCTGCATCGGCAAAGGCATGTCGCCGATCTCGTCGAGGAACAAGGTGCCGCCATGGGCTTGCTCGAACACCCCGGGCCGCTCCTTCACCGCGCCAGTATAGGCGCCCCGCTCGTGACCAAAGAGTTCGGCCTCCATCAGGCCTTCGCTGATCGCACCGCAATTAACCGCGATGAAGGGGCTCTTCCGCCCCGCACTCGCAATGCGGTGCAGCTCGCGCGCCACCACTTCCTTGCCCACGCCCGACTCACCGGAGATCAGTACCGTGCTGGCTTGGCTCGCCAGCCGGGGAAGCAAGTTCTGAACATGCTCCATTGCAGGCGACACGCCCAGCCGACCCTCTTCTTCGCCCTCATCACCCTGGCTCAGCATCACCGTCAGGCGTCCGACCAGCGCATCGAGGTCGAAGGGCTTGGTCACGTAATCGGCCGCGCCCGCCTTCAGCAGGGCGACAGCCCGGTCGACCGCACCATGACCGGTAATGAATATCCACGGCGGCATTGACAGACCACGTTGCTTGAGTGCCAGGAATAAATCTCCCCCGTCCCGGTCAGGCAGCCTGATGTCGCTGACCACTGCCGCGTAGTGGTGGCGTTCCAGCGCGATCTCGGCCTCCGCACAACTGCGATGCCAGTCATGCGCGAAGCCCTCGAGTTCGAAACGCTCGCAAAGGGATTCGCCCATGATCTCGTCGTCCTCGATCAGGCACAGTCGCGACCGAGTCGCCCTCATCCAGCATCCTCCTTGCTGACCGGAAGCACCACGGTGAAAACGGTGCCATGTTCCGCATCGCTGCGCACATCAATACTCCCACCCAGCTGCTGAACCAGCTGGTATGTCACCCAAAGCCCCAATCCGTGTCCCTCACTGCGACCGCCGACAAACGGCTCGAACAGATGCGTGAGCCGTTCCGCCGCAATCGGCTCGCCCTGATTGAGCACATCGACACGAAGCTGTCCCGCTTCCCTGCACACTCGACAGAGCACTTCACTTGACTGCGCTGCTGCCTCAACCGCGTTGAGCAGCAGGTTGAGCATGATCTGACGAACTGCCGTCGACGGAAGCGAGAGCGGTTCGGCCAGCCTGCCTTCCCAGCGCAGAGCAACCTGTCGCCGGCTGGTATGCGGATGCAGGAGGGTATCGATGTCTTCGAGATCCTGCTGCGTGAGCGGATGGCTCTGCACCCGCGTTTCGACCAGTAATGCCGCGACGGTGTCGCGGATCTGCTGCAATCCGCGCTCGAGCAGCGGCAAGGTGCGGCTCACTGCGAGCTCGGGCTGGCCGTGCTTCTTGTAGGTGCTGATCGCATTGAGCATGCCGCCGAGCGGGTTGTTGATCTCGTGCGCAATGCCTGCGGTGATGCGTCCGACTGCGGCTAGCCGCTCGCTCGCGATCACCTGCTGCTCGAGCGCCTGCTTCTCGCGCAAGGACCGAAGCATGCTCTTGAGCTGAGTACCCGCGAGACCGATCTCGTCGCGGGACTCGTAAAGCTGGTACTCGGACTCCGGTGGAATCCGATCACCGACCTTTCCCATGCAGTCGGCGAGCTGCACCAAAGGGTCGGCCATCCGCCTGCCCCAATAGGCACTCATCGGCAGGAGCAGCAACAACACCACAAGTGTCACCAGCGCCGAACGATTGACGATCGCGAGAAAACGCGGCTGGAAAATCGATTTGGGATATGCCATCACCAACGTACCGAGACTCACACCATCGGCAACGATGGGCATGGCGACGAAGAAATCATCCGCCTCCGCCAGTTCGATCGCGCGGCCACCGGCTGCAGGGCGCAGGGCTGCAAGCTCCACGGCCAGTTGCGCGTGCACCGGCCCGTGCTCGACCAGCTCGGAACGCACCGGGTAGGTTCGTGGCCGCGTCGACACGTACACGCGCATCTGCGGATCGAGGACCATCAGCGTTTCTGCCCCGAGCGCTGAAGGCACCTCGGTTTCGACCGGCAGACTCACAATCTCATAAGCCCGCCACAAGTCGTCATGCAGCAGCGGGGTGATGAGGGCCGAGGCCAGAACCCGCCCCAGACTCTCAGCATTGTCGAGAAGATCGCTGCGCAGCTGATCATACTCGCGCATGACGTTGGCCGCGGTCAGCGTTCCTGCCGTCACCAGCACGAGCACAATCGCGCGCAACGGAATCTTGTAGCGGAAGCTGAGGTCGCGGAACAGCAACATGTCAGCGCGAATCCACCCGCTCGGCCATGGCGGCGATCGGCTCGAACATCGCGGGATCACCGGGAACAAAACCATCCAGATTGAGAGTCTCAAGCAGCTGCGCCCCGGCGGCATCGTTCCTCATATCGACGAACACCTCACGAACCGTTCTTACGATGTCGGCATCGAGATCGGAACGCGCGACGAAGGGCGGGAATCCGTAGGCCGGAGAGCGCGACACGATCCGGGTCCGCGCGGTGATCTCGGGATGAAGGCGCGACATTGTCTCCCATACATAGCCGGCCACCGCGCCCCCGTCGGCCAGCCCGGCCGCAACTGCCTCGACCACCTTTCGGTGCGACCAGGTGAAGAAGCTGCGCCGAAAATGCGACTCGAGCGACAGACCCGCGTCATGCAGCAGGAAGCGGGGATAGAGCGAACCGGAGAAGGAGTTCGGATCCGAGAACGCGAACACCTTGCCGCCCAGATCCCCAATCCGACCGACCTCCGGGAGATCGTCGCGAACGATAAGGTAGGAATGGTATTCGGGTCGCCCCAGATGCAGAGGCACAGCCAGCAAGGTCAGTCGCGCCCTGTCCATCATGTACGGATAACCGCACATCCAGGCTACATCGATTTGTCGGGCGCTGATCTGTTCCGATATCTCCCGGTAACTCGCCCGTTGCACGAAAAGCACGGGACTGCCGATACGCGCGGACAGATACGTCCGCCACCGGTTGAGGAACGCGGCCTGATCATCCAGGAAGACCGGTGTCAGGCCGATCCGCAATGGCTCGTTGGCGGTCGCGAGTGCCGCCACAGCGGGAAGGGCACACATGCTGCCTGCCGCGAGCGTGGCGCCGATGAAGCGTCTCCTGTTCATGATCTCCGGTTCCTACCTCCTCGCGTTTCAGTCTATACCGTGCCGCGGGGACATGCGAGCAGGCGCGTGACCCTATCGCACAGCTCCTGATCGCGTAGCACGTGACCAGCAAACGAGCACTGTTACCGATCGGTAGCCGTTGAGGCCACCCGGGTCCGCCATGGTTACCGATCGGTAACGCACACTTGCTCAACTCCCCTTGCGTCGCATGGTTTTGCGGCGCTGGCATGTTTGCTGCAAGGGTCGGGACATGAAGCCGGAACTCGTCCCCGCCAGAAACCTGATCAGACTGTCGCCCCACGCACGCTTGCGTGCTGATCCCGAGGCCTGTCTGACACTACGCTACCCCGATCTGGGTTGCGACGAGTGCGTACGGATTTGCCCAACCACTGCTCTGTCGTTGGGCGAGTCAACTCTGGTGCTGAGCGACGCCTGTACCGACTGTGGCCGCTGCGCGGCGCAGTGCCCGACCGGCGCACTCTCCCCGGCTGTTCTCGACGGCGATCTGCCGACCGACGCACCTGGCGGACTCCGCGTTGAATGCGTAAAGGTACCGCGCGACCTTTCGGACGACAACGCACTGCGGGTTTTCTGCACGGGGGCACTCAGCGTGGCCCAGTGGCTTCGTCTGGTCCGCACTGCAGGCGTTTCGGACACGACGTTGATTGATCGAGGTTGGTGCGAGGGCTGTGAATCCGGCGGTCAACGCCATCCGGCCGGCCGCAACATCGAGCAGGCCAACGCCATCCTGTCCGAGATCGGCCGGCCTGAGGCACAACGCATTCGAGTCGTCGACGCACCGCTTCCTGTCACGCTGCGTCCGAGGCATGTTCCCGACTCCGGACAGGCGCGACCGATCGACCGGCGGGGCTTTCTGCGCAGACTCGCCGGTGACGCCGCCGCCGCGGGTCACCGCTTCGTGGCAGGAGAGTCCACGGCACAGCCCAGCCTGCCAAACGGCCGCCGACGCATTCTTCCGAGTGCCCGTCTCGCGACACTGGCGAGCCTGCGCGAACTGACCGGTATCGACACCCCTCTGCCGGCTAGTCTCTCCCATGTCGTGACAGTGACGGATGCCTGTCATGGCCATCAGGTCTGTGCGCGAAGCTGTCCTACGACCGCCTTGCGCAACATCGAGGATGAGGCACTCGCGGGCCTGAGTTTCAATCCCGCCCTGTGCATCGGCTGCGGGCTCTGCGAGAGACAGTGTCCCGAACAGGCGATCCGGATCGAGCGGGCCTCAACGCGTGCATTGATGGCTAAGCCGCACTTGCTCGTCGCCCATCGCCGCCAGCGTTGCCTAGATTGCGGCACACAGTTTGTCCCAGGCAGGGACGCCCATAAAGAAGACGACGTCTGCCCGGCCTGCGCCAAGTCGCGGGATCTGGGCCGTTCGCTATTCGCCGACCTATTCCGGACATAAGGTCCGGGGCGGCAAACCGGTTCAATCGAGGAGGGAGACCATGAAGACGGCCACGAAACGAAACCCACGCAATGCACCCACCGTCCGCTGTTGAGGAGACAGAGCAGATGAACGTATTCCAGACCCTGATGAGCCGGCGGCGCTTTCTGAAGACCAGCGCGGCCGCCGGCGCCACCGGTGCCGCGGTCGCCGGCGCTGGCGGACTGACCGGGCTTGCCCCCGCCAGACCAGCTCACGCCCAGGCCGCGCGCGGTCAGACCACCGTCACCAAGAACATCTGCGCACAGTGCCCAGCTCGTTGCGGCATCGACGTCTACACCACCAACGGTCGTGTGCATGCAATTTACGGTGACACCGGCAACCCGATCGCCAACGGCAAGCTTTGTCCCAAGGGCCACCTCGGCACCTATTTCCTCTACGACGCCGACCGCTTCAAGGGGCCGATGCGCCGCACCAACCCGCGCAAGGGTCGCAACGAAGACCCGGGTTTCGTACCGATATCGTGGGACGAGGCGCTGGACATCGTTGCCCAGCGTCTCAACGACCTGCGCGACCGAGGCGAATCGCATCGCTTCGCGCATTTCTACGGTCGCGGCTGGGGTGCGTCGGACGCGGGGCTCTATGGCGACTGGGGCAAACTCTACGGCACTCCCAACTCGGCGATCGGGCATGCATCCATGTGCGCAGAGGGTTCCAAGCGCGCCAAGCAGATGACCGATGGCAACGACTCGTACAACTCCTACGACTACCGCAACACCAATTACATCCTCAACTTCGGCGCGAGCTTTCTGGAGGCATTCCGCCCCTACAACTACCTGATGCAGGTTTGGGGCCACATGCGCAGCAAGAGCCCGAAGACCCGAGTGACGACCATCGACGTCAGGATGAATCCGACCATGGCGGCATCGGATCGCGCCCTGTACATCAAGCCGGGTACCGACGGCGCCATGGCCCTCGCAATCGCCCATGTGATTCTCACCGAAGGCCTGTGGGATCGCGAGTTCGTCGGCGATTTTCGCGATCCAGGCATGCGCTTTCGGACCGGCCAGACCATCTCCCAGTTCGCCTTCGAGGAGAAGTGGGTACATGGACTGACCGAGTGGTGGAACGAGGAGCTCAAGGACCGGACGCCGGAATGGGCGGAAAGCGTCACGACCATCTCCGCCCGCGACATCGTGCGGGTGGCGCGCGAGTTCGGCACCACTCGTCCAGCCATGGCAATCATGGAGCGCGGGCCGACCGCCCACACCAACGGCACCTACAACGGCATGGCAATCCATGCGCTCAACGCGCTCGTCGGAAGCATGTTCGCCGAAGGCGGCATGTTCTATCAGATGGGCACCCCGTACGGCGGCCTGCCGGTCAATGCCGACGACTACCTGGATGACTGGGCAAAGAACGGCGATTGGAAGAAACACCCACGCATCGACAAGGCCCGCACACCCGAGTGGCCGATGACCTCGCACATGATGCAGGAGGCCGGCCCCAACCATCTCAAGGGCGACCCGTACAAGCTCGATACGGCGATGTTCTTCTACACCAACCCGATCTGGACCGCACCGAACCCGCAGGTGTGGGAAGAAGCCCTCAAGGACGTGTTCGTGATCGACACCTCGCCCTTCCCCGGCGAGACGGCGATGTATGCCGACATCGTGCTACCGGATCACACCTATCTGGAACGCCTGCAGGACTCGCCGACCTATCCGTTCGAAGGCTGGCCGATGGCCGCATTGCGCGTACCGGCAGTCGATCCGATCTACGACACCAAACACTTCGGCGACACCCTGATCGAGATCGGCAAACGGATCAAGGGGCCGATGGGCGAGTACTACAAGGCGCTCGACAGCGTCGAGAACGTGTTACGCCACCGCGCCAAGGGCTTCGAGGCCAATCCCGGTGACAACGGTGTGAACAGCTTCGAAAGCTGGAAGGAAAAGGGTGTCTGGTTCAAGAAACCCTATCACTGGCGCCAGTTCCGTGGCGAGTTCTACGAATGGGACGGTCGCGGCTACAACACCCTGATGACGCCGGAGGACGTGAAGACCAAGCTCATCAAGACGCCTTCCGGCAAGTTTGAATTCAAGTCGGGCCGCCTCGAGCAGCACGCCGACTACGTGCAACGGGAACTGGGCATTCCAGCCGCACGGGCCGGTCTGATCCAGTGGGTGGAACCCAAGCATACCGGCCAGGGAGACCTGTACTTCGTCACGCCCAAGACACCGCTGCATGCCGAGGGGCGCTCTGGAAACATTCCGCATGCGATCGCCAACCAACAGCCGATAGTGGGTGGACGTAATACGGTGTATCTGGAGATCCACCCCGATACCGCCCGTGCGCGCAACATCCGGAATGGTGACAAGGTTCGCATCCGTTCGAACCTGGGCACCATCGAGGCCTACTGTCGCTACATGTCAGCACACCGCCCCGACACCCTGGTCATGCCAATGGAGCACGGACACTGGGCGCAAGGTCGCTGGGCGCAGGGACGGCTGCCCGGGCATTCGGGCGAACTCACCGAGAACGTGTCCGATCCGATTTCCGGCCTGGCCTGCTATTACACCGGCAAGGTCACCGTGGAACGGGCCTGACCCCTGAGAACGAGAGGAGCTTAAGACAATGGCAAAGTGGGGAATGGTCATCGACCTGGACAAGTGCACCGGCTGTCAGGCCTGTACGACGGCATGCGCAATGGAAAACAACACCCTGCCCGGCGAGAGCTGGCAGGACGTGCTCTATTACCACGAGGGCACCTACCCGAGCGCGCAGATGAAGTGGCTGCCGCGCCCCTGCATGCAGTGCGAAAACCCTTCGTGTGTGCATGTGTGCCCCACCCGGGCGACCTACAAGGATATGGATGCCGGTGGCATCGTGTTCGTCGATTGGGACAAGTGCATCGGCTGCAAGTACTGCATGATCGCCTGCCCCTACGGCGTGCGCTTTTATGCCGATGAGAAACCCTTGCTGGAGCCCGACTTGCGCGAGATCTTCCCGGGCGCAGATGGGCAGATGTGGAGTCCGCCCTACCAGAATCCGGACCAGGACTGGAAGCGCGGCATCGGCGTGCAGCCGCCGGGCGTGGTGTCGAAATGCACCTTCTGCTACCACAAGGTCAGCAAGGCACCGGCCGGCGCGGTCGATCTGGACGAAGACGTTCCCGAGATGAAGGAATACGTGCCCGCCTGCGTGCGCACCTGCCCGCCCAAGGCCCGCTTCTTTGGCGACCTCGACAACCCGACGAGCCAGGTCAACCAGCTCATCGGCGACAAGCACGGCGTACGGCTCAAGGACCACACCGGCAACAAGCCGCAGGTCTATTACCTCGGTGCGGGTGCCGGCGTACCGGCCTTCGAACCCAAGCCGCGTTCCTGAGGAGACACTGAAAAATGAATCAGCAAAACATACTCAAAGGGCCGGCCGGCCTCGGCCTGCTGGTCCTGTCGGCCATCGTACTGGTCGTCTCCTTCGGCTATGCGTTCATGAACCTGTCCAGCCAGGGGCACGCGTCGTTCAACACGTCTTCGACGCTCCCCTGGGGGCAACCGATCGCGACCTATCTCTACTTTGCGCTGGCTTCGTCCGGCCTGGGCATGATCGCGTCGCTGCCCCTGGTGTTCGGCTTCAAGCAGTTCTATCCGGTGGTCAAGCGTGCGATTTTCCTCGCCTTCGTCATCCTGGTGTCCGGGATGGCGGTGCTTGCCATGGAACTGGGCCACGTGTTCCGCATGTTGTGGGTAATCCCATTCAACATGCAGATCCAGTCGGCCATGTTCTGGATGGGTGTGTTCTACGTCGCCGATCTCATCTTTCTGTTGTGGAAACTGCAGACGCTCGAAAAGGGTGAGTGGGACAGCAAGACCAGCAAGCAGGTCGGCATCGGCTCCTTCCTGGCCGTGCTGCTCGCCAGTGGCAACCTCGCACTGATTTTCGGCATGATGAGCATGCGGCCTTTCTGGTTCGACGGCCTGCTGCCGATCTACTTCTATCTGACTGCGGTCGCAAGCGGCCTCGCGGCGCTGGTGTTCTTCATCTACCTGGCCCATGGCTTCAGTCGCGAAAACATGTCGTCGACGCTGCAACGCCTGTTGGAGGGATCGTTGCCAAAGCTGTTCGCGGCCGTGCTTGGCGGCACCCTGCTCTTTATCGCGGTTCGTGCAATCACTGGTCTCTACACCAACAACCCCGAGATCTACGTCGTCTGGCGTGATTACCTGTTCGCGTCGAGCACCTATCAGGCCTCGCTATGGCTCGGTATTGTTCTGCCCTTCGTCTTGATGATGATGGTGAACCTGCGCAACAACGCCTCGACTCAGGTGCTGGTGTCGATTCTGGTGTTCGGCGGGCTGTTCGCGGAGCGCTTCTTTTTCGTCGTCGGTGGCCAGGTCGTGCCTCTATTCAAAGGCACCTGGGAATGGAATCTCATCCAGTACACGCCATCGGCCACCGAGTGGAGTCTGACGATCATGGGTTCAGCGCTGCTCTTCACTCTCTATGTGCTCGGTGAGCGCATGATGAACCTCTCCGCCGAGCCGCCGGCCATCGTGGCCAGTCCGGCGCCAGGTGCGGGCGTCACGGCCAGCGCCTGACGCTCGCTGCACGCCACGGCACACTCCCATATGTGCCGTGGCCTTTCTGTCGAAAACCGGACAAATCGATGACACTCCCGCCACTCATGCTGACCGAACGCGCCGAACGCCTGCTCTGCCTCGCTCGCGCCTTCCTGCCACCCAGGGCCGAGAGTGCCCGCGAAGCAATCTACAGTCACCTTGCTGCCGATCTGCTAGAACTTCAGCACGCACTCGGGGGCAACCCCGAACCCGCAGTCGCACTCAAGCGTACGATCGAATCGCTCGACAGCGCGGAGCAATTGCTGACCACCTACAGCCGACTTTTCCTGGCCCCGCCGGCGCCGGCGCTGCCCAATCTCGGTTTCTATCTCGACGGCGCGATGATGGGCAGCACTTGCCAGACGATCGAGAGCCTGTACCTGAAGTATGGCCTCGAGCGCGATGCGCAGCATTTCAAGGATGCGGCTGACCATGTCGCCCTCTATCTGCAGTTTCTTGGGTGGCTCATGGCGCAGGCTGAGGAGCACCGTCTGGCCGGCGACACGCGAGCCCTGCTCGAGACGCTGACCGATGCTGTCCAGACCCTCACTCGTCACGCCGAGCCAGCATTGAAGCGGCTTCAGGAACAGATCCTCAAGACCGAGCATACGATGTCGCTCCCAACGGTCTACGGACAACTCACAAGCCTTGCCTTGGCAGCGACAACCGACGACAACATCGCTTTGCGCGCGTACCTGCCCGCACGACCGCCCCTCG
>ERZ869909.2299-NODE-2299-length-12945-cov-13.283805_pt1 | contig 12945 bp, 12 predicted proteins | sample MGYA00520892_ERZ869909 | MGnify/ENA primary metagenome ERZ869909 (study PRJEB32215, sample SAMEA104723947) | bioreactor metagenome | biome: bioreactor; feature: anaerobic bioreactor; material: water | place: China | collected 2015-03-12 ... | reverse complement strand
AAACAGAGAAGAGAGATCATGAAAAAACTCGCGATTCTATGTGGTTTTGTGTTGTTCGCCAGTGGCGCTGCTACGGCGAAAGCCGATATCGTAGGCGACGCCGAAGCTGGGCAGTCAAAGTCTGTCACGTGTGCTGCATGTCACGGTCAAACGGGCAACAGTCCATCAGGTAACTTTCCGAATATTGCTGGCCAAGGCTACAAGTATTTGGTCAAGCAGTTAATGGATTATCGTCGTGGTGCCCAAACCAACGGCGCTGAAGGCCGGAATAACATGTTGATGGCCTCTCAGGTGGTCAACTTAAGCGACCAAGACATTCATGATTTGGCCGCGTTTTATGCCAGTCACGAACATGAAGTTGGTGCCGTTGACGAAGAAATTATTGCCGAAGCGCAACGCCTGTTCCTTGGCGGTGACGTCGATCGTGGCATCACAGCTTGTGCTGCCTGTCATGGCCCAAGCGGCTTAGGTATGGGCTTAGCAACATTCCCAATGTTGAGCGGTCAACACGCTGAATATACAGCTCTTACATTGAAAGAGTTCCGTTCTGGTGATCGTAGCAACGATCCGAATGGCATGATGCGTGACATCGCTGCTCGTTTGACGGACCACGACATCGAAATTCTTTCGAAATATATTCGCGGTTTATACTAAAACAGCGCGCTAAACTCGTTTCACTAAAAACCGCTGTGCGTAAGCACGGCGGTTTTTTTCTGTGCGTTTTTTACCGCTATTGCTTTGAGCCCAATCGGAAAATAAAAAGCCCCGGGCAAAGTGACCGGGGCGAAGGATGTCCAGGGAAAACATCTTGGGAGAGCATAATGCTCACTTACTATGAGTCCCTGCTGGTTAAAAAGTTTCCAATAAAATTTAATGGTTTTTCAGCTGGTTATAAATCAACCAGCGTCGTTAGTGAACGATGGGCCGCTTTAATGCGCCTCATCCCAATTATCACCAACACCTGCATCAGCTATCAATGGCACATCGATCTTAACCGCCTGCTCCATCACCGCAACCAGCTTCGGTAAATAGGTATCGACCTTGTCCTCGCGAATTTCAAAAACCAATTCATCATGAACTTGCATGGTTAGAAAGACGTCACCCTCGTTGATATTGCCGGGTCTTTTCAACCAAGCTGCGACATCAAGCATTGCCTTTTTCATTATATCTGCAGCAGAACCCTGCATCGGTGCGTTAATGGCGGCACGTTCTGCCGCATTTCTGCGCATGGCATTGCGCGCATTAATTTCTGGCAGGTATAAACGACGACCAAAAATCGTCTCGACATAACCTTGAGCTGAAGCTTGTTTGCGCGTGCGCTCCATATAGTCAAGGACGCCAGGAAAACGCTCAAAGTAGACGTTCATGTAATGCTGGGCGTCGTTGCGACTAATATCGAGCTGGCGCGCCAAGCCAAACGCTGACATGCCGTAAATCAGACCGAAATTCACCGCTTTGGCACGACGACGTTGCTCAGATGTCACTTCGTCTAATGGCACGCTAAACACTTCCGCTGCGGTAGCTTTGTGAATATCTCGACCGCGAGCAAAAGCTTCCAACAGGCCTTTCGACTGAGAAAGGTGCGCCATAATCCGCAATTCAATTTGCGAATAGTCAATTGCCACAATTTTATACCCGTCCGGCGCAACAAATGCTTTACGCACGCGCCGACCGGCTTCGTTCCGAATCGGGATATTCTGTAAGTTCGGATCCGTCGACGACAAGCGCCCCGTCGCGGTGACGGCTTGATGATACGAGGTATGGATACGTCCGGTCGCGGCTTTAATCATTCGTGGCAACTTATCCGTATAGGTCGACTTTAACTTGGCCAAGCCGCGGTGGCGCAGAATAAGATCCGGCAGTGGGTAGTCCAGTGCCAATTCTTGTAACACTTCTTCAGCCGTTGACGGCGCCCCTTTTGGCGTCTTCTTTTTCACCGGCAAACCTAACTGCTCAAATAAAATGGTTTGCAGTTGCTTGGTGGAGTTCAGATTAAAGGGCTCTCCAGCAATGTCGAACGCATCCTTTTCAATTTCAGCCAATTCTTTGGTGATTTCCTGGCTTTGTTTAGCAAGTTGGTCGGCGTCGATCATTACCCCTCGCCGTTCCATCATCGCCAAGATCGGAATCAAAGGTAGTTCTAGTTCACGGAGCACTTCTTGCAGGCGTCCTTCCGCCAATACGCGCGGCCACAGAACTTCATGCAATCGTAAAGTAATATCGGCGTCTTCTGCCGCATAGGGTGCCGCTTGCTCAATCGACACTTGATCGAAGCGCTTCTGCTTGCTTCCCTTACCCGCTACGTCTTCATAAGCAATGGTCTTATGGCCCAAATGCTGTAACGACAAGGTGTCCATGTCATGGCGAGAACTGGTACTGTTCAGCACATAAGACGAGAGCATGGTGTCGTTTAGTATGCCGCGAACATGAATATCGTAACGACGGAATACGTGCATATCATATTTAATATGTTGCCCGATTTTTTTCGGCTCACTGTCTTCCAGTAAACCCTTCATCTGTCCCAGTACCCAGTCGCGGTCCAGTTGCTGTGGGCCATCTAGGTCTTGATGCATTAACGGCACGTACGCAGCTTCGCCCGGGGCTGTGGCAAATGAAATACCAACTAATTCAGCTTCCATGTAGTCAATGCTGGTGGTTTCAGTATCAATCGCATAGTAATCCGCTTGCTCGAGACGCTTAAGCCAATCGGCAAACGTCGCTTCATCAGTAATGGTGACATAAGTCGAGCGATCAATCGGCGCTAGCGCTGCGGATGACTCTGCGCTTTCACCAGCAGTTACTTCCTGATTGGCATGACCATTGCCGTTACCATTCATTCCTTCGGCTTTGTCCATGCCCTTTTCCAGCGCCTTTTGCGCATGTCCTTCACCTGCGTGCTCTGCTGATTTTTCGCCTTTTTCTAACAGCTCGGCCAACCAGCGACGGAACTCACATTGCTTGTATAGCTCTGCTAAGCGCGCATCATCGGGATCGGCCAGCAGCAACTCTTCGGGTTTTAAGTCCAATGCAACGTCGAGCTTGATCGTGGCGAGTTGTTTCGACAGGAGCAAAATATCGCGATGCTCTTGTAGCTTAGCCGGCATCGTCTTGGCGCCTCGGAAACTAAGTTCCGCAATCTTTTCCGGGTTATCCAACATATTCTCAATTGAGCCCATACCGCTGAGCATGGCTAGCGCGGTTTTCTCACCGACACCCGGCAAGCCTGGAATATTGTCCGAGCTATCCCCCATTAAGGCGAGAAAGTCGATCATTTGATCCGGTCGCACGCCATATTTTTCTGGTACCGCCGCTTCATCAAGGACGGTGTTGGTCATGGTATTGATCAAAATGACATGCTCATTAACCAGCTGCGCCATGTCCTTGTCGCCGGTGCTGATGAGTGTGGTGCGGCCTTCATCAGCGGCTTGCTGCGCTAAAGTCCCTATGACGTCATCGGCTTCGACCCCTTCAATACTAATCAACGGCAGTCCCATGGCGCGAATAATTTCATGCAGCGGCTTAATTTGTGAGCGCAGGTCATCCGGCATCGGCGGTCGATTCGCTTTATATTCGGCATACATGTCATTGCGAAACGTCGTCCCTTTGGCGTCAAACACCACTGCCATGTGGGTCGGGTGATATTGATTAAGAAGGCTTCGGAGCATATTAACGACGCCATAAATAGCACCGGTTGGCTCTCCCGCAGAATTGGTCAGGTGCGGCGGCGCGTAATAGGCCCGAAATAGATAGGAAGAGCCATCGACAAGAATAAAAGGCTGTTTTGGAATTTGCGGCGTCATAGCGAAAAACCTGTTTCTGTTAAGCACAGTTGAATGCTGCTAGGATGCCACAGACTTGGCTTTCTGGCTAATAAGCAAGGCTATTTTTCGCCGCTTGTCGCGCGTATGGCGTAAACGATTAAAATTCAAACAACGGACATGTGCACGGTTTCCGCGTCTGCTGAGAACAACCTGTGGATAACTCTGTGAAGAACGATCGATTCTGCCGTGAGTCCAAAACAAAGGACTGCAGCATCAAAATTTAATAAGTGCTTGATTTAACAGGGACTAAATAGCAACCCAGACCGCATTTACTTATTGTTTTTGGCTTAATTGCCACCTGTGGAAATTGCTTTAGTCGAACTTCAACCAGAGATAGTTTAAAGTACGTTTTAGTGTATAGAAGTCGTGAAAACTTCGGCGCAACGAATAATTTTTGTACGCAATCTCCCAACAGGTTTGACAGATTAGCACAATCATTCGCCAATACCAGATCAAAATTCGATCTTTTTTAACATTTTTTGATCTGAAAAATTCAGTTCTTATGAACGAAAATAATGGAGGATTATGACCATGAAGAAAATCGCTGTGTTATTAAGTGGTTGTGGTGTTTTTGACGGCAGCGAAATTTATGAGACTGTCATTACGTTACTCGCAATTGAACGCAACGGTGCCAGTTACCAGTGTTTCGCACCAGACAAAGAGCAGCTCCATGTGATCGACCACAATGCGCAAAAGCCGACCGATGAATCGCGCAATGTGCTCATCGAAGCCGCTCGTTTAGCTCGCGGTAATGTTAAGCCGTTGAATGCGTTAAATGTTGCTGAGTTTGACGCTTTAATTATCCCCGGTGGCTTTGGCGCGGCAAAAAACTTCTCTGATTTTGCCGTCAACGGTGCCGATGCGGTTGCTGACGAGCAAGTCGTCACATTCTGTCAAGCGTTTGCTGCGGCTAAAAAGCCCGCAGGCTACATGTGTATTGCCCCTAGCCTGCTGCCATTTGTTTATGGTCACGGCATTGAATTGACCATAGGCAATGACTCAGATACCGCAGAAGCCCTTGAGCAAATGGGCGCAAAACACATTGCATGTAGCGTCGACGAAATTGTCGTCGATGAAAAGCATCGCGTCGTCACCACGCCCGCTTATATGCTGGCTGGCTCATTAAGCGAAGCGGCGAGTGGTATCGACAAACTGGTAGCAAAGGTGGTCGCACTTACCGACCACGCTTAGTTGTCAGACTCGCCTTTACGAAAATCCCGAAGTAACAAAAATGCCCAACAAGAAGTTGGGCATTTTGAGTGACAGCCGTTTTACGGGTTTGTTGCTTTCGCGAGCCTCTATTGCAATGGAAAGCCGTTCACTTCCATCAAGCCATCTTTCAGCGTGAAGCGAAGCGGCATTGCCTGCACGTCCTCAGGTAAAGTAAGCAGCAACATTTGCATCATCGGCGGTATCTCTGCAACCGTAATATCAATGCGTAAGCCTTGCATGGCCCAGTCGAATTGAACCGGTTCGTCATTGTCGAGCGCCGTTAACGCCTCACTCCAATGGTCAGCGAGGAACACCACACTACCGCTCATTTTTAACGTGCCAAACTGGTCGCTGGCGCCATCGAATCGCTCTAACACTAACTCTGGCTCTTCGCTTTGCAGTTCAAGGCTTTGCAAATCTTCAAAGTCCAAGTCATAGAGAGTGCCATTCGCTAAATGCTGCTGGAGCTTCACCACGTCACTAGACACAACACCTCGCAGTCGCCAGTCTAGCGCTAATTCGTTGCTAACAGCCAAGAATGGAAGATCCATGGCTGAAGTACCATAGATAGTGGCCATGTCTCGGGTTAAGTCCATGAACACCGTGTAATTGATGCCATCACTTTCCCAATGCTCAGTTTCATCGGTAAACGACATGCTGCCGATTGCAACACGCATATCCAGCACTTCGACAATGCCTTGACGTATTTGTGTGCCCCAATGCACCTTCACGTCGCGCATTGACATCGAGTCAACGCCAGGCATGCCAATTGTGGCATAAGCCGCTTGCCAGTCAGCGACGATCTTATTGCCAACCAAAGCAATTTGCATCTCGGCAGCACCAATCTCAAAGGTCATAGTATCGAGCGTTCCGCTGAACACGTCCGCTTCGTAATCAACAAACACACCTCCGCGCGACACTTTTCCGCTGGATGTATAGGTATAAGGCGGTAGCGGCTCGTCGGCTAGGATACTCGTAATTTGACTAAACCCCTGACCTCGCCAACGTGCACTTAAGAAACCATAAGTGAGGTCAATCTCTTCTGAGAACGTCACCGACATCGAGTCATCAACGTTATTCTCGCCAGAAATCCGTAGTTTCCCTGATCGCAAGCCTTGCTCAAGCCACTCTACTTGGACGGCAATGTCGTGGTAGTCGGTAAAGTCTGTGATCATCCGCGGCAATTGCTCTTCCGCCAGTTTTTTGGTGGTCAGCACGCCAGCGATATAACCTGTGATGGCCAAAATAATGACCACAATTAAAATATTCTTTTTCATAATCTTCCCGATAATTCAGTGTTCATGCAGCGCCTATTCCTTCGCACTGCGTGTTTATGCGCTGTTTACAAGGGCCAGAAAAATAACAATGCCGGAATACTGACCGCTAACACAATAAGCTGCAATGGTAGCCCCATTTGCCAATAATCCCCAAATTTAAATCCGCCTGGGCCTAAGATCAGGGTATTGTTCTGATGTGCGATTGGGGTCAAAAATGCACACGAAGCGCCAACGGCAACCGCCATCAAAAATGCGTCCGGGTTTAAGTTCAGCTGATTCGACACACTCACCGCGATAGGACACATCACCGCAGCGGTTGCGGCGTTATTCATGATACTGGTCAGTAGCGTCGTCACAATTAAGATGAAGCCGAGAATAACCGGCGGACTACTGTCACGTAGCACAACCAAGGCGGATTCCACAATCAAGTCCGCCGCGCCGGTGGTTTCCATCGCTAGAGCAATTGGAATCAATGCAGCTAACAGCACCACAACTGACCAGTCGATGTTTTCATACACTTGTCGCAGCGGTATTACTCGTAATGCCATCACCGCAAACATACCCGCGGCAAAGGCCACGGCAGCTGAAGTAATGCCGGTCGCCGCTAAAGCAACTGCCGCAACCATGATAATCGAAGCGAATGCCGCCCGTTTCTTGCTCGGCACACGCACCGTGCGCTCGGCTAACGGTACACAACTGTAATTATTGGCAAACTGTGAGAGTGCCTCCGCTGTACCTTGCATTAGCAACACGCTACCCGATTGGATCTTGGTTTGGCGCAAACGTTTCACGGTTTGACTACCTTCATAGGAAATCGCCAACAAATTCAGGCCTAAACGGCTGCGTAAGCGCAGTTCAGCTGCGGTATTATTGATCAAAGCTGAGTCCGGCATGACGACCATCTCAACCAATACAACCTCTGAGTCGTCCGATGCGCGCGGCACTGCATCTGCTTGCGCCGAGCTGGTAAGTCCGCCACGCAAGGTATAGTCGCCATAGGCAGTTACCCGGCGGTCTACCCATGGCGGCGGCAGATCAAACTCCTCGTCGACCATGCGCAACTCGGTCTTTTCTTCATCATTCTCATCGTCATCGTCAGCGCTCGGCGGTTTAACGTTATCCACCAAGCGCAGTCCCAATACACTAATCGCTTGGCTCAAGCTTTCTGGCTCCGCCTTGATCACCAGCAAGTCACCTTTCGACACGCGTTGATAGCCATAAGGATGAACCACCTTGACCTTATCGCGCACCAAACCAATAATTTCGGCGTCACTTTCCTGTAGTTTCGCATCCAATTCGCGCAGCAGCATGCCGGCTGCTTTACCGTCTTCAGACACCCGTACTTCAGTTAAATACTTACCCGTATCGAAGTTTCCGGCATCCGCACGTTCGCGTTTCGGCACGAGTCGCCAGCCACCAATTGCGAGAAAGATCACCCCAGCAACTGCAACTAAAACGCCCACAGGAGCAAAGTCAAACATTTGGTAACCTGCGCCCAATGATTCCGCCCGGTAGCCAGAAACGATGAGATTAGGTGGCGTACCAATTAAGGTTGTCATGCCGCCAAGGATTGAGCCGAACGCCACAGGCATGAGCACCCGCCCTGGCGGAATACCAAGCTTTGAGCCCAGCTGAATTGCGATCGGCATTAACAACGCCAACGCACCGACATTATTCATAAACGCAGACAAGACCGTTGCCAGTGCTGTCAAAGCCGCTATGGTGGTAACGGCTCCACCGGAACTCGGCGTAAACTTATGCGCGACAACATCAATGGCACCAGTAATTTGTAGAGATGCACTCAGTACAAGTACACATGCGACGGTAATCACTGCCGGATGGCCAAAGCCATAAAATGCTTCGGCACTGGGCACAAGTCCGGCGATCACACAGGCCAACAGTGCGCCGAGCGCAACGATGTCATGGCGCCATCGACCCCAGATAAAAAACACCAAGGTGAGCAGTAAAATCCCTAAAATCAAACCTTGTGGTACGGTCATATGTTTATCCTGTTTCGAGTTGTCGCCGCAGCTCGTTTAACACCAACTCTGTTTGTGGTTGCTCGCCCGTCCACGCTTGATAACTCAAGGCGGCTTGCTCAACAAGCATCCCTAATCCGTCGGCGATTTTGCAGCCCGATTGCTCTGCCCACTGTAAGAAGACCGTCGGCTGCGCGCCATACACCATGTCATAACAAAACGGTGCGCCATGCAATATATTTTCGCTCAGCGGCGGCAGCTCCCCGTGCAAGCTGGCCGCCGAGGCTTGAATGATTAAGTCCCATGGATCATTTTGCACTGCACTTTCATAGCCACCCGCTGTCACGCCAGAGAATTCAGCGGCAAGCTGCTGCGCTCTCGTCTCGGTGCGGTTGACGACATGAATGACCTGCGCTTGCGCGGCCAGCAAAGGCCCAAGAATGCCTCGTACGGCGCCACCAGCACCGATGATTAAAACGCGGGCATCGGCAATTCTCACGCCAAGACGCTGCAAATCACGCACCAGCCCAAGACCATCGGTGTTATCACCAAGCCAACGACCTTCGCGAAAAATTAAGGTATTCACCGCGCCCGCTTGTTCTGCGCGTTCGCTCAGCGCGTCACACAAGAACACAGCCTGTTCTTTTAATGGCACGGTCACATTTGCGCCAACGCCGCCGCTGCCGACAAATTCGGCAAAGCGCTGCGAAAAATGCTCTGAAGCTGCTAGAATACGCTGATACTCGAGCTGTCGTCCTGACTGCGCGGCAAAGGCAGTATGAATTTGCGGCGACAGACTATGCTCAATCGGATAACCAAAAACAGCGAGTTTCATGAAAATACCAACTTTCCTTCATCGTTTACGTAATGTCCGAGCTGAACCGCAAACCCTTTACCAACGTTTAGGTGGCGAAGATGGCGTGCGCGCTATAGCGGAACGATTTTATGACATTATGAGCACAGATCCAGCGGCGAAGGAACTTTATGCCATGCATTCACTGCCTTTGGATAGCATTCGCGTGAAGTTTTTTGAATTTTTAAGTGGTTGGTTTGAAGGGCCGCAGTTGTATGTGGAAAAGTATGGCCACCCGATGTTGCGAGCTCGCCACCTGCCGTTTCGTATCGATGAACAGATGCGCGACCAGTGGTTACATTGCATGTATCAGACGCTGGACGAACTCGTTTCCGACCTCGACTTAAAACATGAATTGCGCCAGCGGTTTACCCGACTGGCGCATCACATGATCAATCAATAATTACGAAGCGTCTTTGGCTTTTTGCTTCTGAATCCGCTCGATGCGACCAGCAAAGCCGGTCTTAGTTTTGTCATCTAAGCCAAAACTTAAAGCCTGTTCACAGACGTCAATCGCTTTATCATACTGACCATCTTCGACCAGTAAGGTCGCATAGTTTTGGAACGTGAGCACTTGTGGCAATGAGCCACCATTACTTTCCGCTAACGGCACTTTGATCTGCTCAAATTCGTCAATGTGACGCGCAGAAAAGGTTTTACAAATCGTCCGCCAACCGTCGTCCGCTCGGTTGCGATAGCTGGTTTCGGTGATTTGTTGGTAGAGACGATGACGTGCAAGTGGATCTTTCTCGTCGTCCAAGGCGATTAGCGGCTCTTTTAACTCATCAGGAACTTCCGCCCCGAGTGGCGATGGCTGCGATTTGTCGCCGCTATCAATGACCGGGTCAACGTCCTTTGACACCACCTCTTTTTCTTTGCTTGAGGTTTTTGTGCTCGCTGGTTCAACTTGGCTTTCTGACTTCGAGGACGCCGAATCTGAGGTTTGCTCCGAGCCGCCAATGGACGGTTTGCGTTCAGATTGACTCGCTTGCTGTTGCGATTTGTTCGCCGCTAAACGTCGAATAATAAAGATGGCGGCAACGACGATAACCACGAGAATGAGTAAACTAGGCATGGTAAGTTCCTGTATCGATTATTTTTTATGCGGACTCAGCTTAGTCCGAAATCGAACAAGAAACAAGCGACGTTAACCTAGATTTAGCCAGTTCCGCGGCTTGAGATAATCCTGCAAAGCCAATTCACGGCTACCCGGTTCTGCTTGATACATATATTCCCAACGCGCTAACGGTGGCATTGACATCAAAATCGACTCGGTGCGGCCGCCCGTTTGCAAGCCGAACAGCGTGCCTCGGTCATAAACCAAGTTAAACTCCACATAGCGGCCACGACGATACAGCTGAAACTGCCGCTCGCGCTCACCAAATGATGTGTCTTTGCGCCGCTCAATAATCGGCACATAGGCTTTGGTAAAATGATCGCCTATCGACTGCATCAGTGCAAATGCATGTTCAAAGTCGAGTTCACCAGCGGGGTTGCGATTTAGGTCATCAAAAAATAAACCACCCACACCGCGAGTTTCTTGCCGGTGCGGTAAGAAGAAGTAGCGGTCACACCAGGCTTTATAGTCCGCGTAATACTCTGTTCCAAATGGCTCGCAGGCTGCTTTAGCCGTTTCATGCCAATGGACGACGTCTTCATCGAAAGGATAAAACGGCGTTAAATCAAAACCACCACCAAACCACCACACCGGCTCTTCTCCCGGTTTCTCGGCAATAAAAAAGCGTACATTTGCATGTGACGTTGGAATAAATGGATTATGCGGGTGAATGACCAGGGATACACCGCACGCATTAAAACTACGCCCAGCTAATTCAGGACGATGCGCCGTGGCCGAAGCTGGCATCGACGCGCCAAAAACGTGCGAATAGTTCACCCCGCCTTGCTCGATGACCGCGCCTTGTTTTAACACTCGCGAACGACCGCCACCACCTTCTTCACGTTGCCAGCTGTCTTCGACAAAGCGCTGTTGCCCGTCAACCTCTTCCAGCTCAGCACAAATCGAATCTTGCAAACGCTGCAAGTAATCTTTAACGCGTTCTAAATACTGGCTTTGCGGGTTCGCCTGCTGCAGATCGGCTTGGCTCATCGTAACGTGGCTCCTGTTAGGGGATTAATGATTTGCGACGGATCTGTCCGGCCGCCAGTTTCACCGGCCATTATCCAGTCCAGTTCATGGCCGAGTTCGGTTGCGACAGCGTCCGCGCTGCGCAGCGGCGGTTTGCCGGTATAATTTGCACTGGTCGACACGAGTGGTGTACCTAATGCACGACACAGTGCGCGTACCGGTTCAAATGCGGTAACACGCACGGCAATGGTATCAAATTCGCCGCGCAGAAAACGTGGGACACTGGCTTTTGCTGGTAAGACCAAAGTTACCGGCCCTGGCCAGTGAGAAAAAACTTGAAAACGTTTGTCTTGGGGAATGCGACTGTCGTCAACGTAGTCGAGAAGCTGACTGTAATCAGCTGCAATCAATATCAAACCTTTCGCTTCTGGTCGTTGTTTCAGTGCTAGGAGCTTACGTACTGCCACCTCGTCGTTCGGCGAGCAACCCAATCCAAAAACCGCTTCCGTCGGATAAGCGATTAATCCATGATTCGCCAACGCAGCTTTGGCTGCGGCAAAATTGTCTTCATTTGGGTCAGAAATTGGCAACGACATACGCACTCCTGAATGATTCACGGTAACCCAAAGGCCTAGCTGCGAGGGTTAATACCGATACGTCGAGTGCTGCATTATAACGGCTCAGATTTATAACCGCACTGCTTTTGCGGGCAACGTAAGCGAACACCCGCGGCTGAATCGCGTTTCACCAATACACCCCAACCGCAATCAGGGCAGCTTTGTGCGACTGGCTCGTCATTGAGGGCATATTTACACTTTGGGTACCGGTCACAGGCATAAAACTGTTTACCGTATTTGTTTGCCCGCTGCTGCAGCTTGCCCTTATTGCAATCCGGACAGGCAATTGTCGCCGTCGATGTGGCCTGCGCTGCAGTCGGATCGAGCATAAAGTGACATTCGGGAAAACCGCTACAACCAATAAAAAAGCCGTAACGGCCTTTTTTTAAGAGTAATCCAGCGCTGCACTCTGGGCATTGCTCAGGTAAGGGTTGCGGGTCGAAATCACCGGTTTCATGAAGCGATTGGGTGTAGTCGCAATCAGGATACTGACTGCATCCCCAAAAGGAGTGATGTCCGGTGTGCTTCAGTCGCACTACATTTCCACACAGCGGACAAGGCTCGTCGCGCTCGTTTTTACGGTCCGGCGCGTCAAAAAGATGTGTTGGAGTCATAGGGCCTCTGCGTATTCGGCAAATGGTTACACGAGTTTGCAACTAGTGTAACAAACCCTCTGGCTCTTCAAACAACAGGTCTTCCATCTGGCTGTAAGCGTCTTCGTGACCTGGCACGTTAAATAGAACCATTAGAATCACCCACTTCAAGTCTTCCAACATGAATTGCGGGGTATCAAGTTCCATGACACGGTCGATCACCATTTCGCGAGTCGCGAAATCCAGCACGCCAATTTGCTCTAAGTACAGCAAGAATCCGCGACACTGCACATCAAGCCGAGCCTGCTCTTCATTCGTGTAGGCCCGGAACGACGCCACTGGCGCCGCTTGATTTATGTACGGATGGTCCTGACTGTCCTGTAGATCGGCCAGACGCTCTAACCAAGCGAGCGCTTTCCCGATTTCCTGTTCGTGGAAACCTGCACGGGTAAGCTCGTCAGTCAGTTCATCGTGGTCAACCACCACTTCCATTTCAGAATGGACGTA
>ERZ869909.2298-NODE-2298-length-12946-cov-3.506799_pt1 | contig 12946 bp, 10 predicted proteins | sample MGYA00520892_ERZ869909 | MGnify/ENA primary metagenome ERZ869909 (study PRJEB32215, sample SAMEA104723947) | bioreactor metagenome | biome: bioreactor; feature: anaerobic bioreactor; material: water | place: China | collected 2015-03-12 ... | reverse complement strand
GAATACGGCCATCGAAGTTGCGGTTGCCGGACAGGACGGCCGTGGCGTACAGGTCACGGTCGATGATTTCCTGCTGGATCACCGGATCAAGCGCACCAGACATGCCGTTGCAGGTGGTGCAGGCATAGCCGACGATGCCAAAGCCGAGCTTTTCCAGTTCCGGCAACAGGCCGGAGTCTTCCAGATACAGCTTGGCTACCTTGGAACCAGGCGCGAAGGACGTCTTGACCCAGGGTTTGCGCAGCAGCCCCAGTTCGTTGGCCTTCTTCGCCACCAGACCGGCAGCGACCACGTTGCGCGGGTTGGATGTGTTGGTGCAGCTGGTGATGGCGGCGATAATCACTGCGCCATCGGGCATCAGGCCTTCGCTCTCTTCAACCTTGCCGGCTGCCAGCTTGGCCTCGTCGGCGATGCCGCGCTCGTTCAGCGCACTGGTAGGCAGGCGACGGTGCGGGTTGCTCGGGCCGGCCATGTTGCGCACGACGCTGGACAGATCGAACGACAGCACGCGCTCGTATTCTGCGGTCTTCAATGCATCGGCCCAGAGGCCAGTGGTACGGGCGTAATTCTCGACCAGCGCGACCTGCTCCGGCTCACGACCGGTCAACTTGAGGTATTCGATGGTCTGTTGGTCGATGTAGAACATCGCCGCCGTCGCACCGTACTCGGGGCACATGTTGGAAATGGTGGCGCGGTCGCCGATGGACAGGCTGTCTGCACCCTCGCCGAAAAATTCGACCCAGGCACCGACCACACGCTCCTGACGCAGAAACTCGGTCAAGGCCAGGACGATGTCAGTGGCGGTGATGCCCGGCTGACGTTTGCCAGTCAGCTTGACGCCGACGATATCAGGCAGGCGCATCATGGACGGACGACCGAGCATCACGGTTTCAGCTTCCAGGCCGCCGACACCGATGGCAATCACGCCCAGGGCATCCACGTGGGGGGTGTGCGAGTCGGTGCCAACGCAGGTATCGGGGAAGGCCACGCCGCCGCGCGCCTGGATCACCGGGCTCATCTTTTCCAGATTGATCTGGTGCATGATCCCGTTGCCAGCAGGAATCACGTCGACATTCTTGAATGCGGTCTTGGTCCACTCGATGAAGTGGAAACGGTCTTCGTTGCGACGTTCTTCAACGGCACGGTTCTTCTCGAAGGCCTCCGGATCGAAACCGGCATGCTCTACCGCCAGCGAGTGATCGACGATCAGCTGGGTCGGCACCACCGGGTTGACCTTGGACGGATCACCACCCTGCTCGGCAATCGCATCACGCAGGCCGGCGAGGTCCACCAGAGCGGTCTGGCCGAGGATGTCATGGCACACCACGCGAGCCGGGTACCAGGGGAAATCCAGGTCCTGCCGGCGCTCGATGAGCTGCTTGAGCGAATCGCTCAGCAGAGTCGAATCGCAGCGACGCACCAGCTGCTCAGCCAGCACGCGAGAGGTATAGGGCAGTTTGTCGTAGGCGCCGGGCTGGATGGCTTCGACCGCCGCGCGGGTGTCGAAATAATCAAGCAGGGTGCCGGGCAGAGGTTTGCGGTGTTCTGTATTCATGCCGGAAGAACTCAATCCAGTGATGTTTCATGAAGCAAGGCAAGGGAAGCCTTCACAGGCCTCCCCTTTTCCGATCAACGCTCGGCGATCGGTACTACCTTGCGCTGCTCCGGACCGACGTAGTCGGCGCTTGGCCGAATGATCCGGTTGTTGCCACGTTGTTCAAACACATGGGAAGCCCAGCCGGTTACGCGCGAGCAGACGAAGATCGGCGTGAACAGCTTGGTGGGAATGCCCATGAAGTGATAGGCCGAGGCGTGGTAGAAGTCGGCGTTGGGGAAGAGCTTCTTCTGCTCCCACATGGTCTCATCGACCGCCACCGATACCGGGTAGAGCACGGTGTCGCCGACTTCATCAGCCAGCTGCTTGGCCCAGACCTTGATAACTTCGTTACGCGGATCGGAAACGCTGTAGATGGCGTGACCGAAGCCCATGATCTTTTCCTTGCGCTCCAGCATGCCGAGGATGGCTTCGCGGGCTTCTTCCGGCGAGTTCCACTGCTCGATCATGTCCATGGCCGCTTCGTTGGCCCCGCCATGCAGCGGGCCGCGCAGCGAACCGATGGCGCCAGTTATGCAGGAATAAAGGTCGGACAGCGTCGAGGCGCAGACGCGCCCCGTGAACGTCGAGGCGTTGAACTCGTGCTCTGCGTAAAGAATCAGTGAAACGTTCATCACTTTGACGTGCAGATCGCTCGGCTTCTTGCCGTGCAGCAGCGCGAGGAAATGGCCGCCCAGGGTGTCTTCATCGCTGGTGCATTCGATGCGAACGCCGTCGTGGCTAAAGCGGTACCAGTAGCACATCATCGCTGGGAAGGCCGCCATCAGGCGCTCGGCGACATCGCGCTGCTGCTCGAAGCTCTCTTCAGGCTCCAGGTTGCCGAGCATGGAGGTGCCGGTGCGCATGACGTCCATCGGGTGGGCGCTAGCCGGAATACGTTCCAGCACTTCCTTGAGCGTTTGCGGAAGGTCACGCAGAGTCTTCAGGCGGGCCTTGTAGGCAGCCAGTTGTTCAACGGTGGGCAGTTCACCGTAGAACAGCAAGTAGGCCACTTCTTCGAAATCGCACTCAGCGGCCAGATCGCGTACGTCGTAGCCACGGTAGGTCAGACCTGCGCCAGTCTTGCCAACGGTACACAGGGCAGTCTGTCCTGCGATCTGACCGCGAAGACCTGCTCCGGTCAGTACTTTTGCTTCAGCCATTGGTTATCTCCTTATTGGATTTATTCGGGATATCGCAAAATGAATCGATGAAGACCCGCCGATCCCGGCTGCATGGCCGCCGGGCCGGCTATCACTCAGTTCTTCTTCTGAGCGAACAGCGCATCGAGGCTCTGCTCGAAGGCGTGGTAATTGATGCGGTCGTACAACTCCATGCGGGTCTGCATGGTGTCGATCACATTCGCCTGGGTGCCATCGCGGCGCAGCGCGGTGTAGACATTCTCGGCCGCCTTGTTCATCGCACGGAACGCCGACAACGGGTAGAGCACCAGCGATACATCCACGGAGGCCAGCTGTTCGGTGGTGTACAGCGGAGTAGCGCCGAACTCGGTGATGTTGGCCAGAATCGGTGCTTTGACGCGGTCGGCGAAGACTTTGTACATGTCCAGCTCGGTAATGGCTTCCGGGAAGATCATGTCGGCACCAGCCTCGATGCAGGCAGCGGCACGGTCCAACGCGGAATTCAGACCTTCGACGGCCAGCGCATCGGTACGCGCCATGATCACGAAGCTGTCATCGGTACGCGCATCGACGGCGGCCTTGATGCGGTCGACCATTTCCTGCTGAGAGACGATTTCCTTGTTCGGACGGTGGCCGCAGCGCTTGGCTCCGACCTGATCCTCGATGTGAATCGCAGCGGCACCGAACTTGATCATCGACTTGACGGTACGCGCCACGTTGAAGGCCGAAGAACCGAAACCGGTGTCGACGTCCACCAGCAGAGGCAGATCGCAGACATCGGTGATGCGGCGCACATCGGTCAGCACGTCGTCCAACCCGGTGATACCCAAATCCGGCAGGCCCAGAGAACCTGCTGCAACCCCACCACCAGAGAGGTAGATGGCCTTGAAGCCGGCACGCTTGGCCAGCAGCGCATGGTTGGCATTGATCGCGCCCACGACCTGCAGCGGATGCTCACTGGCCACGGCGTCACGGAAACGCTGACCGGCAGAAGGAAGAGTCATGCATTACCCCTTTCATATGGTGTGTGTTCAAGAGCGCCCTTGAAGTGGCGCTCAACATTGCGCTTGGAAGCGGCGATATGGCGGCGCATCAGCAGCTCCGCCAGTTCACCATCGCGTTCGGCGATGGCATCGAGGATGCGGTGATGTTCGGCGAAGGCCTGATGCGGCCGGTTGGGCGTGGTGGAGAACTGGATGCGGTACATGCGCACCAGCTGGTAGAGCTCGTCGCACAGCAGCTTGGCCAGTGTGCGGTTGCCACTGCCCTGAATGATCCGGTAATGAAAGTCGAAATCGCCTTCCTGCTGGTAGTAACCAACGCCCGCCTGGAAGGCTTCGTCGCGTTCGTGCGTACCCAGCACGCGGCGCAGCTCTTCGATTTCGACCTCGCTCATGCGTTCGGCAGCCAGCCGGCAGGCCATGCCTTCCAGTGACTCGCGGATTTCATAGAGCTCGATCAGCTCGGCGTGGCTGAGGGAGACCACTCGGGCACCCACATGGGGGATGCGCACCAGCAGCTTCTGCCCTTCGAGGCGGTGGATCGCCTCGCGCAACGGCCCGCGGCTGATGCCATAGGTTCGCGCCAGCTCCGGCTCGGAAATCTTGCTGCCCGGAGCAATCTCACCCTTGACGATGGCCGCCTGAATCAGTCGGAACACATGCTCGGACAACGTACCGCTGTCCGCTTGCTGTATAGCCGAAGGGAATTCCAGTGTATCGAGCATGATTGTCAACACTTGGCCGTTTCAATGGCAGCAAATTACGCCCTGATCGCCAGACAGTCAAATCATCAGAGGCACAATTGTCAACAATATGACTAAAGTCGGAGATTGCAAACCCAGCAAGGGGTTTACACCATGGCCGCCCGGTTACGCTGTCGCGACCCTGAAATCAGCATGCTAGAATGCTGGCCTTCGCAGTGTCGGCGCCCGCCTGCTGCAATAATGACAAAAGCATGGGCTGATTCCGGCCATTTCGTTTTCCAATCCTCGAAGACAACAGGTTCCATGAGAGTCAAAGCCTACTCCCTGCTGCTCTGCGCATGTTTATCGCCCGCGATTGGCCTGGCCGCCGACAAGACCATTTATGGACTGAATGAAGATGTGGCGCTGCCTGACTTCGGCCTTGAAGTCCCCGCCAAGCTCGATACCGGTGCCCAGACGGCTTCGCTCAGCGCAAGCGACATCACCCGCTTCAAGCGTGACGGCGAGGCCTGGGTTCGCTTTTATCTGGCCATCGACAGTGCACACAGTCACCCCATCGAGCGCCCACTGGCACGTATCAGCAAGATCAAGCGCCGTGCAGGGGACTTTGACCCTGAAGAAGAGAAAACCTATACGGCACGCCCCGTCATCGAGCTCGATCTGTGCATGGGCAAGGCAAAGCGCACCATAGAAGTGAACCTCACCGACCGTACCGCTTTCCAATACCCACTTCTTATTGGTTCCGATGCACTGACCCGCTTTGGTGCACTTGTCGACCCAAGCCTTACCTACGTCGCCGGCAAACCCGGCTGCATTACCGAATCCGACGCTGACGAGTAACCCCATGCGCGCGCTAACCCTGCATCTGAAAGTTCTGATCTTCCTGCTCGTCACGCTGGGCATTGCCATAACGGCCTACCAGATCTTCATCCTCGGCATTCCGGTTACCGAAGACGAAACCGATGACCTGTGGAATATCGATGCCAAGGTCGAGTTCCAGGCCAATCCGCGTGAACCGGTCAAGCTGCAGATGTACGTACCGCCGCTGAACCAGGAATTCGTCAGCCTCAACGAAAGCTTCATATCCAACAACTACGGCGTCAGCATCAACCGGGCCGACGGCAACCGCCGCGTCACCTGGTCTGCGCGCCGTGCGAGCGGAAACCAGACGCTCTATTACCGCCTCGTGCTCACCAAGCGCTACAGCGGTGAGCAGACCAAGGCCACCGGGCCGATCTTCCGCGACAGTCTTCCGGTGGAAGGCGCCGAGAAGATCGCTGCCGAAGCGCTGCTTTCGCCGATTCGCCAGCACTCGGCGGACGTCGAAACCTTCATCAGTGAAGCCATCAAGCGTGTCAATAATGTCAATGATGACAACGTGAGGCTGCTGCTGGGCGGTGACTCGGCTACAGCGAACAAAGCCCGCGTGATCGATCTGCTGCTCTCCATTGCCCATGTGCCCATGGAACGCGTGCATACGGTGCGACTGCTATCCGACGTAGCGCAAACACCGGAACTCTGGCTGCGCAGCTTCAACGGTGACAAGTGGCTGTACTTCAACCCGGAAACCGGCGAACAGGGCCTGCCGCAGGACCGTCTGGTCTGGTGGACGGGTGACGAACCATTGGTCAGCCTGGAGGGCGGTCGCAACCCGCAGGTGACCTTCACCCTCAACAGCAGTGAGATGAACGCCATCCGTCTGGCCAAGCTGACCGACGCGAACACCGACGCGGACTTCCTCGAATACTCGCTTTACGGCCTGCCCCTGCAGACCCAGCAGACCTACCAGATCATGATCATGATCCCCATCGGCGTACTGGTGATCCTGATCCTGCGCAACCTCGGTGGCCTGCAGACCCTCGGCACCTTCACTCCTGTACTGATCGCTCTCGCCTTCCGCGAAACACAGATCGGCTTCGGCATCATTCTCTTTACCGTGATCACCGCGCTGGGCCTGTCGCTGCGCTCGTATCTCGAGCACCTGAAATTGCAGATGCTGCCCCGCCTTTCAGTGGTGCTGACATTTGTAGTGGTACTGATCGCGATAATCAGCCTGTTCAGCCACAAGCTCGGCCTGGAACGCGGTCTCTCGGTTTCGCTGTTCCCGATGGTGATCCTGACCATGACCATCGAGCGTCTGTCCATCACTTGGGAAGAACGTGGCGGCGGCCATGCCTTCAAGGTGGCTGTCGGCACGCTGATAGCGGCCAGCCTGTCGTTCATGCTGATGAACATTCCAGAGCTGACCTACTTCATCTTCACCTTCCCGGCGGTACTGCTGATCATGGTGGGCTTCATGCTGGCAATGGGTCGCTATCGCGGCTATCGCCTGACCGAACTGTTCCGTTTCAAAGCCTTTCTGAAGGATTGAGCCATGTTCGGTCTGATCAAAACGTGGAAGGCCCTGGAAGCCAAGGGCATCATGGGCATCAACCGCCGCAACGCGGATTACGTGCTCAAGTACAACAAACGCAACCTGTATCCGATCGTCGATGACAAGATCATCACCAAGGAACGCGCCATTGCGGCCGGGATCGATGTGCCGGAAATGTACGGCGTCATCGAGACCGAAAAGGACATCGAGAAGCTCAAGGACATCGTCAAGGACCACGCAGACTTCGTCGTCAAGCCGGCCCAGGGTGCCGGCGGCGATGGCATCCTGGTGATCGCCGATCGCTTCGAAGGCCGCTATCGCACGGTATCCGGCAAGATCATCACCCATGATGAAATCGAGCATCAGATCTCCAACATCCTCACCGGGCTGTACTCGCTGGGCGGGCACCGTGACCGTGCCCTGATCGAGTACCGGGTAACACCCGATCCGATCTTCAAAAGCATCAGCTATGAAGGCGTACCGGACATCCGCATCATCGTCCTGATGGGCTATCCGGTAATGGCCATGCTGCGTCTTCCCACCCGCCAGTCGGGCGGCAAGGCCAACCTGCATCAGGGCGCCATCGGCGTCGGCGTCGACCTGGCGACAGGCATCACCCTGCGAGGCACCTGGCTCAACAACAAGATCACCAAGCATCCAGATACCACCAATGCGGTGGACGGCGTGCAGTTGCCCAACTGGGACGGCTTCATGACGCTTGCTGCTGGCTGCTATGAACTGTGCGGCCTGGGTTATATCGGTGTCGACATGGTGCTTGATGAAGAAAAAGGCCCCCTGATCCTTGAGCTCAACGCCCGCCCCGGCCTGAACATTCAGATCGCCAACGACTGTGGCCTGACCCACCGGGCGCACGCGGTGGAAACTCGCCTGGAAGAACTCAAGGCCAAGGGCATCAAGGAAACCCCTGAGGAGCGGGTAAAGTTCGCCCAGGAATTGTTCGGACACGTTCCGCCCCACGCCTGAACCATACGGGCAGCGCGCTTATCGATGCGCTGCCCCACATCGACCCAGCCCATGCCCATCTGCACGCTCCATCCACTCCCCTATCAAGCCGATCCCGCACACTGGTTCGAGCGTATCCGCCACGCACCAGGCGCCGTACTGCTGGACTCGGGCCGCCCGGTTGCCGAGCGCGGGCGCTACGACCTGTTGAGTGCCTGGCCGCAGCAAATGCTGCAACCCACTGCGGAAGAGTCTGCCGAAGGTTTTTTTCAACGTTTACGCCAGGCATTGCAGCAGCTGGGCTTGGCCTGCGCGCCAGAGGGCTGCGAACTGCCCTTCATGGGTGGGCTGATTGGCTTGCTCAGCTACGACTTCGGTAGATTGCTGGAAACGCTGCCGCAGCAGGCAAAGGCTGACATCGACTTTCCTACAGCCCAATTTGGGCTTTATGCCTGGGCACTGATCACCGACCATCAGCAGCACAGCTGCCAGCTGGTCTTTCATCCTGCGCTATCAGCCACCGAGCGCGAGCGGCTGATCGATCTCTTCGACTCACCTGGCCAAGCTGCGGGTAACGAGCCAGCTTTCGCCCTGCTCAGCCCCTTCGTTGCCGACCTGACAGCGGATGACTATCACCTGGCAATCAAACGCGTCCAGCAGTACATCGAGGCTGGCGACTGCTACCAGGTGAATTTCGCCCAGCGCTTTCGCGCCGCCTGCCGGGGTGATGCGTGGGCCGCCTACCGGGCGCTACGCGCAATCTGCCCGACGCCGTACGCAGGCTTTTTGGCGCTGGAGCATGGGGCCATTGCCAGCCTCTCGCCGGAACGTTTTTTACGCCTGAACCGGGGCGAAGTGGAAACACGTCCGATCAAGGGCACGCGCCCTCGTGGACATGATGCGAAAAGCGACGCCGCACAGGCGCAGGCGCTGCTCGAAAGCAAAAAGGACCGAGCCGAAAACCTGATGATCGTCGACCTGCTGCGTAACGACCTGGGCCGCAGCTGTCAGACCGGCAGCGTGCAGGTACCGGAGCTCTTCGCGCTGGAAAGCTATCCCAACGTGCACCATCTGGTCAGTTGTGTCAGCGGGCGCCTGGCTGAAGGCAAGGACGCCTTCGACCTGCTGGCTGGCAGCTTTCCCGGCGGCTCGATCACCGGCGCACCGAAAATTCGCGCCATGCAGATCATCGATGAGCTGGAACCTACCCGCCGCGCCATCTACTGCGGCTCACTGCTGTATGTCGATGTGCGCGGGGAAATGGACAGCTCCATCGCCATTCGCACCCTGCTCATCCAGGACGGACAGGCCAGTTGCTGGGGCGGCGGCGGCATCGTCGCCGACTCGCAATGGCAGGCCGAGTATCAGGAGTCGATCGACAAGGTGAAGGTGCTGCTGGAGACGCTGGAAGGCCTCAAGCCGTAGGGTGGATGACGCCTTTTTCATCCACCACACCCCGCTCGGTGGACCGGTGAAGCGTGGTCCACCCTACAACGCTGGAAAGCTTGAAGCCGTAGGGTGGATGACGTTTTTTTTCATTCACCACACCCCACTCGGTGAACCGGTGAAGCGTGGCCTTAAAGCGCCAACTTGCGGTTCGACGCCTTGATGAATTCCTGCTTCAGCTCCGCAAAGGTATGCACCGCCGGGAATTGGGGGAACTCGGCGATGACGTTGTCAGGCGCGTGGAAGAGGATACCGGCATGGGCTTCGCTGAGCATGGTGGTGTCGTTGTACGAATCACCCGCAGCGATCACGCGGTAGTAGAGGCTCTTGAAAGCGAGGACCGACTGGCGCTTGGGGTCCTTCTGACGCAGCTGATAGTCCACCACACGATCCGAATCGTCGGTGATCAGGCGATGACACAGCAGTGTCGGGAAGCCCAACTGACGCATCAGTGGCTGAGAGAACTCGTAGAAGGTGTCCGAAAGGATCACAACCTGGAAACGCTCGCGCAGCCAGTCGACGAACTCCACTGCACCATCCAGCGGCTTCAGGGTAGCAATGACCTTCTGGATATCTGCCAGCTTCAGGCCGTGTTCATCGAGAATGCGCAGGCGCTGCTTCATCAGCACGTCGTAGTCGGGAATGTCCCGCGTAGTCGCCCGCAGCGATTCGATTCCGGTGGCCTCGGCAAAGGCGATCCAGATTTCCGGAACCAGCACACCTTCCAGGTCGAGACAGGCTATTTCCACGGGGCCACTCCTCAATGCAGAAAATTGAAGGCGGCACTCTAACGGCCCGGCACGGGTGAAGCAATGCGGGACTTATATCCGAAATGCCGGATATCGGTAGCTAAAGGTTATTTAGCGGTATAAATCCCTTTTGCTACCATCCGCGCCCTCAGAGCGCCGAAGCGCCGCATATAAGGAAGCCGCCCGATGAGTCCCTCCATTGACGTCACCGCATTGGCCGAAGCCTATGCCGCTAAATCACCACAAGACATTCTCAAGCTGGCGTTCGATCTGTTTGGTGATGACCTGTGGATATCGTTCAGCGGCGCCGAAGACGTGGTGCTGCTGGACATGGCCTGGAAGCTGAATAAAAACGTCAAGGTGTTCACCCTCGACACTGGCCGTCTGCACAGCGAAACCTACCGCTTCATTGAGCAGGTGCGCGATCACTACAAGATTCCCATCCAGATCATGACGCCGGACTCGAAGCTGCTGGAGTCGATGGTTAACGAGAAAGGCCTGTTCAGCTTCTACCGCGACGGTCATGGCGAATGCTGTGGCATCCGCAAGATCGAACCGTTGCGCCGCAAGCTGGCCACTGTCCGGGCCTGGGCCACAGGCCAGCGTCGCGACCAGAGCCCCGGCACGCGCAGTCAGGTATCGGTACTTGAGATCGATACCGCGTTCTCCACGCCTGACCACACCCTGTACAAGTTCAACCCGCTGGCACAGATGACCAGCGAGGAAGTCTGGGGCTATATCCGCATGCTGGAGATTCCCTACAACAGCCTGCACGAACGCGGCTTCATCAGCATCGGCTGCGAACCCTGCACGCGCCCGGTGCTACCCAACCAGCACGAACGCGAAGGCCGCTGGTGGTGGGAAGAGTCCACGCAGAAGGAATGCGGGCTGCATGCCGGCAACCTGATCACCAAGGAATAAGACGGCAAGCCTCGTAGGGCGAACCCGTTCGGCTTTCGCTCACCGACTACAGCTAGGGTCGAATGAATTCGGCCCTGGCCGCAGCCATGCTTTGATCAGTACGTGGGTAGCTCGACGTCCTGAAACAGCTCTTCCAATTCAAGCTTGTTGCGACACTTCACAGCCTTGTCGAGCATCTCGCGATCCAGATGCGGTGCGAAGGCTTCGATGAAGTCGCACATGAACCCGCGCAGAAAGGTGCCTCGACGAAAGCCGATCTTGGTGACACTGGCCTCGAACAGCTCACTGGCATCCAGTACCACCAGATCAGGATCGAGCGTGGCATCGACAGCCATCTGCGCCACGATGCCAACACCCAGGCCCAACCGCACATAAGTCTTGATGACGTCGGCATCCGCTGCTGTGAACACCACCTTGGGTGACAGCCCTTGATGGCTGAAGGCCTCATCGAGCTTGGAACGACCCGTAAAGCCGAACACATAGGTCACGATGGGGTGCTCGGCAAGTGCTTCCAGCGTCAGCTTTTCCAGCTTCGCCAGAGGATGACCCTGCGGCACCACCACGCAACGATTCCAGCGGTAGCAAGGCATCATCACGAGGTCACCGAACAGCTCCAGCCCCTCGGTGGCGATGGCGAAATCCACGGTCCCGTCTGCCGCCATTTCTGCAATCTGCAGCGGCGTGCCTTGGTGCATGTGCAGGGAAACGTCGGGGTACTGGCTGATGAACCGGCTGATGACCCTCGGCAAGGCATAACGAGCCTGGGTATGGGTGGTGGCGATGCTCAGCGTGCCCTTCTTCTCATTGGAAAATTCCTGGGCAATCTGCTTGATGCTTTCGCATTTGCGCAGGATTTCGCCAGCCGTGGTGATGATCCGCTCGCCGGCAGGCGTGACACGTGTCAGATGCTTGCCGCTGCGGGCGAATACCTCGACGCCCAGCTCATCCTCGAGCAGGCGAATCTGCTTGCTGATGCCAGGCTGTGAAGTGAACAGGCTTTGTGCGGTGGCTGAGACATTGAGGTCATGATGCGCCACCTCCCAGATGTAACGCAGTTGCTGAAGCTTCATAGAAATCCCTCAAAATAGCGGTGACATCCGGTAGCCGTCACTTACTTATAACTGTTATGCATAGATAGCGCGCGATTCTAGATCATTTATCCGGGCCTTGCCCGCTCAGATTCTTGCAGGCAGCGTGGACTCACTGGCTTCGCTTGAGCTTAGCAGTCCGGCACAAAACCACTACCAACCGGCTGCCAGACAAGGCCTTGCGACTTCAAGGTCATTGTCGAGGCGACTCAATACGCGATAAGGTTCCGCCTCCCCGCTGCGCCCCAGGCCCTGTTCCGCCGCACCGGGATGGCTGGCGGACGGCACCCGTGACCCTGACGAGTAACACGATGGCTGATTTACCGATCGATGACCTCAACGTTTTCTCCAACGAAACCCTGATCACACCGGAGCAGTTGAAGCGGGAACTCCCGCTCACGGCATCCGCATTGAAGACCGTTTCCGAAGGACGGCAGGTCGTTCGTGACATCCTCGATGGCAAGGATCATCGCCTGTTCGTGGTGATCGGCCCCTGCTCGATTCACGATCTCAAGGCCGCCCATGAATATGCCGAACGCCTCAAGGTGCTGGCCGACAAGGTGTCCGACAGCCTCTACCTGATCATGCGTGTCTACTTCGAGAAGCCGCGCACTACCGTAGGCTGGAAGGGTCTGATCAACGATCCCTACATGGATGACTCGTTCAAGATCCAGGACGGTCTGCACATTGGTCGCAAGCTGCTGCTCGATCTGGCCGAGATGGGCCTGCCCACCGCTACCGAAGCCCTGGACCCGATCTCCCCGCAATACCTGCAGGACCTGATCAGCTGGTCCGCCATCGGCGCGCGCACCACCGAATCCCAGACCCACCGTGAAATGGCATCAGGCCTGTCCTCGGCGGTAGGTTTCAAGAATGGCACCGATGGCAGCCTGACCGTCGCGATCAATGCCCTGCAATCGGTTTCCAGCCCGCATCGCTTCCTCGGCATCAACCAGGCCGGCGG
>ERZ869909.2297-NODE-2297-length-12976-cov-4.082565_pt1 | contig 12976 bp, 10 predicted proteins | sample MGYA00520892_ERZ869909 | MGnify/ENA primary metagenome ERZ869909 (study PRJEB32215, sample SAMEA104723947) | bioreactor metagenome | biome: bioreactor; feature: anaerobic bioreactor; material: water | place: China | collected 2015-03-12 ... | reverse complement strand
CGCTGCGCTCATCCTGTACATCCTTATCCAGCTTGGCATTGCCGTGTGGGCATCGCGCAAGATGAGCACGCATACCGACTATCTGGTGGCGGGCCGCAGGCTGGGCTTCTGGGCGGTCGGTATTTCGGTGTTCGCCACCTGGTTTGGCGGCGAGACCATTATGGGCTCCACAGCCACCATCGCCGATGAGGGGCTCTCAGGCGCGCGCGCAGAGCCTGTGGGCTATGCCATCTGCCTGATCGTGGCGGCGCTGTTCGTGGCCGGGCAGCTGCGAGCAAAAGGCTATCTCACGCTTGCCGATTTCTTCCGGGACCGCTTCGGTCCGCGCGCGGAAATCGCTTCTGCCTGCGTCTCCATCCCCACCTCCATCATCTGGGCGGCGGCACAATTGCTGGCGCTTGCCTCCATCATCGCGGTGGCCAGCGATTTGCCGGTGGAATGGGCGCTGGTGGGGGCCAGCCTGCTCGTCATCTGCTACACGCTGCTGGGCGGTCTTCTGGGCGATGTGGTGACCGACATTCTCCAGAGCGTGGTGGTGCTGGCCGGCCTCATCATCCTCACCTTCGCCCTGTTCGGGCGTGCCGGCGGCTTTGACGAAGCCATGGCGCTTATCGACCCGTCACAGCTTGTCCTCATCGCACCAGGCGAAAGCTGGCTGGAGCGCCTCGACGCCTTCGCCATTCCGATTCTCGGCTCCATCGTGGCGCAGGAGATGATTGCGCGCTTCCTCGGCTCGAAATCGGCGAAAATCGCCGTGCGTGGCGGGTTGATGGCAGGCGGGCTCTACCTGGCTGTCGGCTTCTTCCCGGTCCTGTTCGGGCTTGTCGGCCCCGGCCTCGGCTTTGACCCGGCAGCGGGCGATCTCTTCCTGCCCAACCTTGCCATGGACCTTCTGCCGAGCGCCCTCTTTGTGGTGTTTGCCGGCGCGCTGTTCTCGGCCGTGCTGTCGACGGTGGATTCCGCGCTTCTGGCCGTCTCCGGCCTGGCCACGGAAAACCTCTATAGCCGGGTGCGCACCAAAGCCTCGCCAGAGGAGAAGCTGCTGGCCGCGCGTGGCTTTACAGTCGTTGCGGGCGTGATGGCCTACATTGTCGCTACAACAGGCGAGACGATTTACGGGCTGGTAGAGCTTGCCTCGTCGCTGGGATCGGCAGGCCTGCTGGTCTCGCTGCTGATCGGGATACGCAGCCGGTTTGGCGGCGAATGGTCGGCGCTGGCCGCCTTGGCCAGCGGGCTGATTGCCATCTGGCTGGGCGATTTCGTGTTCGAGATACCGGGCGCCTTCCTGTTCTCGATCCTCGCCGCGCTGGCGGGTTATGTGGCGATGGGGTTGGCCAGCCGGGTGCTCAGCCCGTCACGCGCATAGGATTTATGCCGGTTCTCCCCCATGCGGAGGGAGCTTCTCGTCTCCGGGCGCGTTGACCCGTTAATCGGGATTTCGTGGAGCTACGTACCAGCACGGCATGAAACTTCTGCGCAGCACGCTATTTGAGATCGCATACTGGGTCACGACGCTATTCTTCGGTGCCATCTGCACCGTTCTGGCCATCGTCCCGGGCAAACGTCTGCTGGGCTATGGGATTTTCAGCTATGCGCGTGTGATCGCCTTCCTGCTGCGGTTCGTCGCCGGAGTGCGCATTGACCTGCGCGGCACGCATCATCTCAGCCACATCCCCAGCGTCATCGCCGCCAAGCATCAAAGCTGGGGTGATCCGCTTATCATGGTGGCGACCGTGCGGCCCCTGGCATATGTCGCTGGGGATCATCTGGTGAAATATCCTCTCGTCGGTTTTATCCTCAAGAAGACCGGCGCAGTAGTCCTCTCCAATCAGGGCGGCGAGGCTGCTCGCGCGCGCATCGACGAGGGCATGAGGCGCCTGCAGTCGGACAGACGTCACATACTGATCTATCCGGAAGGTCATCTGTCAGCACCCGGCGAGAAGCACCCCTACAAGAAGGGCGTGTTTCATCTGGCTCACGATCTGGACCGTCCGGTCGTGCCGGTCGCCACGAGCCTCGGCCTTGCCTGGGACAGAAAGGCGTTCATCAAGCGGCCGCGGACCGTGGTCGTGGAATTTCTCGAGCCGATACAACCGGGGGAAGACAAGGACGCGTTCATGCTCCAGCTTGAAGAGACGATAGAAGCGCGCACGGCGGAGCTGATACGCGCTGATATAGGGGAGGCATAGCCGGATGAACTTCAGCGTCGCCCTGCACCTGCTGGTGCAGAAGAGGTTCGGCCCGCTCGTGGCTGCGCAGGCAATGGGGGCCTTTAACGACAATCTGTTCCGTTTCGCCCTGGTGAATCTTGCGACATTTCACGGGCTCACGATTATGGGCCTCGACCGGGAACTCATGGTGCCAATTGCGGCGACGGCGCTCACCCTTCCCATTTTCCTCTTCTCGGCAGTCGCCGGCCAGGTCGCCGACCGCTATGACCGCGCCTGGATCATGCGGCGCACCAAGCTGGCGGAAGTTGTCCTTATGCTGGCAGCCTCGGTGGGCTTCTTTCTCAATAATGCGCTCTTGTTGGTGATCGTGCTCTTTTTCATGGGCATGCAGTCGGCCTTCTTCGCGCCCGCGCGTAACGCGGCCATCCCGACCCTGCTCAAGGACAACGAGCTTGTTACCGGCAACGCTCTTGTGTGGGGCACGCTGAACGTGGCCATTCTCGGTGGTGCCGGCCTCGCTGCCCTGTTTGTGATCAGCGACGATTCGGCGTGGCTTCTTTCGGCCACGCTGGCAGCCGTCGCTCTGGCCGGGTTCGCGGTCATCTGCCTGAACAGCCCCGCTCCGCCAGACGCCAAGGACGTTAAGGTCAGCTGGAACATTATCGGCCAGACATTCCGGGTGATGAGCTTTGCGTTCAAGGCGCCAGAGGTATTGCGGCCATTGCTCGGCGTGTCCTGGTTCTGGATGCTGGCAGCCTCTGTGGTGACACTGATGCCCCTGTTTACTGCCGAGGTAATGGGAGGCGACGAAACGGTGGGATTCGCCTTCACTGGCCTCTTTACCATTGGCGCAGCGCTAGGCGCCATTCTTTGCGGCCTGTTCACGAAGGGCAAGGACGCTCTGGGCTTCACCATAGCCGGCGCGTTCGGGCTTGCCATCTTCCCCGCCTTCGTAGCGCTCTATACGCTGGGCTGGCCGGAACCAGACGAAGGCGCACTGGCCGGTGCGCAGGTGTTTCTCGCCGATTCCCGCAACTGGCCTGTCCTGGCCGGGCTGACGCTGTCCGCCATGAGCGCCGGACTTTTCATGGTGCCCTTGCAGGCCATGGCTCAAAGGCGCGCCAACCCGGAACTGCGCGGGCGGGTTCTGGCGGCCGGAGGTATCATGAATGCCGCAAGCGCCAGCCTTGGCCAATTCACCCTGTTTGTGATCGGACTCCTGACTCTTCCCCTTCAGACAGCTTTCGCTTTCATCGCCGTCATTTCCGGGCTTTTCGGCGTGCTGGGAATGTGGCGGCTGGCGAAGCGCGGGAAATCGCAAGAGTAAAGCCCGCTCGCCAAATGGCTTTCGGCGCGCTAAGCGATGGACTCATGGAGCTGATTCAAACGACCGACGCACTGGCCAATGCCTGCACGGTGCTGGGCAAGGACCGTTTCGTTGCGGTCGATACCGAATTCATGCGCGAAAGCACGTTCTGGCCGCAGCTGTGCCTGATACAGGCGGCTGGCTCGAAGGCCGAATTGCTGATCGACCCTCTGGCGGAGGGCATTGATCTGGCGCCGTTTCTGGAGCTGCTGCGCAAAAAGGACACCGTTAAGGTGTTTCATGCCTGCCGGCAGGATCTGGAGATTTTCTTCCACAAGGGCGGTGAACTGATCCCCGAGCCCCTGTTCGACAGCCAGATTGCTGCAGCAGCCGTGGGGCTTGGCGATTCCATCTCCTACGACAATCTGGTGCGCGAGCTGCTGGGCGAACAGATCGACAAGGGATCGCGCTTTACCGACTGGTCGCGCCGCCCTCTGTCTGACAAGCAAGCGGAGTACGCGCTCGCCGATGTGACCCATCTGCACAAGCTCTACCCGATCCTGCAGGAGAAGCTGGAGCAGTCAGGCCGCGAAGAGTGGCTGAAAGAGGAGCTGCGCCTTCTGACCAATCCGGAAACCTACCGGATGGATCCGGAGAATGCGTGGAAGCGGCTCAAACCCCGCAAGACAACCGCCAAATGGCTGGCGGCGATGAAGGCCGCCGCCCGCTGGCGCGAGATCGAGGCGCAGACCCGCGATATCCCGCGCAGCCGCGTGATGAAGGATGACGGGCTATACGAGCTGGCGCAGTCCGCGCCGGTGTCCCAGGAGCAGCTCGCCGCGCTGCGCGCTGTGCCGAAGGGCTTTGAACGCTCCAAACCTGCCGAGCGCCTGATAGAGATGATGCGCGAGGCGATGGCCGCGCCGGAAAAGCATGCGCCCAAGCTCGCCCGCCAGACCCATCTACCGAACAATATCGGGCCGGTCGTGGAGCTGTTGAAAGTGTTCCTGCGCGTCGTGGCCGAAGAGGAAGGCGTTGCGCCGCGCCTGATAGCCACAGTGCCGGACCTTGAACAGATCGCCGCAAGCGACAAGGCCGACGTGCCTGCCCTCTCCGGCTGGCGCTACAAGGTCTTTGGCGAGGCAGCATTGAAGCTGAAGCGCGGCGAGCTGGCGCTGATACTCGAGAATGGCAAGGTCGTTGCCATCGAGCTGGAGGACTAGGCGGGATCAAGCGCAGGCTTGAGGCCGAGCACGCTGGCCAGCGATTCAAACCGCGAGAACGCCCTCTCGACCACCAGGTCCTCGCGCCCCTTTTCCATGCCGAGCACCAGCTGGTTTTCCGAACGGGCAAGCGTGAAAAATTTCAGCACGCCCGCCGAACCGCCCGACAGGGCCGAGCCCAGCCTGATGCCATAGCCAAGCTGCAGTGCGGCCTCTTCCTGCGCGTCGTCCAGCATGCGGCGCGACGGGCATTCCTCCGGCCTTGGCCGCTTGCCGGCATAGCGGTGATGGATTGTCAGGGCCAGGAAAGCGCGCTCCGGGTGCGAGATGCCGCCAAAGGGCGCATACAAGACCTCGGTCGCCGCCAGCTCGGCGCGGTGGTCGGGATGCATGCGCGCGCCAAGCTGGGAGAGGCGGCAAGCCGCGCCGCGTAAGACATGGTCGCGTTCGTCATCAAAGACAGGTGCGCTGCCGGCAAACACAGGCTCCAGCCACGAGGCCAGCGCCGGGCCAAACTCCGGATCGCTGGCCGCGTGGCGCGCCATGGCTTCGGCACCAGCCAGCAACGGATCATGACGCTGCTCCAGCGCTGCGCTGCGGCTGAACGCAACCCCTTCACGCAGGCCGTTGGCCGAGAAGATCACGCGTTTGAACTTGCCGCGCTTGACGATGCGTTTGAGGAGCTGGGCCGCATAGGGCAGCGTGGTCGCCCGCTTGGAGGAGACGCCTGGCGTGGCGGCCAGTGACGCCTCGCTCTGCGCCATCGCGAAATCGGCCGCGCGTGCCACCTGCTGGGCGGACAGCGCATATTGATGAAGCAGGGTCAGCGGATAGCGGTCGAGCGCCATCGCCAGATGCGCAAACGAGCGCCACGCCCCGCCAACCGCATAAAAGTCTGGCCCGGAGCCGTCCAGCGCACCGGCGGCGGCGTCCAGACCGTCATCAATTTCGCCGCGCACGCGCTTGCTGTCGTCTCCATCGCCATTGAGTACCGATAGCGGCCCCAGCGGCAGCGAGAAGACCGGACCGATCTCGCGGCCCGTGAGGCGCGCGATCTCCAGGCTGGACCCACCCAGATCACCCACGACACCGCTGCCCGCGCCGATACCGGCCACGACCCCAAGGGCCGAGAGGCGCCCTTCCTCCTCGCCGGACAGGACTTCAATCTTCAACCCGGTCTCCGCTTGCGCCAGCTGGACAAACCCGGGTCCGTCTGAGCACTCGCGCACGGCTGCGGTGGCAACCGCGTGCCGGTCCCTGATCCCCTTGGCATCGAGAAGACTGGAAAACCGGCGCAAGGTGACAAGCGCGGTCTTCACACCATCCGGGTTCAGCGAACCGCGCGAGCCCGCGCCCTTGCCAAGCCCTGCCATCGTCTTCTCGTTGAAGACAGGCCACAACGCGCCGTCTTCAAGCCGGTACTGGACCAGGCGCACCGAATTGGAGCCGATATCGATGACGGCTATGTCCCGGCCCGCCGGGCCAGGCTTTTTGCCCTTGTGCAGCCTCATGAGCGCCGTGCCAGCTGCGGCACCGAGGGCGGCTGGTCATTGCGCAAGGCCTCACCACGCCCCGAGAGGGAGGGGTTGGTCATGAAATAGTCGTGCGCACTGAAGGGCATGGAAATGCCTTGCGTGTTGACGCGCGTATAGCTGCCATCGGGGTTCATATACCAGCTCTGCGCCTCGTCATTGAGATTGGCGACCATGATCTGGTCGAGAACCTGCCGGTGGACCGTCGGGTTCACCACCGGGCACAGCGTCTCGATACGCCGGTCCAGATTGCGCGGCATCCAGTCAGCCGAGGAGATCCACACCTCTGCCTTCGCCGACGGCATGACCTCGCCATTGGCAAAGCAGACAATGCGCGAATGCTCCAGAAAGCGGCCCACAATGGACTTGACCCGGATATTCTCCGACAGGCCCGGCACGCCGGGGCGCAGGCAGCAAATGCCCCGCACGATCAGATCCACGCGCACGCCCGCCTGGCTGGCTTCGTAGAGCGCGTCGATGATCTCGGGGTGGACCACCGAATTCATCTTCGCCCAGACAGCAGCGGGCTTGCCGGCACGGGCATTGTCCGCCTCGCGGCGGATTTTCTCCACCAGCAATTCCTTCATGCCCAGCGGCGAGATCGACAGGCGCTCCAGCCCGGTCGGTCGGGCATAGCCCGTCACATAATTGAAAATCCGCCCTGCATCACGGCCAAAGGCCGGATCAGCGGTGAACAGGGAGAGGTCGGTGTAGATGCGCGCGGTGATGGGGTGGTAATTGCCAGTGCCGAAATGGGCATAGGTGCGAAGGGTCGCGCCCTCGCGCCGCACCACCAGTGAAATCTTGGCGTGGGTCTTGTACTCGACGAAACCATAAACGACCTGCACGCCCGCGCGCTCCAGATCGCGCGCCCATTTCAGATTGGCTTCCTCGTCAAACCGGGCTTTGAGCTCCACCAGCGCGGTGACGTTCTTGCCAGCTTCCGCTGCCTCGATCAGAGCGGCGACGATGGGGGAGTTTTTCGAGGTGCGGTAAAGCGTCTGCTTGATGGCCACGACATCAGGATCGTTGGCCGCCTGACGCAGGAACTGCACCACCACATCGAAGCTTTCATAAGGATGGTGGACGATCAGATCCTTGGCGCGGATGGCCGCAAAACAGTCCCCGCCATGATCCTTGATGCGCTCAGGAAAGCGCGGCTCGTAGGGCTCGAATTTCAGCTCAGGCCGGTCATCGGGAATGAGCTGCGAAAGCTGGGCGAGGCCCAGATTGCCATCCACCAGCACGACATCGCGCGATTCTGCGTGCAATTGCTGGATGATGAAGCGGCGCAGCTCCTCCGGCATCGAGGCTTCCAGCTTCAGCCGCACCAGCACGCCGCGCCGGCGCTGTTTCAGGCGCGCCTCGAACTCGCGCACCAGGTCTTCAGCCTCTTCCTCGATCTCGATATCGCTGTCGCGGATAATGCGGAATGCGCCCTTGCCCAGCAAATCATAGCCGGGGAACAGCGCATCCACGAAGACGATCAGCACGTCCTCAAGCGCGATATAGCGCCTTACGGGCCTGCCGTGCCGGTCCTTGCGGGTACAGGGAATGTCTACAAAGCGCTTCACGCCGGCAGGCAGCGGCAGGAGCGCGTTCATCACCTTGCCGTCGCGCTGGCGTTTCAGCTTTAGCACGATGGCAAAGCCCAGATTGGGAATGAACGGAAACGGGTGTGCCGGATCGATGGCCAGCGGTGTGATCACGGGCAGCGTGTGGGCGAGAAAGTCGTCCCGCAACCAGGCGCGTTCGGCGCGGGTCAGCTCGTCCGGATTGAGCAGTTGCACGCCGTCCTTGCCCATCAGAACGCGCAATTCCTGCCAGCGCTCATGCTGGGTGCGCATGAGCCGGGACGCGGCCTCATTGATACGCTCCAGCTGCTCGGTGACGGTCAGCCCGTCCTGCCCGGCGCGGTCCACACCATTGCGCAACTGCGCGCGCAGGCCCGCGACGCGCACCATATAGAACTCATCGAGATTGCTGGCAGAGATGGACAGGAAGCGCAGCCGCTCCAGCACCGGGTGCGCCGGGTTTTCCGCTTCCTCCAGCACACGCTGGTTAAACTGCAGCCAGGACAGTTCCCGGTTCAGGAAGCGCTCGGGCGAGTCCATCAGTCCGTCGCTGGCCTGCTGACGATCGGGGCCGGCCGGGACGCTGGCGGGCACACCTTCCACAATATCGGTCATGACCGCGCGCCGCTCTCCTGATCGGGGTTGCTGTCTGCTGATAGTCCAGCCAGCACGTCGCGTGCAAGCACACGCGTGACGCTGCTCTTGCCGGCCAGAGCCGCGTTGTCGAGGCGAGCGACAAGCAGCCGGGCGAAATCCACCGAGCGCTCCATCCGTGTGAGCAGGTAATCGAGAACACCGGGGCTGAGCGGCGTGCGCCGGTCGCGGAACAGCTTCTCGAGCACCTGCCGCAGCAGGGCATCGTCCGGCTCCTGCAACACAGCCGCCTCCGCTGCGCTGAGCCGGGAGGCCAGATCAGGCAAGGCAATCGGCCAGCTGCGTGCCGGCAAGCGGCCCGTCAGCAACACGCTGATACCGGAATCGCCCGCAGCCCGGTTGAGCAGGTGGAACAGGCCCAGCTCATCCACGCCCTGATCGCCATCCTCGATCACCACGCTGGCACCGCGCTGTATCGACTTGAGCGCCGCCGATATATCCTGCCGGTCCACCCGGGACGCGCCTGTGCGCTGCTGCCACATATGAGCCAGATGGGTTTTGCCTGCCCCTGCCGGGCCCGTCAGCACCAGATGGCCCATACGCCAGCGCGGCCAGCGATTCACCAGCGCCAGCGCAGCCGCGTTGGCTTCGCTTACAGCAAAGCTCTCCGGGCGGTAGTCCGGCTCAAGGGCGAGATCCAGGGCAAGCTGGGGAGTTGCCATCTGCTGTATCAGTTGCGCGTGCGCGCCACCCAGCCCAGCCCACGCTCTTCCTCAAGCCGCGCGCCGCGCTGGGCCAGCTCGCGTACGAGCTGAGCCCGCTCTCCGCGATGGGTGATCGTCATCACCGCGCCGGTGGTCGTGACCGCATCAAGCCGGGCGTTGGAAATGAGGGAGGCGCCGGTTATCGCGCGTTGCAGCGAGCGCCATTGCCCGATCGAGTCGTAGAGTACCGAGACCGTGATCTCGCTGGCTTCGCCGCCGCGCACCACGACCTCGCGCTTCCAGCCCTCCTGCGCGGTCTGAACAATGCGCCGGGCGAGCTCGTTATAGCCGCTCTGGCTGGCAGCGGACTCAAGTTCGGACGCCACGGCGTCAGGGCCGGAAAAATCATACACGGTTCCGCTGGCGCGGATAATGCCCTCTCCCTCGCGCGCGGTGATGACCGCCACGCGGGTAACACCGTAAAGGGAAGCCAGCTCGCGCAAGGCGAACTCGTCACCGGACTGCGCTATGGATGCACTGATCACATTGCGCCCGACCGGCACGGCGTCATCACCCTCACCCGTCATCCTTGAGCCAAGGCCGATGAAGGGCGTCAGGGCATTGGCGTGTGCGCCGGAAAGCCAGGCCTCATACCAGCTGCCACCCCAGAGACCCGCGCTCCCGTCGCGCTCCACCACCGGAATGACCAGCGTGCGCGCCGCTTGCGATTCGACGAAGGGGATGTTCTGCCCGCGCAGATAGCTGCGCACCGAACGCGCATCGAAATTCACCGTCATGTTGGCGATATAGCGGTTGGCAGAGCGTCGCTCGTCAGCCACCTGAAGCCCGGCGACCATTTCCTGGGCCACATCAGCGGGAATGGACGTCACGCCGGCATTGATCCGGTCCTCCGGCAGTGTCAGCCGCTCCAGAAGCGCTTGCGCTGCAGCGATCTGGCCTGAGCGGAAGGCTGCCGCCTGCGCCTCGGTGGTGGTGCCCGCGCGTTCATCGACCGGGACGCCTGTCACCGTGAATACGTCCTGCGCGCTGGCAGGCATCGCCAGGAAGGCCACACACAGGATTGCCGTCAGCAGAGCGGCAGCGGCAGCCTGCGTCCGGTGGGTGAGATGGGTCATGGTGGCGATCCTGACTGAAATTGAAGCGTTGGCCCTGACTATACCCTGACCCGCGCCCCGGTGAAGGGCTTACAGGCTGTGGAGCCCTGATCTTCCATCATAATACACCCGATCCGCCGCGTGGGGGTAAGTGACACGTCATTGCCCGCAAGCGGCTGATTTCACGCGCCTGTTGTGACAGCGAAGCGGGGACAGGCGCTATTTACAGACCCGCCCTCTTGCCAAGCCGCCCCCCTTGCAGTTGTTTGCGCGAGAATCCCGATCCCTATGCCGGAGCGACGATCTTGGCCAGCAACCCGCCCTCACAAGGCCTCACCTATGCCTCTGCCGGTGTCGACATCGACGCGGGTGACGCCCTCGTAGAGGCCATCAAGCCGCTGGCAAAATCCACCGCCCGGCCCGGCGCGGCAGCAGACCTTGGCGGGTTTGGCGGCGCGTTTGATCTGAAAGCCGCAGGCTTCAACGATCCGATTCTGGTCTCCGGCACGGACGGGGTGGGTACCAAGCTGCGCCTGGCCATCGATACCGGCATTGTCGACACGGTCGGCATCGATCTCGTTGCCATGTGCGTCAATGACGTGCTGGCGCAGGGCGCTGAGCCCTTGTTCTTCCTCGACTATTTCGCCACCGGCAAGCTCGACCCGGCGCGCGGCGCGGAGATCGTCAAAGGCATTGCCGCCGGGTGCCGCCTTGCGGGCTGCGCGCTCATTGGCGGGGAAACGGCTGAAATGCCGGGCATGTATGAGGGCGAGGATTTCGATCTGGCAGGCTTTGTCGTCGGCGCAGCCGAGCGCGGCAACCTCCTGCCCCGCGAAGCCGACATGATGGCTGGTGATGTGCTGATCGGGCTGGCCTCCTCCGGCCCGCATTCCAATGGCTATTCGCTTGTGCGCCGCGTGATCGAGCATGCTGGCCTGAAGTTCGACAGCGAGGCGCCCTTCGCGCCGGGCCGCAAGCTCGGTGAAGCGCTGCTGGAGCCAACCCGCATCTACGTCAAATCGCTGATGCCACTGGTGCGCGCCGGGAAAATCAAAGGCCTCGCCCACATTACCGGCGGCGGCATCACCGAGAACACGCCCCGCATGCTCCCCGATCACCTCGGCTTCGAGGTGGATTATGCGAGCTTTGAACGCCCCGCCGTCTTCCGCTGGCTGGAAAGCGCGGGCGGCATTGCGGAAAGCGAAATGCGCCGCACCTTCAATTGCGGGATCGGCATGATCGCCGCTGTCGCTGCCGAAGACGCCGATGACGTGCTCGCTGCTCTGAAAGACGCAGGCGAGACCGCTGCCATCATCGGCCATCTGACCGCGAAATGATCGCCAAGACGCCGATTGCCGTCCTCATCTCCGGGCGCGGATCAAACCTGCAATGCCTGATCGATGCCTGCGCGCAGCCGGACTACCCCGCCCGCATCGTGGCCGTGATCTCCAACCGGCCTGACGCCTATGGGCTGGAGCGCGCAAGAGAAGCGGGCATCGCCGCCATCGCCATCGACCACAAGGCCTATGAGACTCGCGAAGACTTCGAAGCCGCGCTGGACGCAGCCTTGCGCGAGGCGGGCGCAGAGTTTGTCTGCCTTGCCGGTTTCATGCGCATCCTCACCGAAGGCTTCGTGAACCAGTGGGCCGGGCGGATGATCAATATCCACCCCTCCCTGCTGCCGAAATTCAAGGGCGTGGACACGCATGCGCGCGCAATCGAGGCAGGCGAAGCCGAACATGGCTGCACCGTCCACTGGGTCACGCCTGGCATGGATGAAGGCCCGGTGATTGCGCAGGCCCGCGTGCCGGTCCTCCCCGGCGATACGCCCGAAACGCTCGCCGCGCGCGTGCTGGTGGAGGAGCACCGTCTCTATCCGGAAGCGCTGAAACTGGCTTTGGAAAAGGCATAGAGCATCACTGACGACATCATCCTTGATGAGAGCCTGATCACCGAGCGCTTCGTGAAAGCGTCCGGGCCGGGCGGTCAGCATGTGAACAAGACCGCCAGCGCGGTGCAGCTGCGTTATGACGTCGCCGCAAGCGCGCTCGACCCCGCCATCAAGCAGCGGCTCGTCCGCCTGGCGGGCAGCCGCAGGACGCAGGACGGCGTGCTGATCCTGCACGTGGAGGATCACCGCTCGCAGGAGCGCAATCGCGCGGAGGCTCGCGCCCGCCTGATACGCCTGATCCGGCAGGCCAGCCGCAAGCCCAAGCCGCGCATCAAATCCCGCCCGTCCTTAAGCTCTATCAAGCGTCAGAAAGACGCCAAGGCGAAGAAGGGCCAGACCAAGGCCCTGCGGAAAAAGCCGGGGATCGATTAGGGGGGAAACCTTCCACTGAAACCCCGGACGCGAAGCGATCCGGGGCCTCTCTCCGCCTCCCCTGCACCAGATCCCGGCTCTACGCTGCGCTTGGCCGGGATTTCAGGGAATCGCGAAAGCGATCATCCCGCCAGCAATCTGGCGCCCGGCCCTTCACGGCTGAGCGCATCGCCCGGATTGCGCAAGGGGCAGTCGGTCAGCGACAGGCACCCGCAGCCAATGCAGCCCTCCAGCTCGTCTTTCAGCTGGGTCAGCGCCGTGATGCGTGCAGCCAGCGTGGCTTTCCAGCCCGCCGATAGCTTCGCCCAGTCCGCCGCATCAGGCGTGCGCCTTGCAGGCAGCGCATCGAGCGCGGCGGCGATTTCAGCCAGCGGCACCCCTGCGCGCTGTGCCACGCGGATCACGGCAACCCGGCGCAGCATGTCGCGGCCATA
>ERZ869909.2296-NODE-2296-length-12976-cov-4.877432_pt1 | contig 12976 bp, 8 predicted proteins | sample MGYA00520892_ERZ869909 | MGnify/ENA primary metagenome ERZ869909 (study PRJEB32215, sample SAMEA104723947) | bioreactor metagenome | biome: bioreactor; feature: anaerobic bioreactor; material: water | place: China | collected 2015-03-12 ... | reverse complement strand
GGCGCTGGGCGCCCGGCGGCATCGCCGACGGCGCCGCTCGAGCCGGGTACGGCGCCCGGGGGGCGCTCCCGACGCGCGCCGCCAGCGCGCGCGGTGACGACAGGCTCGAGATCGCCAACCCCTTCGCGTCGACGACCTCTGCGCTGGGGCCCGTTGGCGCCAGCCTGGCTTCCGAGCTCGTCGCAGACATGCACGACTCCCCCACCGTCCCCAACCCGATCCTGAGCGACGACGGCGACGGGTTCAGCGAAGCGATCACCGGTGTGCACCTCCGCGAGCCGGCGGCGGGCAGCGGCGTGGGGATCGGCTTCGCGACGTCGGAGTTCAACGAGCTGGTGCCCGATCGCAGCCCGGTCGCGCCGACGAACCGCGGCGGGGACGTCGCGCCACGGGCGCCGGAGCGTGCTGCCGCGCCAGAGCGTACCGCCGTACCCGAGCGCGTCGCCATGCCCGAGCGCGTCGCCATGCCCGAGCGTGTCGTGGCACCCGAGCGAGCCGTCGCACCCGAGCGAGCCGTCGCACCCGAGCGTGTCGCGCCCGCTGCCCGCAACGCTGACGGTGGCGTCGCCGGTGGCGCGGAGCTCGCCGCCGGTCCGGCGATCATCGAGTCCGAGGCGCGGCGCCAGCGCAAGTCCGCCGTCGAGCTGGAGCGGGAGGCCCTCGCCAACGCCCGCGCCGGCCAGGTCAACGAGGGCTGGCAGCTGCCGCCCCTCCAGTTCCTCAAGTACGAGGAGCAGGACCCGTCGCGGGTCGACCACGAGGCCCTGCGCGAGATGGCCGTCCGCCTCGAGGAGGTCCTGGGCAACTACAAGGTCGCCGGGCGTGTCACCGGCATCTGCCCGGGCCCGGTCGTCACCCGCTTCGAGTTCGAGCCGGAGCCGGGCATCAAGCTCAGCCGGATCAGCCCCCTGTCCGACGACGTCGCGATGGCGCTGCGTGCCGAGAAGGTCCGCATCATCGCGCCGATCCCCGGAAAGGGCTGCGTGGGGATCGAGATCCCCAACGAGCACCGCGAGACCGTCTACCTCAAGGAGATCCTCGTCGACCGCCGCTTCACGACGGCGCGCTCGAAGCTCACCATGGCCCTGGGCAAGGACATCGAGGGCTTCCCCGTCGTCGCGGACCTCGCGAAGATGCCGCACCTGCTCGTCGCCGGCACCACCGGCTCGGGCAAGTCGGTGTCGGTCAACGCCATGATCACCAGCCTGCTGTACAACGCCTCGCCCGACGAGGTCCGGCTGATCCTCATCGACCCCAAGCAGCTGGAGTTCGCCATCTACGAGGACGTGCCGCACCTGCTGCTGCCCGTCGTGACCGACCCCAGCAAGGCCGCGACCGCCCTGGGCTGGGCCGTCGTCGAGATGGAGCGGCGCTACAAGCTCATGAAGGAGCTCAAGGTCCGCAACATCGAGGGCTACAACGCCCGCCTCGAGGAGCTCGAGGCCGCGCTGCAGGGCCGCGAGGTGCGCCGGCAGCAGATCATCGACGAGGGCGAGGCCGGCGACGACGGCGTGTACGAGCCGGAGGTCGAGGCGCTGTCCACCGAGGAGCTGCGCGACCGGCGGCGGCTGCGCGAGTTCGCCGACCTGCTGGCCGAGTCCGAGGACGACGGCCGCCCGCGACACCGCCACATGCCGTACATCGTCGTCGTCGTCGACGAGTTCGCCGACCTGATGATGGTCGCCGGCAAGGAGGTCGAGACCTCCGTCGCGCGCATCGCCCAGAAGGCGCGCGCGGCCGGCATCCACTGCATCCTCGCGACGCAGCGGCCCTCCGTCGACGTGCTCACCGGCCTCATCAAGTCGAACTTCCCCACCCGCATGTCCTTCCGGCTGATCTCCGGCATCGACAGCCGCACCGTGCTCGACACCCAGGGCGCGGAGAACCTGCTGGGCATGGGCGACATGCTGTACCGGCCGCCGGGCTCGTCCGAGCTGGTCCGCGTCCACGGCGCCTTCGTCGACGAAGGCGAGATCGAGCGGGTCGTCGAGTTCCTCAAGGAGCAGCGCGAGGCAGAGTACGACGAGTCGATCCTGAGCGCGCCCGTCAACGAGGGCGGCGGCTCGGGCGACGAGGCGGTCGACGAGCTGTACGACGAGGCCGTCGAGGTGTGCCGGGAGGTGGGCTACGCCTCGATCTCGATGATCCAGCGCAAGCTGCGCATCGGCTACAACCGGGCCGCGCGCATCGTCGAGGAGATGGAGCGCCAGGGCCTGGTCGGGCCGGCCTCCGGCGGCAGCGCGCGGCGGGAGATGCTGGCGTAGCGGGTCGGCCCGCGGCTCGGTTCGCGGCGTGGCTCGGTTCGCGGCGTGGCTCGGTTCGCGGCGTGGCTCAGTCCGCGGCGCGGCTCAGTCCGCGGCGCGGCTCCGTTCGCGGCGCGGCTCAGCCCTTTGGGACCTTCGCCCAGTCCGCCATGAAGCGCTCGATGCCCGAGTCCGTGAGCGGGTGCTTCACCAGCTGGCGGATCACGCTGAACGGGATCGTCGCGACGTGGGCGCCCATCAGCGCGGCCTCGACGACGTGCACGGGGCTGCGCACGGAGGCGACGAGGACCTCCGTCTGGAGGTTGTCGTAGTTGTTGAAGATCTGGACGCACTGCTGGATCAGGTCCATGCCCACGTGCGCGATGTCGTCGAGCCGGCCCACGAACGGGGAGACCCACGTCGCGCCCGCCTTGGCCGCCAGCAGCGCCTGCGCCGGCGAGAAGCACAGCGTGACGTTCGTGCGGATGCCGTCGTTCGTGAGCGCCTTGCAGGCCTTGAGGCCCTCGACCGTGAGCGGCAGCTTGACGACGATGTTCGGGTGAATCTCCGCAAGGCCGCGGCCCTCTGCCTCGAGCTCCGCCGCTGACTCGCTGACCGCCTCCGCGGACACGGGCCCGTCAACGACGGCGCAGATGTCGTTGAGCACGTCGTGGAACGGCCGCCCGCTCTTCGCGACCAGGGACGGGTTGGTGGTCACGCCGTCGAGCACGCCCAGCGAGGCGGCTTCGCGGATCTCGTCGATGTCTGCGCTGTCGATGAAGAACTTCATGGCGGGCTCCTGGGGTCCTGCTACAGGGTAGGGACCGGCTATCAGGTCACGGTTGCCGGTGCAATCCGACAGCAGCGGGTGAGCGGTCATGGGTGAACGGCGACGCATCTACGTGATCAGCGACGCGACGGGCAACACGGCAGAGCAGATGGTGCGCGCCGCGCTGGTCCAGTTCGACGTCGCTCCCCCGGCGCTCCGCATCCTGCCGCGGGTGCGCACGCTGGGTGACATCGACGAGGCGATCAACGCCGCGGCGCGATCCGACGCGCTCGTCGTGCACACCCTCGTCAACCCGATGCTCGTCGACCACCTCCACCGCCGCGCCCGGGAGTTGTCGCTGGACTGCGTCGACCTGATCGGCCCGCTGCTGCTGTCGCTGGGCGACTGGCTCGAGGTCCGGCCGGTCGGGCGCCCCGGTCACGGGCGCGCGCTGGACGACAGCTACTACCGCCGCATGGAGGCGCTGGAGTTCACGGTCAACGCGGACGACGGGCGCGGCATCGGCCGCCTGAGCCGCGCTGACATCGTGCTCGTGGGCGTCAGCCGCACGAGCAAGACGCCGGTCGCGACCTACCTCGCCGGCCAGGGCTACAAGGTCGCCAACGTCCCGATCGTGCACGGCATGCCGGTCCCGGACGAGCTGCTGACCCTGGGCCCGGGGCGGGTCTACGCCCTGACGATCGACGCGGCGAAGCTCGTCGACATCCGCGCCAACCGGCTCTCCCAGCTGGGCGTGGGCACCTCCGGCGACTACGCGGACCGGGACCGGGTCCTCGACGAGCTGCGCTCCGCCCACGCGCTGTACCGGCGCCACGGCTGGCCGGTGATCAACGTGACGCACCAGGCGGTCGAGGAGACCGCGTCGTGGATCCTGCGCCACCGCGCGCAGCGCATCGCGGATGACGGGTCGTCATCCGGACCGGCCTGAGCGAGCACCTGCCGCAGAGAGGTGCGCAGAGAGGTGGCCGTCGAGCGGGATCCGGTGCCAGGCCGAATCAGGGAAGGACGGGCGGGTCCTCAGGGCGTGGTTGGCACGCCGTGCTGGTGGCCGTCGTCGTGCTGGTGGCCGTCGTCGTGCTGGTGGCCGTCATGGTGCTGGTGGCCGTCGTCGTGCTGCTGGCCGTCATGGTGCTGGTGGTCGTCGTCGTGCTGATCATCCTGCTGGATCGGGACGAGTGGCACGTCGATGATGATGGCGGGTTCTTCCTCGTCTCCGGGCAGCTCGTCGCTCTGGGGTTCCGGCTCCGGAGGCGTGGTGTCGTCGTCGCCGCCGCGCAGGATGTTGATCATGAGGACGAGGACGAGGCCAAAGAGGACGATGGTGAGCAGGCCCAGGATGGTGATGAGGCGGGTGTTGTCCGGCTCTTCGATTGCCTCGGGCTCGGGGTCCGCGCTGGCCGCGGCGGCAGGCGCTGCGGTGGCGGTGGCCTGTCGCTGGAGCTCGTCGATGGGCTTCGAGAAGTCGAGCGCGGTGGTGGCGCCGGTCTTTCCCGGGCCGTCGGCGTCGAGGCGCGCTGCGGCTTCTGCCGCGGCTGCGTCCCGCTCCTTCGCGAGCAGCTCCTGGGTGGAGGGTCCGCGCGGTGGGTGTTCGACGACGAACTCGCCGTCGTGTGCCGGCGCGGCGGGTCCCCAGCGGACGAGCTGGACGGTGATGTTGTCGTGGCCGCCGGCTTCGTTGGCGCGCTCGATGAGGCGGTCCGCGGCCTGGTCAGCCGGCAGGTTGCTCATGAGGTGGGCGATCTCCTGTTCGGAGATCATGCCGCTCAGGCCATCGGAGCACAGGAGGTAGAGGTCGCCGTCCTGGAGGTCGAGGACCTCGGGTCCGTGCTCGACCTCGACGACGGGTTGGCCGCCCAGTGAGCGGCTGATGACGTTGGAGTTGGGGTGGTTTTCGGCTTCCTCGGGGGTGAGGATGCCGTCGTCGACGAGCCGCTGGACCATGGTGTGGTCGCGGGTGAGTCGGCGGAGCGTGGTGCCGCGGAGCCGGTAGATGCGGCTGTCGCCGACGTGCGCGACGTGCGCCTGGGCGCGGTCGGTGTCGACGGCGAGCACGACCACGGTGGTGCCCATGCCGCGGAGCTCGCGGCGTTCGCGCGACATCTCGTGGATGGCGGTGTTCGCGGCGAGGACGGCGGCCTCGATGCGCTCCTGGATGGGGCGGTCGGCGGTCGCGGCGAGGGTCTGCTCGATGGTGTCGATGCCCAGCCGGGAGGCGGTCGAGCCTCCGGCGTGGCCGCCCATGCCGTCGCAGACGATGAAGAACTCGACCGGGCCGTCGCGCAGCGAACCCAGATGATCCTGGTTTTCGCTCCGCTCCCTGCCGACGTCGGTACGAGGTTCAAATACGATTTTGCCGGTCATCTTCCGTCCGCCAGATGCTGCTGCTCGGTCCGGTGGCTGTAGCACGAACCCGAACGCACATGCAACGCGGCTGACGGAGCGGTGGCTGGCTGGCTCAGGCGGTCCGCGTCAGACGGCTTCGCGGAACCGGTAGCCGACGCCGCGGACGGTCTCCACGTAGTCGCGCGCGCTGCCCAGCTTGTCGCGCAGGCGCTTGACGTGGGTGTCGACGGTGCGCTCCGTCACCTCGACGTCCATGCCCCAGACGTCGTCGATCAGGCGCTCCCTGCTCTGCACGCGCCCGCGCCGCTCCATGAACACCTGGAGCAGCTGGAACTCGAGGAAGGTGAGCGTCACCGGCTCGTCGTCGACCCAGACCTGGTGCCGCACCGGGTCGAGGCGCACCGGCCCGAAGGTGATGACCTCCTCGCTGGTGGCGCCGGGCGCGCTGGTGCGCAGGCGGCGGGTCACGGCCTTGATGCGCAGCATGAGCTCACGGACGGAGAACGGCTTGACGACGTAGTCGTCCGCGCCCAGCTCGAAGCCGACGACGCGGTCGATCTCCTCGCTGCGCGCCGACACGATGATGATCGCGGTGTTGCGGAACGCGTCCTCCTTGCGGAGCTGGCGGCAGACCTCGACGCCCGACATGTCGGGCAGCATCAGATCGAGCAGCACGACGTCCGGCCGCTCCCGCCGCGCGATCTCCAGCGCCTCGGCCCCCGTCACCGCCCGGTGACAGGTGTAGCCGTGGGCACGCGCGTTCAGCACGATCAGCTTCTGAAGATCCTCTTCGTCTTCAACCACCAGAATCTTCTGCGACATCACAGGCCTCGAGCCATCAGGGACGGTCACGCCCCGCGTCGCTCCTGCGTCCCGGGGGCAGGCAGGGTGCTACCGGGCGCGGTTGACGGTTCGTTGACGCGATTGTGACAAGTGCTGCCGCGCCGACACCCCGCCGCCGGAACCCTCGCCGCGGCTCGAAGAGCGCGTCACGACGACACCTCCGCGCCACGAACGCGCTCGAGCCCACCTCCCGACCGTCCCGGCGCACGCAACGCAAAAAAGACCCGCGCGTCACGCGGCTGTCACGGAGCCCCCCTAACGGACGCCCTGCACGATCAGGCGACCCGTATCCACGGCAGGTGCTCCATGGCATCCACATCTTCCTCAAGCGCCTTCCAGGCGCTCCCGGGACAGCAGACGAGGCCCGCGAACCCGCAGCGCCAGGACCCGCCCGGTGGCAATGCGCCCGGCGCACCCGCCGGCGGGCCGCAGCGTGATCCGGACGAGGACCGCGTCCGGCGGCGGAGCCTCTTCCTGCTGATCTTCGGCTCGAACATCGCCTTCGTCGCGTTGCTGATCTCCTTCCTCCTGAACTTCGGCTCCTGGTCCGTCTTCCGCTACTGGGTCGTGCCGCCGCCGCGCGACGACGGCTCCCAGATGCTCAACTCCCGCTACCTGCGCTTCATGGATATCGAGCCGCCCGAGGTGCAGGAGCAGCCCGAGCAGGAGGACGAGGTCGCGACCATCATCCAGGACGCGCCGCCGGAGCCGGAACCCGAACCGGAGCCTGAGCCGGAGGTCGCGCCGGAGCCCGAGCCGGAGATCGACGAGCCCGAGCCCCCGCCCGTCGTCGAACCCCCGGTCCTGGACCCCGCGCCCGGCCTGAACGTCGATCTGCTCGGCGGCTCCGGGACCGGCGGCGTCGCCATCCAGACCGGCGCCGGAGGACCGGCCGGTGGCACCGGGACAGGCACCCGCCGCGAGGAGCGCGCCGCCCAGCGTGAGGAGCGCCAGGAGCAGGCCCGCCAGCAACAGCGCCGCCAGCCCGTCCAGCTCGAGGACACCAGCATCCCGCCCCAGCTCCTCGCCCAGGATCCGCCGCTTGGCTACCCGCGCGAGTTCCGCGAGCGCGGCATCGAAGGGCGCGTCGTCGTCAGCTGCATCATCACCGAGCGCGGCGAAGTGCGCGCCTGCCGCCACCGCAGCGGCCCGCCGGAGCTTGGCGAGTACGCCATCTCCATCGTGCGCCAATGGCGCTTCGAGCCCGGACGAGACCACGACAACCGACGGGTCCCCGTCGTCTACACGTTCCGCTTCCCGTTCCGACTCCGCTGAGCCCGCGCGCCGCCCGCGTTCGTGGCGGCAGCTGCCTTCAGGCCACATCACGAGATCAAGCAAGCCATGATCATCGCTCGTAACAGGCGCACACGTCTGCGCATGATGCTCGCCGTGTGCCTCGCGTTCGGCGCGACCGCCCCGCTCGCGCCAGCCCGCGACGCCGCCGCACAGCCCGGCCCGGGGGGCGAGTTCGCCCCCACCTGGGACGACGACGAGGACGACGACGACAGCGTGGATGAGGGCCCGAGCGGCACGTTCGCGCCGTCGTGGGATGACGACGAGGACGACAGCGTGGACGCAGGCCCGAGCGGCACGTTCGCGCCGTCGTGGGATGACGACGAGGACGACAGCGGGGACGCGGGTCCGAGCGGCACGTTCGCGCCGTCGTGGGATGACGACGAGGACGACAGCGTGGATGAGGGCCCGAGCGGCACGTTCGCGCCGTCGTGGGATGACGACGAGGACGACAGCGTGGATGAGGGCCCGAGCGGCACGTTCGCGCCGTCGTGGGATGACGACGAGGACGACGACGGCATGGGAGGTGACTTCGCGCCGTCATGGGACGACGAGGACGACGAGGACGACGAGGAAGGCATGGGCAGCGACTTCGCGCCGTCATGGGACGACGACGAGGACGACGACTGGCGCAGCAACCTGCCGGAGGACGACGACGAGGAGTACTACATGCGCATGTGGGAGACCCTCGATCGCGCCGCAGACGCCGATGAGTTCGTCGAACCCGAGGGGGACGAGCTGCCCGAGGGCCTGGGCCGCATCGCCGGCGTGGTGCTCGACGACGAGTTCAACGCCCCGCTGGGCGACGTCACCGTCGCGATCGACGAGACGAACCAGCGCGCGGTCACCGGGCCGTCCGGGGTCTTCCACTTCGACCTCGAGCCGGGCGTCTACACCGTGCGCTTCCGCGGCCTGGGCTACCAGACCCGCGCCTTCCAGATCGAGGTCTTCGACGGCGAGGTCGCCGAGTTCGGCAACGTGCGCATGGGTGAGGACAGCGCGACGGCCATGACGATCGAGGTGCAGGGGCGGATGGATCGCAACACCGGCGCAGCGCAGCTGGTGCAGCGGCGCCAGGCCGGTACGACCCGCGACGCGATCAGCGCGGAGACGATCAGCCGCTCCGGCGACTCCAGCGCCAGCGAGGCGGCGCGGCGGGTCGTCAGCGTCACCGTCGTCGACGGCCGCTACGCCGTCATTCGCGGCCTGAGCGGCCGCTACAACCAGGTGCTCATCAACGGCATCCCGGCGCCCATCCTCAACCCCTACTACCAGGCGGTCGAGCTCGACATGTTCCCGTCGTCCGTGCTCGCCGGCATGGCCATCTACAAGGTGCCCAGCGCGGACCTGCTCGGCGACTTCGCCGGCGGCCTGCTCGAGATCGAGACCAGCGACTTCTCGGAGGACTTCGACCTGCGGCTGAGCTTCGGGTTGAGCGGCGACACGATGACGACCTTCCAGCAGGTGCAGCGCTACGACGGCGGCCGCCTCGACTGGCTGGGCTTCGACGACGGCACCCGGCGCCTGCCGGACGCGTTCGACCTCGGGCCGCTCGAGATCAACGCGCTGCGCGATCGCTACGGGCTGACCCGCGGTGAGGCGCAGGACCTGATCAACCAGATCGCGCGCACCCTCGACAACAACTGGGACTACAACGGGACCACGGCGCTGCCGCGGCTGAGCCTGGGCGGGACCGTGTCCGACACGGTCGAGTTCGAGGGAGACCGCGCGCTGTCGTACCGGCTCACCTTCAACTACCGCGAAGGGTTCCGGCGCCGCACCGGGTTCGTCGGTGAGACCGAGTTCGCGGACTTCGAGCCGATCCTGGGCGACCGTGAGCTCAACACGTTCTCGGTCAACTGGGGCATCCTGGGCTCCGCGCGCTACGACTTCGACGCGAACAACGAGCTGACGTTCGTCACGCTGTTCAACAACACCGGCGAGGACCGGGTCGGCACGCGCATCGGCTTCGTGCCCAGCTACAGCGCCGTGCAGGACCGCTACGAGCTGACGTTCGTCAACCGGCGCACGCTGTTCACGCAGCTCGTCGGGGCGCACCGCGACCTGCCCGGCAACAGCGACCTGACGTGGTCGTTCGCCGTCGCGCAGGGCCGCAGCTACCGCCCGGACCAGCGCTTCATGGCGTACATCCAGCGCGGCGACGAGTTCCGGTTCGGCCAGGACCCCGGCAGCGGGGAGCGCTTCTTCGAGGACCTGGGCCAGGTCGAGTACACCGGCCGGTTCGACTGGGCGTTCCAGCTGGGCGACGAGTTCCGCCGCCGCCAGATCGGCCTGGGCGCGATCGCCCGGTACAGCGACCGTGACTTCCGCTCGCGCCGCTTCCGCTACACGCTGAGCGGCGCCACGGACGAGCAGGCGCAGCTGCCGCCCGAGCAGCTGCTGGCTCCCGAGAACGTCGGCGACTTCGTGCGCCTGCGTGAGTTCACGACGCCCACCGACAACTACGACCTGACCTCGCTGCTCGTGGGCGGCTACCTGCGGGCAGACATCGAGGTCAACGACTGGCTGCGCCTCGTCGCCGGCAGCCGCCTCGAGCTCTTCGAGCAGGAGATCACCGCCGAGGGCATCCCCGAGGGCACCGGCCAACGCACGGACGTCGACCTGCTGCCATCGGCGTCAGCGATCTTCAGCCTGCGCGACGACATGCAGATCCGGCTCGCCTACGGCGCGAGCGTCGCCCGCCCGCAGGGCCACGAGTTCGCCCCGACGATCGTGCAGGACTACTGGCGCCGCCGCCAGATCCAGGGCAACCCGGAGCTGGAGCGCACCCGCGTTCAGAACTTCGACCTGCGCTGGGAGCTCTTCCCTTCGCCGGCAGAGGTCATCTCCGTCACCGCGTTCTACAAGCGCTTCTCCAACCACATCGAGGACGTCATCGTCTCGACCGGCGGCTCGACCCAGGCGCAGAACCTGGCCGAGGCGCGGAACTTTGGCGCCGAGCTGGAGGTGCAGCTCGACCTGGGCCGCTACTGGTCGCAGGTCCGCGGGCTGGGCGTCGCCGCGAACCTCGCGCTGATCTACTCCCGCGCCGTCCTGAGCACCGAGGAGGCCGCGCTCTTCGCCAGCACGGAGCGGCCGATGACCGGACAGTCCCCGGTCCTCGCGAACTTCATCCTGTCGTACGACCACGAGCGCAGCGGCTGGACCACGAACCTCGTCTACGGGATCATCGGCCGCCGGCTTGACCGGCCCGCTACCGCCGGCTTCGCGGACGAGTACACCGCCACGTACCACCGGCTGGACGTCAACGCATCCTGGGACTTCGCGCCCAACTGGAGCCTGAAGCTCAACCTCGACAACCTGCTGATGCAGCCCTGGCAGACGATCGCCGGCGACTTCGTCATCGAGCAGGTCGATGGCCCGATCGAGTTCGGTGTCGGCGTGAGCTGGCGCTACTGAGGGCTCGTGGGGCGCGGGTGCTGGAGCTCGGGCGGCGCGGGTTCGCGCAGCCGGCGCTCGGGCAGCTGGCGCTCGACCAGCCGGCGGGCGGGGCCTCCCGGCCAGCATGTGACCGCCGACGCAGAATGCCGCGCGTCACCGCCCTGTCACGCGGGGATCACGTCGGAGCCGCGAACGCGGCGCGGAAAGTTCGCAGAAGCCACGAACAATCGTCACGGACGCCCTCTAGGTAACCCTCGACGGCGGAGCTGGAGCGCACGCCGGAACACCCGAGCCTCACACGCCCGCGCTCGCGGGCAGCATCCCGAGTGGAGCAAGATGACCATGAAGCACATGAACAAGGGACTCCTCCTGGCTGGCGCAGCGCTGCTGCTGTCCAGCGCCGTCGCTGGCTGCAGCGACGACGACAACACCGTCGTCATCCCTGACACCGGCGGCACCGACACCGGCAGCGACACCGTCGACCCGAACCCGAGCGGCTGCGCCGTCGCCACCGACCCGAACGCGAACATCATCGACGTCCCGTTCGAGATCGTCACCGACACCACCTGGACCTGCGACAACATCTACCGCCTGACGCAGCTCACCTACGTCGACGACGACGCGGTCCTCACGATCGAGCCCGGTACCCTGATCGTGGGCACCGACGGCGCGGCGCTGGTCGTCACCGCCGACGGCCGCATCGAGGCGTCCGGCACGCGCACCCAGCCGATCGTCTTCACCGGTGAGGCCGTGCTCGACGGCGAGGAGCCGGAGTCCGGTGACTGGGGCGGCGTCGTCATGCTGGGCCGCGCGCGCCTCAACGTGCCCGGCGGCACCGACCAGATCGAGGGCATCGACCCGACCGAAGACCGCGCCGAGTACGGCGGCGACGACGACACCCACAACTGCGGCACCATCCGCTACGTCCAGATCAACTACGCCGGCGACCAGTTCGGTCAGGACAACGAGCTCAACAGCCTCACGCTGGGCGGCTGCGGGAACCAGACGACGCTCGAGTACATCCAGGTCCACCGCGGCCTCGACGACGGCATCGAGTTCTTTGGCGGCAACGTCGACCTGCGCTACGCCCTGATCACCGAGCCCGACGATGACGGCCTCGACCTCGACCAGGGCTACCGCGGCCGCATCCAGTTCGTCGTCGTGCACATGACGAACCCCACATCCAACGACCCGCGCGCGTTCGAGTGGGACGGGCTGAGCGGCAACGAGAACAACGAGCCCTTCACCACGCCGAACCTCTACAACGCCACGATCCTCCAGAGCACGAGCAACGCCGGCGTCCTGGGCGCGAAGATCCGTCGCGGCTGCGCCGGCTTCGTCCGCAACCTGCTCGTCTTCGGGTTCAGCGGCGCGTACTACGACATCGATGGCGTCAACACCCTGGCGCGCATCGATGACGGCGACGCTGGCCACGACGGCATCGCCTTCATCGGCAACCGCGCGAGCCTCGCGGACTACTTCCCCAACCGCGCCGGCGAGCTGAACCACGTCGAGTACTTCGAGGACATGGGCACGTTCCTGCAGACCGCCAACCGGGGCGACTGGCTCGTGGGCTCGGGTGTCATCCCGGCCGTGGGCTCCGACCTCGACGGCGCCGGCATCACGCCGCCCAACGACGGCTGGTTCGTCCAGACCGACTACATCGGCGCCTTCGAGCCCAGCGGCGAAGACTGGACCACCGGCTGGACCATCGCCTGGCCGCCCAGCCTGTAAGGCTCTCGCGCCGCTGACCGCGCCGCGACGACCTTCCTGACCCCCCGGCGCCGAGCCACCCTCCTGAACCGGCTCGGCGGGCCGCGCGACACCATGATCAGCCAGTTGATCGCCATCCAGATCAGCGAGCAGTTGAATTTCGGCATGGGCAGCGCGCTTGCCGTGGTGCTTCTCGTCTTCACCGTCGCCGCCTTCGCCCTCTTCGGCCTCATCGTCAGCCTGGGCGGCAAGGCCCGGCGCCATATGGTTGCCGCATGAAAATGCCTTCTGTGCTTCGCAAGACGCTGTTCTGGGTTTTCGTGTGGGGCGTGGCGCTGTTCCTCGTCGC